>OKRW01001642.1_pt1 | contig 18283 bp, 19 predicted proteins | sample 1601151 | NCBI WGS metagenome assembly OKRW01 (sample SAMEA3541471, study PRJEB24748) | human gut metagenome | biome: human gut; feature: human-associated habitat; material: faeces | place: China | collected 2012 | reverse complement strand
TCGATGTCGTCCATCAGGTTGCGGTGGTTCTCCTCGCCAATGAGCTCGTCCATGGCCGGGTCTCCCAGCTCGCACTCGATCTCGGCGACCTTCTTGGAGGCGTTGGCGTGACCGTCGCCCTCGAAGGCGATGACGCGGCGGCTCTGGCGGTCGAACACGCCGCGGAAGTTGCGGCCGCTTCCGATGGGCCAGTTCATGGGGTAGGTGTTGATACCCAGGACGTTCTCGATCTCTTCCATGAGCTCGAAGGGGTCGCGCGCGTCGTGGTCGAGCTTGTTGACGAACGTGAAGATGGGGATGTGGCGCAGGGTGCAGACCTTGAAGAGCTTCTTGGTCTGGGCCTCGACGCCCTTGGCGCCGTCGATGACCATGACTGCGGCGTCGGCGGCCATGAGCGTGCGGTAGGTGTCCTCGGAGAAGTCCTGGTGGCCAGGGGTGTCGAGGATGTTGACGCAGGCGCCGTTGTAGGTGAACTGCAGCACCGAGGAGGTAACGGAGATGCCGCGCTCCTTCTCGATGTCCATCCAGTCGGAGACCGCGTGCTTGGAGCTGCTCTTGCCCTTGACCGAGCCGGCCGTCTGGATGCTGCCGGTGTAGAGGAGGAGCTTCTCGGTAAGGGTGGTCTTGCCGGCGTCAGGGTGCGAGATGATCGCGAACGTGCGGCGGGATGAGATCTGGTCCGAAAGAGATGACATGCGGTTCCTTTGTTGCGCTTGCGCTGATGTGCCCCACGTATTGTAGCGGGTGGGGCGCACGGCACGTGTGCCAGGGGCGGTCGTGCGCCGCGTGCCCCACGTTTCCTACAGGTACGTGACGGTCTGGTCGAGGGGCTTGCGAGAGCCGTGGTTGGACAGCGGGCGGCATCGACATCGGCGAGCGCTTGCGCGATATGGAAGCAACGCGGCGTCGCGAGCGGCCTTCTCGCCTAGCCTAGCAGCTGCCTGATCTCGTCGAGCGTTGCGGCAAAGGAGATGCCCCTCTGGCGCTCGGTGGTGGAGAGGCCCATGCGCACCATCTTGGCGAGCAGCGCCTCGAGCTCATCATAGAAGCCGTTGAGGTTGTAGAGCACGCACGGGCGATCTATGTGGCCCAGGCACACGTTGCTAATAATCTCAGAGATTTCCTCGAGCGTGCCGGTACCGCCCGGGAAGGCGATGAAGGCGTCTCCCAGCTCGATCATCTTGGCGCGGCGCCCGGGAATGTCGCGCGTGACGATGAGGCGCGTGACGCCCTCGTGCTGGAGGTCGGCTTCGATAAACTCCTGCGGTTCCACGCCCGTGACCTCGCCACTCGCGGCCAAGACTGCGTCGGCCAGCTCGCCCATGAGGCCCACGCGCGAGCCGCCGTAGACCAGGTCGTTGCCGCTGGCGCCAATCCAGGTGCCCAGCTCGCGCACCGCGCATGCGAGCGCGGGGTCGTTGCCGCTGTTGGCGCCCAGGTAGACCGTTATGTTCACGTTGCCTCCGCTCTCCCCTTGCCCCAGAGCCCCCGCACGCGCTCGCTTACAGAAGCGTAAGTTGCCGCCGTGGTGGCCGTACGACGTTGGTCATGAGGCAAGCGCCTCGAAGCCAACTCATCCAAGGGGATGTCTTTTGGCCATTGCTCGTTAGGGAACGGCGAATAGCAGCACGCAGGGACACGCCCACAGGCGGCCCGATGCTGTTGTGCCGTTCCCTCCCGTCATTCTTACCCATCAAACCATGACAGGACGAACAATGATGAAGAAGAGCGACCTTCCCAAGTCGAGCACGCTTAGCGAATCCCTCGCACGCGCCAAGACCATGGGCCCCAGCCCGCTCAAGCTCTGCGAGGAGCTGCTCGATGGCACCAGCCCCAGGCCCGTCACGCTCATCTGCGACCTTGGCAGCGGCACGAGCATCACGAGCGCCCTGCTCGCACGCGAGTGCGGCCTCGATGTCTACGCCGTTGACCTGTGGAGCGACCCCGCCGAGAACCGCGTCTTCTTTCGCGAGCCTGGCATCGATGACGCAACGATTCATCCCATCAAGGCCGACGCTTCGCAGGGTCTTCCCGTGGCGCGTGAGTTCTTTGAGTGCGTGGCGAGCATCGACTCGTACAGTTACCACGAGCGCGACCCGCGCTACCCCGACGAGTACCTGCTGCCCTACGTGAGCGCGGTGGCATGCTCTACCTGTCGATTTCCGGCATGGTACGCGACTGCCACGGTAACCTGCCGGATTGCCCGCTTGCATCGTGGACGCTCGAACAGCTCGAGCACATGCATGACCTCGCCTGGTGGCGCGCGATGATTGTCCGGTCGAACGGTGCCGAGATCGTCGACATGCACGAGATGGGCTGTACACGCGAGGCCTGGGCAGACTGGCTCGCCTGCGACAACGAGTACGCGGTGGGCGACCGCGCGGTCGTCGAGGCGAGCGCGCTCGTATTACTCGACACGCTCGCGATTGTACTGCGCAAGCTGTAGGGGCTCGTTGTGACGGGCACCGCGACCAAGTTCGGGGGTTGCGGCGCCCCACCTGCATGCCTAATCAACTTTTTCGTGCTTAATTGCGTAAACGCCGCGTATCACTTGCAAATTCGCCTTAAAACCCCAGTTGGCGAAGGTTGCATTTTGGGCTCTATCCAAGCCGATGCAAAACGAGCACGAATAAGTTGATTAGGGCTACAGGCGGCGAGCTTGCACCTGGCCGCAAGCAGCAAGTTCACGCCGGGCGGCATGCCTGTGGGTCAGGCGCCTTGCCACTCGCAGGCAATGCGCAAGCGGCGCAGGAATTCCTCGCAGGTGCGCGAGCGCAGCCGCTACTTCTTCCAGACCACGTACGAACCAATCGACACGGGCGGGTCGAGCGGAATGGACCGCAGGTTGTCGTCGTTGAGGTGGAACAGGTGGTCGATGCACGTGGCGCAGAGCCCGCCCCTCTGGACGAGCCACGTCGCGTTGCCCGCGAGGTCGTGCGGGCTCACGATGTTGAGGTCCTCGCGGCGAACCCTGCCGCCCGACCACTCCTCGAAGTCGATGTCGCGGTTGGTGGTCCTCGAGCTCACGACGAGCGGCATCCGCGCGAGCACCTCGGGCGTCACCGCGTCGAGGCCTGCCCGCTCGCTGTTGGCCGCGACCACGACGCCACTGCGGTCTGTCACCGGCAGGCGCACCCACTCGTACTTTTCGAGCTTTACCGGCTCGAGGAACAGGGCAAAGTCGAGCAAGCCACGCTCGAGGCGCTCCACGACCGTGTCAGCGTTACCCGTGAACAGCTCGCAGGTCACGCGGGGGTGCTCGCGACGCAGACCGGCAAAGACCTCGGCGAGCACGCTCATGGCCCGCGTCTCGCCCGCGCCAATGCGGGTGTTTCCGGCAAGCTCGCCTCCGCGGTCGGTGATGTCGCACTCGGTCTGGTCTACCAACGACACGATCTCCTCGGCGCGCTGGCGCAGGCGCATGCCGTCCTCGGTGAGCATGGTCGCCCGGTTGGTGCGGTCGAGCAGCGTGCACCCCAGCTCGCGCTCGAGTTCATTGGGCACTGTCAGGAGCAGGGCATCCTCGGGCCTACTCGTCCATCGCGCACGGCATGGTGCTCGACAACCCGCTCGTGGTCGAGACGGCCGCCCGCTACGGCATTACCTCTGCGCAGCTGTGCATGCGCTCCTACCTGCAGCTGGACCTGCTGCCGCTGCCCAAGACCGCCAACCTCGCCTACATCGCCAACAACGCCGAGGTGGGCTTCGAGATTTCCGCCACGGACATGGACGCGCTCGAGACCGCCGAACACGTCCACGACTACGGCGACTCGAGCTTCTTCCCCGTCTTTGGCGGCAAGCTGTAGGCGCTTGCGAGGCCGCGCCGACAGCGGCGCAGATTGGGCCGCAACCGCAGGCATCGCACTTCTTGCACGGCTCGTACGATGGGCAAGTAATAGCAGGTAAATGCACACGTCATCATGCATGACACCGAAAGGAAGCAACCATGGCAATCAAGCAGACCGCCGGCCACGACGCCCACGGAGACTGGGCACCCGAGTTCGCCCACCTCAACGACGACATCCTCTTTGGCGAGGTCTGGAACCGCGACGACAAGCTCTCGCTCAAGCTGCGCTCCGTCGTGACCATCAGCGCGCTCATCGGCAAGGGCATCGTCGACAGCTCGCTCAAGTACCACCTGATGAGCGCCCGCAAGAACGGCGTCACCAAGTCCGAGATGGCCGAAATCCTCACTCACATCGCCTTCTACGCCGGCTGGCCCAACGCCTGGGCCGCCTTCAACATGGCCAAGGAGGTCTACGCCGACGACGCGGCCGAGGCCGAGGGCCACGGCGGCTTCTTTGGCCTGGGCGAGCCCAACGACGCCTTTGCGCAGTACTTCATTGGCCAGAGCTACCTCAAGTCCCTCACCGGCTCCGACGCCTACCTGCCCATCCACAACGTGACGTTCGAGCCGGGCTGCCGCAACAACTGGCACGTCCACCACGCCACGGCCGGCGGCGGACAGGTCCTCATTTGCGTCGAGGGCGAGGGCTGGTACCAGGAGGAGGGCAAGCCCGCCCAGAGCCTCAAGCCCGGCGACGTCGTGGAGATTCCGGCCAACGTCAAGCACTGGCACGGCGCCAAGAAGGACTGCTGGTTCAGCCACCTCGCCTTTGGCTTCCCGGGCGAGAACTGCTCCAACGAGTGGCTCGAGCCCGTCGACGACGAGCAGTACAACGCCCTGTAACGAACACGAGTGGGACAATGGCCCCGTAGGCTCCTTGTCCCACTTTGGACAAGGAGCATGCATGAGCAGCAAGAAGATGCTGGTTGTCTACTACAGCTGGTCGAATGGCAACACCGAGAGAATCGCCGAGCAGCTGGCCAACGTCTGCGACGCCGACCTCGAGCGCATCGAGACCATCGAGCCCTACCCCGACGACTACGACGAGACGGTCGAGCAGGGCCACCGCGAGGTCAACGAGGGCGTCATGCCAGCCATCGAGGGCCTCGAGCACGATCCGGCTGACTACGACGTCATCGCCGTGGGCACGCCCACCTGGTGGTACACGATGGCCCCGGCCGTGAAGACCTTCCTGGCCGAGAACGACCTTGCGGGCAAGACGGTCGTGACCTTCCAAACCAACGGCGGCTGGCCCGGCTCGGTCATCGACGACATCGAGGGCGCCTGCGCAGGCGCCGCGTTTGGCCCGAGCATGGAGGTCCAGTTCGACTCCACCGGCGGAGACGAGCAAGTGACACCGCAGGCAGACGTCGACGCCTGGATCGAGCGCGTCAAGGCGCTCTAGGCCGCAAACAACAGAACGGGAACGCCAAGCAAGCGCAGGGCGGCAAGGGTCCAGTCCCCTTGCCGTCCTGCGTTATCGTTTCCCTGGCAAGGGTAGATTGTCCCAAAACCGCAAAGGCACTCGAGGCGACCCATGGATTCTGAGCAACAGGCGCAACACAATGAGACGCGGGGGCTCGCGCGCGAGCTTCTCGGCCACGCGCGCAGCTTCTTTAGGCGCACGTTCAACATTCGGGAGGGTCGCGCACCCTACGCCGTCATCCGCAAGCGTTTCGTGAACGGCGCCCGCCTCAACGGGACACACCTGTGCATCCTCATCGTGGCGATGCTCATCGCCTGCATCGGCCTCGACACGAACTCCGACATCGCCATCGTTGGCGCCATGCTCATCTGCCCGCTCATGGGGTCGGTGCTCGCCATGGCCTACGGCGTCGCCACGCTCGACCGCCGCCTCACGGCAGAGGCCGTCGCGGGACTCGTCGTGCAGATGGCGCTCTGCCTCGTGACCTCGACGATCTACTTCAGGCTCTCGCCCATCGCCTCGACCACGGCAGCCCTCGTCGACAACTCGACCCCCACGGTCTGGGACCTTTCCATCGCCCTGGCCGGAGGCTTCGCGGGCGGCCTGGGCAACTCGCGCAACCAGGAGCCCGCAACGCTCATCTCGGGCGTCGCCGTGGCCACGGCCCTCATGCCGCCGCTGTGCGCCGCGGGCTACGGCATCTCGATCTCGGACGCGTCGTTCTTCCTCGCCGCCCTCTACGAGTTTGGCATCAACGTGGTCTTCATCGCGCTCGCAGCCGAGGCGGTGCTGTTGGCGCTTCGCGTGCCGCTCCACCGCGACCTCAACGACGACGGCATCGTCGACCCCGAGGAGGCCTGGCTCACCGACAAGCTCTCGCGCAGGGTGCGCCGCTGCGTGGTTCTGGGAACCATCGTCTTCGCCATCCCCTGCGTGGCACTCACGGCAGGCTCGATTGGCTCTGCGAGCGAGGGCGTCGAGGACGGCTACGGCGTCACGGAGACGACGCGCGAGCTCCAGGCGATTCTCCCCGGCTTCGAGAACTATACGGTTGGCGTGGACGTCTCCTCTGGCAGCGGGGATGACGGGGCCGTCGCGCGGCAGACCGTCGCCCGCGTAGCCACCGACGAGCCGCTCGACGCGCACGAGCGAGAAACCGCCGAGGAGCTCATCCGCCTCAACGTTCCCCAGCTCGATCGCGTGGAGTTCACCCCGTAGCCTTGCGGCAGACCCTAGCGACGAGGGGCCGCGAGCATGGCCGCGCGCCACCGGCTAGCAGCGAGGGGACGCGAGCCCCTCGCACCGAAAGACCTTGCTCGCCACGGCCTCGTACTCGGCCGCCTTACGCACCTTCCTCATGGCGCGCTCTATCGCGCGCGGATTGGCAAAGAGGCCCTTCGCGTAGCTCCACCACTCCTTCATCCGAAAGACGGCGTTGTCACCCATCTCGGCCTCATAGGCGCCATAGAGCTCGTCGTGGAAGCGCTCGAGCTCGGGCATCGAGGCGGCGGGGCCTCCCCCGATCATGCGCGCAAGGGCGGGATTGCCCACGAGGCCCCGGCCAAGCATCACGTGGCGCGTCTGCGGGAACGCCGCCACCAGGCTCGCGAAGTCACCGGCCGAGAAGATGTCACCGTTGTACGCCACGGGAAACGGCGCCTTCGCCAGCGCCTCGCCGTAGGCCTCCCTCCGCACGGCGCCCCGGTAGTAGTCCTCCCTCACGCGCGGGTGCACGATGAGCTCGGCCAGGGGAAGGCGGCAGTACAGCGCGAGGATCTCATCGAACTCGTCGTCCGAGGCAAAGCCGATCCTCGTCTTGACCGAGACGGGCAGCGGCGACCTCTCGCAGACGTCTTGGAGAAGCGCCTCGAGGGCGGGCAGGTCGCGCAGGAGCCCCGCCCCTCGGCCCTTGCCCATCACCGTGCCCGACGGGCACCCCACGTTGAGGTTGACCTCCGCATAGCCCATCTCGGCAAGCAGCCCGGCCGCCCAGACGAACTCGTCGGCATCCTTGGTGAGCAGCTGCGGGACCACGTCGAGGTCGCGGTCGCCCTCCTGGCAGAGCTCCCTGGCATAGCGGCTCGCAAAGGGGTGTCCCACGCGCGGCGGAATGAGGAAGGGCGTGTAGTAGCGGTCGAGTCTCCCAGCAGCGGGCATGGACTGCGCGGAACACGTGCCCCGTCACGCCCTCCATGGGCGCCAGCGACAAGATCATGCCAACCCCCTACGCCCGGGCGTGGTCGAGGTAGCCGCGCACGCTGTAGTGATTCGCCCCGTCCGAGGCGGGGTTGCCCGAGCCGCCAACGACACCCAAGTAGCCCTCGGGGATCTGCTGGCCCTTCTCGCCCACCACCACGGCGTACCAGTGGCCCCACTCGTGAGTGGGCTTGCGCAGCTGGCAGGCCAGGGTGAGCTTGGTCTCGCCCTCCACGCGAAAGAACGCGCCGGCCTCGCACATGGCGGCCAAGCGCTCGCCGTCGATCCAGAAGCACATGAACGGCGCCTCGAACGAGTCGGTGAGCGCGCCGGCCTCACTGTTGTAGACGTAGCAGAAGAGCGCCCGATCGCGACCGCGGGCCAGCAGATCGACCTCGCTCGCCTTGAGCTTGAAGTAGACGGTGGTGATGGCGCCGGGCTTGTCGCCCTCCTCGCGCACGTCGGTCACGGTGGTCTTCACCTGGAAGAAGAACGTCTCGGGTACCACCGAGGGGTTCTCGAGGCGGGCCTTGAGGTTGAGAGACACGACGTCGATGCCCATGTCTGCGGGCGGGCGCAGGGCGTCGAGGCCGTTGCGATACAGCGAGCTCATGAGCTGGTACTCGCCGGTGTAGCCGTTGTAGAGCAGGTCAAAGAAGTTCTGGGCCATGGGTCCTCCCTGGAGGTTCATCAATGGTTTAACAGTAGCGCACGGCAAGCAACAGGAGGGGCCGAAGCCCCATGACAGGGGGACGTGCTTTTTGTCATATGACAGAGGACCCGTCCCCTCTGTCATGCCCCGCCATGAGTTTGTCTTGCGCGCACTATCGCTTCCAATCCGAGAAGTAGGGGCCAAGGGTGCCGGCGGCGGTGCGGGCAAGGGCGCCCGCACGCTTGAGCACCTCGGCGCGCAGGTCGTCGTCGCGCAGCACCGTCTGGACGATAAGCGCCTTCGCGAGTTCGGCCTCGCTCGCAACCGCACCGCCCTCCCACAGGTCGCAGATGGCGTTCGTGCTCTCGAGTGCCCACTTGCACTCGCGATTTGAGCTGGCGGCGAGCATGCCGCTGGGGTTGTGCCTCACCTCCCAGACAAAGGTTTGGGCGGGATTCTCGATCACGGCACGCCTGGCAAGGGCCTCGCTCCCAAAGGCCGCGGCGTCGTCCCGTTCCTCGCCCGTGTGCAGGCGGTACTCGGTACGCGTGGGCAGCACGCGGGCGAGTTCTCCCGTAACGGCGAGCAGCTCGTCCTCGTGCCCACGCAGAAGCGGGGACTCCTCGAACCCCTTACGCCGCAAGCACTCGAGCTCCTTGGTGCGGGAGGCATCGCGCGCCTCCCGCCCGCGCGACGCCCTCGCCCGCTCAAGGCGCTCGACAAGACCCGAGCGCTCCCCCGCGGCGGCCGCCCCACGCCCGCGGCTCGCGTCGTCGAGCGCGGACGCCCTCCTCGCCCCCTTACGCAACGTCGGCGGCATGGGCGGCCTCCCAGTTCTGCTCGAACGTCGCGTCGGGACCAAGGCAGCGGCCCTCAAGGTCGCAGTCGGGGCAGAAGCACACGTTGCCGCGAGAGTCAATGCAGTAGTCCGCGGGATCGATCTCCTCCCAGCCGTCGAGCGCGTAATCGGACGGGTCAGCCCCCATCTCCTCACTCAGGAAGCATGCCTCGTAGCTCGGGTGATTCTCGAGCACGTAGGCAGGCTCGCAGACGCCACGCTGGCCGCGCTCGAAGTACCACCAGCTGCCGGTCGGCGTCTCGAGCAGGCTCGAGGGGGTGCGGTTGGCGCGCAGCGAGAAGTAGCGAGCCGTGGCCTCGTCCTGGAAGCCCAGCACAAGCTGGCGGTCGCAGTTGCCAATGATCGAGTTGGCCTCGGCCTGGCCGTAGCGGGCCTCGAGCTGGCTCACCGTCTGGCAGATGACGATGCAGCTGATCTCGCGGCTGCGCACCACGGACAGCACGCGGTCGAACCCCGGCAGCGTGAGGTTCGCGAAGTCGTCGAGCATGAAGCGCACGGGCACCGGGAGGCGGCCGCCCTCGCACTCCGTATCGGCGAAGTCGCACAGGGTCGAGAAGGCCTGGCGCACAAAGAGGCTCGTGAGCGGCGCCAGACTGTCGTCGAGGTCGTCCATCGTCACGAAGACGGCGGTCTTGCCCACGCCCAGCTCGCGGAAGTTGAGCTGACGGGGGTTGCGGAACGACGCGAGGGCGCTGCCGAACGTCAGCGGCAGGAGGTTTGCCGCGATGATGCCCATGATGCTCGCGTGCATCCTCTCGGCGCGCGCCGTGGCCTTGGCGCGGCGATAGAGCGACACGGCGTAGGACTCGGGGTCCTGGCGGCGCAGGTCGCGGAAGAGCTCGTCGGCATCGCCCGCGCAGGCGGCCTCGAAGACCTTGACGACCGAGGCCATGTTCCACTCGTGGTCGGGCAGCGCCTCGAAGACGTAGGCGATGTAGCTCGCGAGGTAGTTGGACGAGGCAACGCCCCAGAAGGGATCGTTGCCCATGTCGTCCTTGGAGCAGATGGCGCTCGCGATGGCGATGATGTCCTGCGCGAGCGGCTTGCCGTGGCTCCAGCGCACGTTGTTGAGCGGGTCGTAGCCGATGGTGCCCTCCATCGTGGTGAAGTCGATGGTCTCGACCTGGTACCCCTGGCCGCGCAGGTAGGGGCCCATCTCGGAGGCGAGGCGGCCCTTCGAGTCGAGAACAACGTAGGAGCCGCGCGCCTCGAGCAGGTTGGGCTTGAGGTGGTTGCGGGTCTTGGCGCCGCCCGAGCAGCCTAGGACGAGCACGTTGTTGTTGAGGCCCGTCTCCCACGAGTCGAGCGGGGAGGTGCGATTGGCGGTGAGGATGAGGTCTCCCGCGTGGGCGGAGCGGTCCTCGGAGGTGGTGGCGATGGTGTTAATCATGGTGGTTCTCGCAATCTGCGTGACGTGCACGCGTTGGTGTTTGTGCTGGTAGATGTGGTGCGCTGCGGTGGCCGGCGTAGCGCCTAGAGGGTCGTGACGATGCGGTCGGCGAGGCCCGCCTCGACGGCGGCCGTGGCCTCGAAGTAGGTGTCGCGCGAGATGAGCTCGAAGACCTGCTCCAGTGACATGCCGCTGTGGCGCGAGATGACCTCGGCCGTGACGTCACGGATGCGCATGAGGTCGTCGGCGCGGGCCTTGACCGAAAGCGCGCTGCCACCGATGCCCCTGCCAATGAGCGGGTCGTGAATCATGACGCGGCTGTGTGGCAGCATCTCGCGCTCATCGCCAGCGATGAACAGCAGCGCGCCCATGCTCGCCGCCATTCCCAGGCAGACGGTACGGATGGGGCAGCTCACGGCCTGCATGGCATCATAGAGGGCAAGGCCGCTCTGGACCTCACCGCCCGGGCTGTTGATGTAGAGCGTGATGAGCGCCTTGGCGTCCTGTCGCTGCAGGTAGATGAGGCCGCGAATGACGGCGGCGCAGGACTCGGCATCGACGGCACAGGTGAGCTCGAGCTCGCGGGAGGCGAGCATCTCGTCGCGGATGTCGAAGCGGGTGATGCCCTCGGCGGTCTCGCGCAGGACCTGCGGGACGTAGGTGATGGAGTTGCACATGGCGGTTCCTTTCGCAACTGGCGTGCATGGGTATGCGGCAGGGGCCAGCGACACCGCCATGGCCGTCTTGCGGCACAGCGGTATGCGTCATCGGCTCTCGCCATCTATGTGGTTGGGTTCCCTTGAATTGTTTGGCGCCAACTCCAGATGCCGACTTGCACCGTCGGGGCGCGCTCGCTCCCTCAACTCCATGCGCCGACGTGCGCCTTCGGGAGGGAAAACGTATGGCTGCACTCTAGCATGCCGCCCTGGATGGAGCAAGAGATTTTTGCACGCTATCGGACATTAATCGTAGATAGCGACAAGCGGCCTGTGGGAAGTATGACGGGGTATAAGCGGGGGTGCCCAACGCGGCATGCGGCACGCGCCAAGACGAGCGGCAGGGCACCCCGCTCCGCCGCGCGATGGCATAATGCCCCGTAGCCCACCCCGACAACCTGGAGGAGACCATGACGGAATTTCGACCGATGCGCAGGAAGAGCCGCGCCATCACCGACGACGAGGCCCGCGAACTGCTGCTTAACGAAAAGCGCGGGGTGCTTGCCGTAAACGGCGACGAAGGCTACCCCTTTGCGCTGCCGCTCGACTACCTCTACGAGCCGGGCGAGAACCGCATCTACTTCCACGGCGCCAAGCAGGGTCACAAGGTCGATGCGCTCGCCAAGAGCGACAAGGTCTGCTTCACCGTCTTTGGCGGCGACTTCCACAAGGAGGGCGAGTGGGCGCCCTACGTGCGCAGCACGGTTGTCTTTGGCCGCTGCCATCTCGAGAACGACCCCGAGCTCGCCGTCCAGAAGGTCCGCAAGCTCGCGCTTCGCTACTACCCCACCGCCGAGGAGGTCGAGGCAGAAATCGCAAGCGGTATCGCCGGCATGCAGCTCTACGTCATCGAGGTCGAGCACCTCACGGGCAAGCAGATCAAGGAGAAGTAGGGAGTACAGGCTCCAACAGCAGTTTTTTGCGTCAAGTCGGTAACCTCTTTGGCACCCGCCGAGTAGCACCGCTTTTGTTCCCGCAAAACCGCAGGTAGAGAGCGAGCGCATTCTTGCCTATTCGGCCAAACGATGGTTAGGTTACCTATTTGATGCACTTTTTTATAAGGGACAGCCACGGACACGCCCAAGGTCCATCACAAGGCACGAATAAGGGCCCGGAGTCGCAAGCGGCGCGGCTCCGGGCCCTCCTCGTTAAGCGATTTCAGCGGTCTAGTGCCTCATGCGGCTCGAGACGATGCGGCAGGCGCCCGTTACGGTGTAGCCGCCGGCGCTCGCGGGAACGAGGCACGACTCGGTGAAGCCCAGGTGCACGCTACCCTCGGCGGAGGACACCTCGCACTCGCCCGCAACACAGGTCAGCACGCGATAGCAGCCGTTCATCTCCTCAGTGAAGCTCTCCGGGATGTCATGGATGTCGATGACGAACAGGTCGTCGTCGGCGGTGCCGCGCACGGTCTTGGCGGGAGCCGCGGCATCGAAGGCGCCCAGGTGAAGGGGCTCGGGCTGGGGACGCACGTCGAGCACGTCAAAGCCCTTCTCGACATGGAGCTCGCGGCCGCGGCCCCAGTCGCACAGGCGATAGGTCGTAAAGCCCAGCGTGCCAATCTCGACGGCGAAGATGCCCGCACCATAGGCGTGCAGCGTGCCAGAGGGCACGACGATGAAGTCGCCCTCGGTAACGGCGACGCGGCGGCCGTACTTGTCGCCAATGGTGTCGTCGGCGGCAGCGGCGCGCAGGGCCTCGACGTCGTCGGTGATCGAGCCCGCGATGAGCGTGGCACCCGGATCGGCCTCGAACACGTACCAGGCCTCGGCCTTCTCGTGATCGTCCTCGTGCTCCTGGGCATAGGCCTCGTTGGGGTGCACCTGCACCGAGACGGTCTCCTTGGAGTCGAGCAGCAGCGTCTGGGTCACGCCGTCATCGTCGGAGTCGCCGATGACCTCGGCATGGTGCGTGCGGATGAGCTCGTCGAGCGGGGTGCCGTCGTACTCGCCGCCCTTGACCGAGGTAACCATGCCGCGGTGAGCGGTGAGGTCAAAGCCCTCGCCGTAGAGGGTGTCGCCCTCAAGGCCACGGGCCTTGTTGATGCGGTCGCCCGACCAGATGGGTGCGATGTAGTTGGTGTTGAACAGAAGCGGGCCCATGCGATGCCTCCCGAGTTGGATTTGGCGGCCTTATCGGCCTTGGCATTAGTATAAGTCATTACATAGCAGCACGCTTACTAATGGCTTATCTAACATATGAGCGCACGAATAGAGCGGCAGGCGGAGGTACGCAGCACCAGAAGACAAGTTCGGGAAGCCGTAGCCCCAACGCCTCGCCTGACGGCGCCAGCTTGCAAAGCACAAGCTCATTCGCTTGGCAGGCGGGCCGGACGTATTTCCAAACCCGCCCGTCATAGCCCAAGAACTTCTGCGCGAGAACCACGAGCGCTGCCATTGCCTCTCGTAAATTTGCCGGCCACCGCAACCAGTTCGACGCCCGCTCCAACTGAATCGAGCAGCTCATCAACGCCGCAGGGCAGCTCTGCCTGCTGTTGGCCCTGCTGCTCGCGCACTAGAACCCGCGGCCCGGCAGCAGCAAGCACCGGCGACACGATGCCGCCCCGATTGCGAGCCTAGCGCCCCAACCCGTCGTCAACGCCAATAACGTGCAGGTCGTCGCCATCGACGGTAAACGACACGTCAAGCCCCGCGTAGGCCAGGTGGTAGACGCGCTCGGGCTCGTGCTTGCTGCCCGCGCGCCGCGGGTCTTGGCGCAGCACCTCGATGAGCCCCTCGACCTTCTCGGCAGGAACGCGGAAGCGTGGGCCCTCCGGGAAGTCAACGGCCAGCTCGTGCCAGGGATTCTCGTCGATCCATCCGCCCGTGGCGTCTGGGTGGCAGTCCGCAAAGGGAATGTAGGGCTTGATGTCGTAGATGGGCGTGCGGTCGCGCAGGTCGGCGCCCAAGACGTGAATGACGGGGCCCGCGTCCGTGAGCTCGATGCGGTCGAGCCGCACGCAGGTGAGACCCAGGCCGTTGGGCCTGAAGGGGCTCCTCGTGGCAAAGACACCCACGCGCTCGCTGCCGCCCAGGCGCGGGGGCCGCACGGTCTTGGACCACTTGGCAGGCGCCGCAACGCGCTCGGCGGCGGAGGCGTCGGCCGCAGCGTCGGCGGCGGCACCACCCGGCACGCCGTTCTCGAACTGCCAGATAAGCCACAGGTGCGAGAAGCACTCGAGCCCCGAGACGGCCGCCGCACTGACGTACGCCGGCTCGAAGACGATGCGTCCCTGCAGGTGAGGGGCCAGAAAGCTGTTGCGCGGGATGCCAAACTTCTGCGGCAGGTCCGTGCGTATGTGGGCGATGGGTTCCATGGCCACGATTGTAGCGTCCCCGGCCCAGAGCGAGAATATGGCTCCGGAGAACCTACGTCCGAGGCAGCATCGCGTCATGACACCAGAACAGTTCGACAAAGCGACAAGCCACTGGACCAGCAGGGAGGCCAACGCCAAGCGCATGCCCCAGCACCTCGGCAATCTGGCTGCGGCACGAGTTGTGCACGCAGACAAACACCACGCGCGGCCTACTCACCGCGCACCAGCTCCTGATAGTTGGTGCCCCACGTCACCATCGACTCGATGAGCGGCATGAGCGAGGCGCCTAGCTCGGTCAGCGAGTACTCCGTGCGGACCGGTGTCTCGGGGACGACCTCGCGGTTGATGAGCCCCGCGACCTCCATCTCCTTGAGGTTCGACGACAGCACCTTCTGGCTGATGCCCGGAATGGCGCGGCACAGCTCGTTGAAGCCAAACGGCCTCACCTCGAGCTGCTGAATCACGCAGATCTTTCACTTGTTGCCAAACAGCTGAAAGCACGTTACCACCGGGCACGGCGGCAGCTCGTCCTTGGTAAGCATGGGTCTCCCTTCCTCACGCTGTAATATCCCACGGCGCGCCCAGGCTGAAACCCAGTCACCTTTAGGTAACTAGGTAATAGATTTGTGCGCTCTTTTGCGAGCCGCACGCCTCGTCCATCCTTATATCGCGCGAGAAGTGCCAAAGGAGATGCCGTCGTTAGCCCAAATGCCACGAGTTCAGTGGCGTGCGCAACTACATTGCCCTCGTGGGCAAGAAGGGCCCCAGCCTCGACGAGGATTGCGGCTACTGGGGCGAGAAGCTCGTGCTTCTCGCTCAACAGCTGGGCCTCAACACCTGCTGGGTGGGCATGACGTTCAAGAGGGTCAAGGGTGCCTTTGAGGTGGCACTAGACGAGAAGCTCTGCATCGTGATCTCGCTGGGGTACGGCACCACGCAGGGCGTTGCGCACAAGGTCAAGGCCGCCAGCGAGGTCTCGAACGTGACCGAGAGCTCCCCCGCGTGGTTCCGCCGCGGCGTCGAGGCCGCCCTACTCGCCCCCACGGCCATGAACCAGCAGAAGTTCACCCTCACGCTTGCGGGCAACAAAGTGCAGGCTAAGGCCGCAACGGCATTCTTCTCCAAGGTCGACCTGGGCATCGCCAAGCGCCACTTCGAGGTTGCCGCCGGCGCGGAGAACTTCACCTGGGCCTAGCGACGCAAGCGGAGGCGACAGCCACATGGCCACCGCCTCCGCCATCTTGGGACAATAGAACCCGGAGCTATTCTGTCCCACTTTATCTGCGGTTTTATCAAAGGCTGGGGCAATAGCCCGAGGGCTCATTGTTCCAGCCTGGCTGCTTAGTGTATAAAGACCATGAGCAGGGTGCCCGCCATGATGAGGAGCAGGCCGCCCGCCGGGCGGCGGCTGAGCTTCTCGCCAAAAAAGAGCCACGAGAACGCGATGGCCACGAGGATGCTCAGCTTGTCGATGGGCACCACCACGATGGCGAGGCCATCTTGCAGCGCGCGGTAGTAGCACAGCCACGAGGCGCCCGTCGCCAGACCAGAAAGGCAAATAAACGCCAGCTCACGGCAAAGAGCGCCACCAGCTTGTTCTTCATGAGCCCACCATCCATCTACGTAGCGTCGAGATGGGCAAACTATCGCGCTCGGGCCGTGACGCAACCGCGACATGCACGCAAGGCGGCAGCCCGGCGCCCAAGGAGGGGCCGGCAGTCCTCCGTAAAATAAGTAGAAGGCCCTCCGCAAATAAAAGTCGCGTCAAGTCGGTAACCTCTGGCGAAAACGGCGAGCAGCTCCCCCCGTTTCGCCATTCGTCACCTGGGCTTTTGCCGCCAGACAACGGCGTCTACTCGGCAAGGCCCAAGTAGGTTACCAATTTGACGATGTTTTTGGGGTCGCAGCCATCCGCACGCACCAATCGGCAAGCAAACACCCGCAGAGGGTCAACGCCGAAAGGCACATGTGCCGCCCATCGCCCCAGCTAGAGGTAGCGGCCGGTAACGCTCTCGGGGCACGCGGCGACCTGCGCGGGCGTGCCGCACGCAACGATGCGGCCACCGGCCTCGCCGCCACCCGGGCCCATGTCGATCACGTAGTCCGCGTTGTTGATGAAGTCGAGGTCGTGCTCAACCACCACAACCGTGGCCCCCTGCTCAACCAGGCGCTGGAACACCCGCAGCAGTGTCTCGACGTCGCGCGGATGAAGGCCAATCGTAGGCTCGTCGAACACGAACACGGCATCGTCCTGGCCGCGGCTCATCTCGCTTGCGAGCTTGAGGCGCTGCGCCTCGCCGCCAGACAGCGCAGGCGTTGCCTCGCCGAGCGTAAGGTAGCCAAGCCCCAGGTCGTGCAGGGTCTGCAGCTTCTCGCGGGCACGCTTGAGGTCGGCCACGTGCGGCAGGGCCTCGTCGACCGACAGGTTCATGAGTTGCGGCAACGATAGTGCCTCGCCCTTGGCCCGCTTCTTCTCAATGCGCTTGATTGTGCCGGCGAGCGTGCCATAGCGCGTGCCCCGGCAATCGGGACAGGCTATGTCGACGTCGGGCAGAAACTGCACGTCGAGCGAGATCTGGCCCGTTCCGTCGCAGGTAGGGCACCTGAGGCTGCCCGTGTTGTACGAGAAGGCGCCCGGCTTGAGCCCAGCTTCGCGCGCCACATCGGTGCGCGCATAGGCGCGGCGCAAGTCGTCGAGCACGCCGCTGTAGGTGGCGACGGTCGAGCGTACGTTAATGCCAATGGGCGTGGCGTCGATGAGGTTCGCGCGACTGATGCCCGCCGCCTCGAGCGCGGTAACGTGCGACGGCAGCGGCTCGCCCGCCGCAGTTGCCGTAAGCGCCGGGATGAGCGTTTCGAGCACGAGCGTGGTCTTGCCCGAGCCCGACACGCCCGTCACGGCCACGAGCCTGCCCTTGGGAATGTCAACAACGAACGGCCTCACGGTATGCAGCCCGCTCGACTCGAGATGAATGCGTCCCAGGTCAAACATGGTGTCGGCACTTGCCTGGGACCGCGCCACCACGCGGGAGTCGCCATGGAGGTACGGACCAATGAGAGACACGGAGTTGCCCGCAACCTGCTCCACGCTTCCCTGCGCCACCACGGTGCCGCCACCCGCGCCCGCGGCAGGCCCCATCTCGATGAGGTGGTCTGCCTGGGCCAGGATGCGCGTGTCATGGTCGACCATCACCACCGAGTTGCCGTCGGCGATGAGGTCGCGCATGACGCCAAGCAGGCCGTCGATGTTTACCGGATGCAAGCCAATCGAGGGCTCGTCCATCACATAGAGCACGCCCGTGGTGCGGTTGCGCACCGAGCGCGCGAGCTGCACGCGCTGGCGTTCGCCGGTCGAAAGCGTGGACCCCGCGCGGTCGAGCGAGAGGTAGCCCAGGCCCAGTTGTAGCAGCCGGTGGGCCGTGCTCTCAAACGAATCGCAGATGGAGGCCGCCATGGGACGCATCTCCTCGGGAAGCGAGGCGGGCACACCGGCCACCCAGGCCACCGCCTCGTCGAGCGTCATAGCCGTGGCCTGCGCCAAGTTGATGCCGCGCACGAGAGGCCCACGCGCCGCGGCCGACAGGCGGGTGCCGCCACAGTCGGGGCACGGGCCCTCGGTGAGGTACTTGGCCACGCGCTTGAGGCCCTTCTCGTCCTTGGCCTTGGCAAGCGCGTTCTCCACGGTTCGCACCGCATTGAAGTAGGTAAAGTCGAGCTCGGCGAAGTTGTCACCCTTCTTGGCCTTGTACAGGATGTGCTTCTTCTCGGCCGGGCCATCGAAGACGATGGCGCGCTCGGCATCCGTGAGCTCGCTAAACGGCACGTTGGTGCGCACGCCCATGGCGCCGCAGACCTGCTTCATGAGGTCCCACATGAGCGAG
>OKRW01001638.1_pt1 | contig 18331 bp, 14 predicted proteins | sample 1601151 | NCBI WGS metagenome assembly OKRW01 (sample SAMEA3541471, study PRJEB24748) | human gut metagenome | biome: human gut; feature: human-associated habitat; material: faeces | place: China | collected 2012 | reverse complement strand
CGATGGCATTGTCCAGATGGCTCAGGTAGCTCGCGCCGCGGATGGAGTTTGTCGGGCCGCAGGCGATGGTCAGAATGGGATAGCGGCATGCATGCTCCATGGTCATGAGGGTGCCGTCGTTCTGGGAAAGATAGACCTCCGCGTTGGTGATGCCCTCCTGCGCAAGGCTGTAGGCAAACCCCTCCGTGAATCGCTCGGCTACCTGATAGAGCGCAGCATTGAGTATGGTGGCGTTTTCGCGCTCAATCAGGCCCATGGAGCCGATCTCGCTGGAAATGGAGATGTGGACATCCTCCCCCATCACCTCGCGGCAGATTTCCGCCGCACGCCGCTCATGGTCCGCCCGCACCGTGGAAAAGACGCAGGAAATGGCGATGGAGTGCACGACTCCCTTGAGCTGTGCAAAGAAATCACGCGCAGCCGCCTCATCCAGCGGCGCTAGCTCTTTGCCGTCATATTCAAAGCCGCCGCCGATGATCGCGCTCTTTTCGCAGATGAAACGGATATCCTCCGGCCAGTCCACCATCGGCGGCACGCCCACGGTCGCCGGAGCGCCGATGCGCAAAAGCCCGATCTTCGCCAGGTTTTTGCGCTCGACGATGGCGTTGGTGCACTGCGTCGTACCCAGCATCGCCTGGCGGATCTTGCTGCGGTCCACCTGCGTCTGCTTCAGCAGTTTCTGCACCGCGCCCATGATGCCCTCGAAAACATTTCCCGAAGTGGGATACTTGACCTCGCCGATGACCTTGAGATCTTCGTCGATGAGGACAGCATCCGTGTTGGTGCCGCCCACGTCGATGCCCAGCTTATACATTTGCCGCACCTCCCTTGACGCGCTCCTCTACGGGAATATAGTCCGCGTCGATGCCGAAATACCGCGGGCCCACCAGTTCAATCCCCTTGGGCGTGCGCCACATGGGATAGCACTTCAGGCCTACCACCAGCACGCGCTTGCCGTATTTCAGCCCGTCCGTCGTAACGGGGATAAAGGTCTCCGTATCCACCAGGCAGATCAGGTCCGGCGCCGTGGCGAGGATCTTGCCGTCCACGCTGGCGCAGAGATTCTCGTTCTGGAAGGTCACTTCGCCATGATGTCCCTTGTAATCGCCGATGCCCTCCAGCTGTACCCTGCCGAAGTTGAATTTGCCGTCGGTGGTGCGCAGCACGTCCGATATTTTGCCCTTGAACAGCCGGATACCCTCGGAGAAAGCCAGAAAGCTTTCTTCCGGCGTACCTTCCGTCGCGTTTTTCACATTGCGGATGGCCTTGCCGAGCTGTTCGCTGCGGGTGACGATGTCATGCACGGAGTAGGCTTTCACCGTCTTGCCATCCATGACATACAGCGAGCAGGTCACGCTGCCGCCGCAGGACATGGTGACGGAGCGCGCCAGCTCTTCCGTCCACTGATTGGTGATCGTCTCGAAAATGACGCTGTTGCCCTTTTCATCCGTCAGGGCCATGGGCGTGGCGGATACGCCGCCGATGGTGAAGGTGACCATCTGCAGTTCCGGGAAGGCACGCCCCATTCCGTCGCAATCGACCATGGGCAGTCCGAGGCGTGCCGCCGCTGCGATGGGCAGCATGGAATTGACGCCGCCGGCTTCCATGGGCATCGTCGCGTAGACCTTGCGCCCAAAGTAGCGCTCTACCATTTCAAAGATGCGCTTGTATTCCGTGCCGCCGATGCCCTTTTCGCAAAGAACGGTCGGAGCGCCCATCATGGCGATGGGCATGATCAGCGCATCGTCAGGTACCTCTTCGGGCGAAATGAGCGTCACCTCGCCGCACTCGCGCACCGCGCCGATCGCCATCAGCTTTCCGATATAGGGGTCACCGCCACCGCCTGCACCCAGCAGCGACGCGCCCAAAGCGATGTCCTCGATTTGTTGAATACCAAGCTTTCTCAATGTTTTCACCTCATTCGTGGCTGGTTGTCGTGGCAGCGCCCTCGCTGTAGCTCTTCTTCATCACTTTGGCGAGAACGACGTAAAGGATCAGCGATACGATGATGCCATTCACCGGACCGACAAAGAAGGGAACGTTCAGCCAGGCCAGGAAGGAGAAGGAAGCAAACGTCCCGCCCGTCAGGCAGGCGACAAAGGCGCCGACCAGGTAGGCAATCAACCCCGGCGCAGAGACGCCGTCCTGAACCTTGAACGCCTCCCTGCGTCCTTTTGAGACAATCCAGTAGTTGGCGATGATGACGCCCGCCAAAGGCGGCAGGAGCGCGCTCATCAGGCTGAGGAAGGCCTCAAACCGGGACAGCAGCCCGAAGGCCGCCAGCAGCGTGCCGACCCCGCCCGCGATGCCCGTGGTGATCTTGAATTTGCTTTCATCAAAGCCCAGCAGGTTGGACAGCGCAAGGCCGCCGGAATAGGCGTTGGTCACGTTGGTGGTCCATGTGGCAAACACCAGCGCCAGCAGTCCGAAGAAAGGAACGCCCAGATTGGAGAGGATAATGGAGATATCGTACTGGCCCGTGACGATGCTCATCACGCCGCCGGTCAGCAGCATGAACAGTCCCGCGGGGATCACGCCCACGATGGAGGACTTGACCACATCGCCGCGGTTTTTGGCAAAGCGGCAGTAATCAGCGGAGATCAGCCCGCCCAGTGCAAAGGACGCCACCACCATGCTCATCCCGAACACCAGCCCGCTGGAGACCGGCGGGTTGTAGGCGGTAAGCATTGCAACGCCGTCGTTTTGTACCATGCTGGCAATAATGCCATACAGGCAGACCACCACCAGCGCGGGAACGGCGATGTAGTTGAGCCACTTCAGGCCCTTGAAGCCCAGGCAGGCCGTCAGGAGCATGATCGCGCCCCAGACCAGCGAACAGATCGTCACGGCCGTGGGACTGGCCGATTCATAGCCCAGCATGTTCGCGCCCAGCGAGGCGAAGGCGCTGCCGCACACGCCCGACTGGATGCCGAACCAGCCGATGCAGGCGATGGCAAGTATGGTCGAAATAATGTAACGCGCCCCTTTTTCCCCCAACGCGCCCGAAGCCATGACCGATACCGGCAGCCCGGTATCGCAGGCCTGCATGCCGATGAAGATCATGTAGGCGCAGATCATGCCGTAACCCAGCAGGATGGATGCGATGATCTGCCCAAAGCTGAGGCCGCCGCTGACCAGCACGCCGCCGATCATCAGGCAGGGCACGCAGATCATGCCGCCCGCCCATACCATGGCAATGCTCAGCCAGCTTTGCCGCTGTTCCGCCTTGATCTCAAAGCCGGAATTCTTTTGAGTCATGGAACCTTCCTCCTTGCTCCGCTTGTGCGGAATAAAAGAATGAAAAGATTATAACGTGCTTCCCGGTGAATGTATTTATCCGCAAAGCAGAAAAAACGCGGCGCCCATTTGTCCAAAAGGACAAAGAGAGCCGCAGAGGAGGGAACCATGCCGGGGGATCAGTTTCTGTGCAGGAGCCGGTTGAGCGCGCAGGCAGTCAGCAGCGGTATGCTCTCGGGAAGTTCGCCGGGAACAAAGCCCAGGCGTTCCGCAATGCGCTGGAGACGGTATTTGATGGTGTTTTTGTGCAGAAACATCATCTCCGCCGTCTGCGTCACATGCATCCGCGCGTCCAGAAGGTAGTGTTCCAGCGTTTCCAGGAGACAATCGTCGCCGTGATGAAGAGCGGCAACGCAGCGCAGCGCTTCCTCCGTCGCGCGTTCGCCGCGGCCGATCAGCTCCTGACATTCCCGCGCGAAATCGATCTGCTCCAGCGTATACGCCCACTGTCCGGGAAAAATCCGCTTCGCAGCGGACAGCGCCACCTGATGGCTCAAAAACGCCTCGCGCACCCGCGTGGTCGTGTTCAGCGCGTGGCAGCGCGTCAGCGTAGCGCGGATGTGCCGCGCGGCCAATCCGTTGCCGACTGCCTCCGTCAGGGCGCGCACGTCCTGCATATTGCCCGGCCCAATCATGAACAGAACCATTTCCCCTTCATAGATATCGGCGATCGCGGTCTCGGAGTACGCCCGCGTGTCGCGCAGAACCGCCTCAAGGATGTCCGGGAGCTTCTCCCTGTCCTCCGCCGTGTCCCCGCTGATGATCCACATGGAGTTGATGGAGGCGACGTCCACGTGAAAAATGTCCGCCAGGCGGCGCATCTTCATTGGCTCATCCTGAAGGATCGCGCGCACCAGCTCGCCGATGACGATGCGATCGTGCTTGTCTGACCAGATGCTCACCGTCAGCTGCACGACCTCCACCGCCTGCCGGGTGAGCACCACGTCGAGGATATCGCCTTCCTTGAAGATCAGCAGGTCCATCGCGTGATGTTCCCACGTCTGGATGCTGTCGCGGTAGATATGAATGTTCAGTTCCTCACACCATCCCCATGAACCGCAGGCGGGAAACTCTGCCGCGCTCAGCCGCTCCTTCACGGCCTGATCCAGGGAACGGGGCCAGGCCGCCTCGTTGAGCACGCGGCGGGATCGGTCCATGAGCACGACGGAGGCATGCAGCCTGTCCGCCAGGAGGCGCAGCATGCTGTCCACGGTCCGCTGGTGCGGTGCAAGGCCGACAGCCTGCTCCAGAAGCTCGCTGACCAGGTTTGTGCTGGCCATCTGGTCGCGGTAGATCAGCTCCATGACCTCGCAGATCACTTCGCTGTAGCGCTGATTCATCTGTCCCACGGGCATGCAGATCAGGGGAAAACTGAGCTCGTTGGCCACATCGATAAGCCGGCGGTCCACCTTTTTCATCACGATGCCGACATAGAAGAGGATCACGCCCACCTCGCCGATGCCGGCCAGGCGGCGGAGGTTGGTGCATTGCAGCTCCACGTCGTCGGGATCGTTCATAAAGCCGGTGATGGCAAGCTCATTGCCGAGAAACTCAATGCGGTCGAACAGCTCGGACTGTATGGCGGTGGGCCGCGCATATTCCAATACGGAGATCGAGGACACCACCCTTGTCAGTCCGCCCGCGCCGCCAAGCACCTTCGCCCCGCGCATGGACGGCAGCTTCATGACATCCGCCACTGTAATGCTCATCGTCGCTCACCTTGTCCTTTAGGCCAAATATTGAACTGATTGTACCATTCGCACGTCCCAGGCGCAAGAGAAAAGTCCTTTTTTTCCCTTTCTTTTTCCCTGATTCGCCCCGCGGGTTGCTGGGAGACTGCACTCCGGGCCTGTCCGGCGCACAGGCCTGGGGTTTCTCCGTTTCCCATCCTCCTGCCCTTGACACCGCATCAAGGCATGCGCTATGCTGTTTCCAGTTACGCGCATAACATCAACAGGAGAGGCGCCGCAATGACCATCAAAGAAATCGCAAATTCGCTGGGCGTATCCACCGCAACGGTTTCCAACGTCATCCACGGTCATCTGGAAAAAATGTCGCCGGAGACGGCGCAGCTCGTCCGCAAAAAGCTGGAGCAGTACCAGTACATCCCCAATATGGGTGCCCGCATGCTGGCCAAGGGCGACAGCGAGATTGTCGGCGTCATTACCAACTATCCCAACCGCGAGGAAAAGTTTGCCCTGCAGGACCCGTTTGTCAGCGAGATGATCGCGGCGCTGGAAAACGCCATCCGCGCGCGGGGATATTACACCATGCTGCGCGCGGCCCAAACCGCCGCGGAGATTCACCGCATCTCCCAGACGTGGAACGCCGTGGGCCTGATTGTGATGGGCCTGCAGGCCAACCAGTGCCGCGAGCTGATTGAGGCCACCCGTAAGCCCATCGTGTTTGTGGACTGCTATTTTGACGAGGGCGAGCAGTATAACAACGTGGGGCTGGACGACCTGGGCGGCATGCGTCAGCTGACGGAAACCCTGCTGAAGCTGGGCCATCGCAACATGCTCCTCGTGGGGGACCAGCCCACTCTGTGGGGCGTGGATGCGCTGCGCCTGCGGGGGCATCAGCAGGCGCTGAGCGCTGCCGGCATTGCATGGACACAGGAACGGTACTTTTGTATTTCGAAGGATCGCAAACGCAGAAGCGAGGATTACCGGAGGCTTGTGGAATGCTTCCGCCGCCGGGGCTGTACCGCGTGCCTGTTCATCTCGGACTACTATGCGGTTGAGGCGATGGATTACCTGCTGGACCATGGCATTCGCGTGCCGGAGGATATTTCGGTCACCGGCTTTGACGACAACATCCTCTCCCGCATCATCCGTCCCCGGCTGACGACCGTGCATCAGAACGTGACCAAAAAGGCCCAGGCGGCGCTGCGCATGCTGTTTGACATCCTGGATCAGGCGGTGGAAGAACCCGTCTCCCTCACGTTGCCCACCCGTGTGGTTCGGGGCGAAAGCGTGAAGGATCTGCGGTAGACATGGTCATTATGAACAAAAGAGACGGATTGTTTTTTCTTGTTTTGTTGGTTATGCGCATAACATATGGAACACGAGTCAAAAATCTGTTATTCTTGCCCATGAAAAGCGACAACGTATCAACTACAGAAGCAGGTGCATTGCCCATGGCGGATGCCCGCATTGCCCGCCCGAATCTGCCGCGCGAAGGGAGAAACGCCCATGAACTGCCGCACGGACAAAAGCATGTATGCCCCAAACGAAACGGTGTGCGTGTATGTGGACGGCCTGCCTGCCGAAACCGTAAGCCTCCGGCTGATCCTGTCGCATCTGGAAAAGACGGTCCTAACGGAGGAGATCGCGGCGGCGGAGCGGTTTTCGCTCCTCCCCCCAGCGAAGGACGGCAAGGGATACCTGCTTGAGGTGCAGGCGCTGGACCCGGACAAAGCGCTTCTGGCAGACGCCTTTACAGCCATTGATGTTTCCTCCGCCTGGACCCGGTTTCCACGCTACAGCTACGTGTGGGATTTTACCCCGGGCGTGGACGCGCAGGCAAAAATCGAGACGCTATGCCGCTTTCACATCAACGGCCTGCAGTTTTACGACTGGCAGTACCGGCATCATCGGCCCGTAGCGGACGGTACCTCCGTGTGGAAGGACTGGTCCGGCAGGACGGTTTCCGGCGACGCGGTGCGGGCCTATCTGTCGGCGGCGCATGAAAAGGGCATGGCCTGCCTGGCGTATAACATGATTTACGCCGCCAACCAGACCTACCTCACCGACGTTTCGGGCGTCGATCCCGCCTGGCGGCTGGTCAAGGCGGACGGGACGGATTTTACCTGCGACATGGATGCGCATCTTGGGCCGGTTGGCGTGCTGCAATACTTCAATCCCCTGAATCCGGGCTGGCAGCGCTATCTTTTCGAGCAGGAAAACAAGGTCTTTGACGCCTTTGCGTTTGACGGCTGGCATGGCGACACCATCGGCGAAAACGGCCCCATGCAAACGGCGGAAGGCGGCCCATTGGGGCATGACGGCTCCGGGCATCCCATCCGTCTGGTAAAGGATTGCTACGCCCTGTTTTTGAATGCCGCCAAAGCGGCAATCGCTCCCAGATACCTGGTTTTCAATCCCGTGGGAGCCCAGGGGCTCGAGCAGGTCAGCGGCAGCGATGTGGATGTGCTGTACGCGGAGTTCTGGCCCTGGGACAAGGCGCCCGACGGCCTGCATTATGACACCTATTACAGCATACACCGGGCCATTCTCGACGCCTGTGCGCTAAGCGGCGGCAAGTCGCTGGTGGTGGCGGCCTATGTGAATTACCGAAACCCGCTTCGCGCCTTTAACCCCTCCGCCGTGCGCCTGCTGGACTGCGTGGTATTTGCCTCCGGCGGCGCGCGCATTGAGCTGGGCAATGGCGGGAACATGCTTTCGGACGAGTATTTTCCCGCCGATACCCAGAAGCGCATGGACGGGGAGCTCACGCGGGATGTGCGGCGGCTGTACGATTTTCTGGTCGCCTATGAAAACCTGCTGCGGGACGGGCAGCGGCCCGTTGAGCGCCGGGTGACGCTGAAGGGCGTTTCCCTCAGCACGGAGGGAAAAAGCGATGCGGTCTGGTACTTCGCAAAGGCGGACGGCGGCACGGAAGTCTATCATTTTCTGAATCTGACAGGCACGGACAACGGTTGGCGGGACGAGAAACAGACCAAGCCCGCGCCGCGTGCCCTGAGGAATGTGGCAACCCGCCTGTATACGGACTTTCCCGCCGGCGCGGTCTATCTGGCCTCACCGGATGAGGAGAACCTTTCCCCGCGGCGGCTTCCCTTCTCCGTGGGGCACGATGAAACCGGGAACTATCTGGAACTGGTTCAGCCTGCGCTGGCCTACTGGAACATGATATTCCTGCGCTGAGGCGCAAGAGAATAAAATTTAAGGAGGAGTTGTTCCATGAAAAAGCTGTTTGCTCTGCTGCTGGTCCTGACGATGGCGCTGAGCGCGTTTTCTGCCGCCTGCGCGCAGGAGCCGGTGACCATCACCTTCTGGCACACCTATGGCGATGCGGAAACCCCGGTGATTGACGAGGTCATCATCCCCATGTTTGAAGCCGCCAACCCGGACATCAAGGTGGAAGCGGTGCGTCAGAGCGGCGATTTCAACCAGATGCTGGTAACGGCGCTTGGCACCGGCGTGGTGCCGGATGTGGCGCGCGTGGACATTACCAAAACCAGCGCCTACGCAAAGCTGGGCGGCATCGTGGCCATGGATGAGATCGAGGGCTTTGATGCGCTCAAGGATGCGGTGCTCGAAGCGCCCCTGTCCACCAACCTGTGGAACGGCCATTACTAAGGCCTGCCCCTCAACACCAACTGCAAGGCCGCCGTGGTCAACCTTAACGTCCTCAAGGAACTGGGCTTTGACGAGCCTCCTGCCACCATGGAGGAATTTGTGGCGGCGTGCAAGGAAAAGGCGCCCGGCCAGTACAAGCTCAACGTTTCCGGCCTGGGCGACTGGGATCTGTATCCCTACTTCTGGCTCTTTGGCGGCAAGCTGACGGATGAGGGCTTCACCACTGCCAGCGGCTATCTGGACAGCGCCGAGAGCGTAGCCGCCATCAACACCATGCTTGAGCTTCATGCGGACGGCGTGTTCACCATCCGCGACGTGGACGGCACCCCCGACGCCTGGGACGGCATCAACAGCGAATACGCCATGTTCTTTGAAGGCCCCTGGGCGCCCTTCAACGAGGAGGCCGGCATCGTGCCCACCCTGATTCCCACCTGGAATGGAAAGAGCGCCTCCGTGGTGGGCGGCGAAAACATCGTCATCTTCTCCGGCAGTCAGAAGCAGGACGCCGCCTTCCGGTTTGTCACCTTCATGCTCAGCGAGGAGGTGCAGCTGGAACTGCTCAAGGTGGGCGTGATTCCCACCCTCAAATCCTGCGTTGACAGCGAGGCCGTGCAGGCTGATCCCAAGTGGAGCGTGTACATGAAGCAGCTGGAAAGCGCGCAGAGCCGCATTCCCACGCCGCAGGCCTCCACGGTGGAGCAGCTGTGGCAGGACGCCATGACGGAAATTTTCATCGAGGGCGCGGATGTGCAGTCCACCCTCACCAACTATGCCGCTGAAATCGACATCGAGCTGGCCAAGTAACGGTCGCCGGTTCCCCGCTTCCCCGATCCGCGCCTTTGCAGGCGCGGACCGGGGAAGCGCCTTGTGCTTTTCCAAAGGAGAGAGCGCCCATGACTCCTGCCGCGTATGATCCAGAGGCCGTTTTGCGGTGCGAAAAAAAGCTGCTTTTGCACAGACGCCTGCGAAACTGGCTCCCCGCCGCGCCCTTTGTGCTTCCGGGACTGATCCTTGCCTGCGTGTTTATCCTCTATCCCATGCTCTTCAACATTCGCATCAGCTTTTCCAATTATCAGATCGTGCAGCGCAGCATGACCTGGGTGGGGCTTGACAATTACATCGCGCTGTTCACCGAGCGCGGCGACCGGCTGCTTCTGGCCATCCGCAACAACTTCCTCTATGCCTTTGTCACCACGCCGTTTATCATGCTCTTTGGCCTGATCTTTGCCGTCATGGTCAATTCGCTCAGGCGCAGCCAGCTTTTCTTCCGCACCTGCTTTTATCTGCCGGTAATTACCAGTTGGGTGATCGTAGGCAATGTGTTTGCCTACATGTTTAACGCCGGCGGCGCGGGGCTGGTCAATTACCTGCTGCGGGATGTGTTTGGCATCCTGCCGGACTATGTTTCCTGGCTCAACCGCACCTGGACGGCCAACCTGGTGATCTGGCTGCTTGGCATCTGGAAGAACATCGGGTGGGCGATGGTGATTTATCTGGCGGGGCTGCAGGGCATCTCCGCCGACCTCTACGAGGCCAGCATGCTGGACGGCGCCAGCAGGGCCCAGCAGTTCTGGCAAATCACCGTGCCGCTTTTGAAAAGCACCACCTTTTACGTGCTGGTGAACATGATTATCGGTTCTTTCGGCGTGTTTATTCAGGTGATGATGCTTACCAGCGGCAATCCCCGCGGCACCACCAGCGTGCTGCAATACCTGCTCTACGACAAATCGTTCAACCTCTTTGAGTTCGGTCAGGGCGCGGCCATCGGCATGATCACGGCCCTTCTGGTGCTGACCACTACCTTTGTGCTCAACAGGGTGTTTCATACGGAAGGTGGCCGGGAGCAATGAGAATCATGGGAAAAATCCTGTTCTGGGCCGTTTTGATTCTGAGCGCGGTCATTTTCATTCTTCCGTTCTGGTTCATGGTCTGCAACTCCTTTGAGGAGTTCAGCTATGTGCTGCCCAACCCGCCCCATCTGTTCCCCTCGCAGATTCAGTTTGCCGCCTATGGGCATGTGCTGTCCCAGTCCGATCTGCCCAAGGCAGCGCTCAACAGCGTGGTCATCACTTTGCTCACGGCGCTCTTTACGGTGCTGGTGGCCTCGCTGTCGGCCTACGGCTTTGCCAGAATCGACTTTTTCGGCCGGGAGGCGCTGTTTCGCGTCTATCTGTTTACGCTGATGCTGCCGGGATTCTTGGGCATCATCCCGCAGTTTCTGGTGCTGCAGGGCATCGGCCCGGCCCCAAACGGCCTGATCGGCACCAAGGCGGGGCTGATTTTGCTCTATGTGGGCGCGGGAATCTGCGGAAACACGTTCTTTCTCCGGGGCCACATGGCCGCGTTGCCCAAGGAGCTGGAAGAAGCCGTCAAGATTGACGGTGGCGGGCACATGACCACCTTTTTCCGGGTGATGCTTCCGCTGGCCCTTCCCGCCATCGGCACGCTGGCCATCTTCTGCCTGCAGGGCACCTGGGAGGAATTCTTCTCCGCGAAGGTCATCCTGGGCGGCGTGCGAAACCAGGTCACGTTGCCCGTGATGATCCAGTCCCTGAAAGGCGCCCACACCACCCGCTGGGAATGGATCTTCGCCGCCTCGATTCTGGCGCAGATTCCCATGATTCTGCTGTTTGCCTTTTTCCAGAAACGCTTTGTGGTTTCCGGCCTTGCGGAAGGGTCCGTCAAAGCATAGCAAAGGATGGACGTACAATGAACTATCAGGTCACCGGCAACGAATATCTGTCCCTGCCCACCATCCGGGAAACCGACGGCGCGGTGGAAGGCGTTACCTTCCTGTACATGCAGCTCAAGGGCCTTTTGGAGATTCGCGGGGATGCCGGGCTGATCCGCCCCTACGTGCAGGCGGAAGGAACGCGCCTTCCGCTTCATCCCGTATGGCGGCGCGCCCACTGCTGGATTCCCGGCTTTGTATCCGAGCAAAGCGGCCTCCGCTTTTCCTGCACCTACCTTACCCCCATCGGGGAGCGGGCGCTGTTTCTCAGGCTGTCGGTTACAAACATCGGGCCTCAGGTCCGGGCGGTGCGCTTTGGCACAAAGGGCGAATGGGCGCAAACCCTCCATGAAATCAACGAAACCACCCCTCTGACCGCCGGACGGGAGGCGGTTTCCTCGGGATGGAATCACATGTTTCTCTTTTCGCAAAAGCCAGGGGTCCCGCTGTTTGCCTTTGCCCCCTGCGTGGCCGATCCGCAGCCGTTTTCGCAGATTGACCAGCAGGCGCAGTGGACGCGGGACGGCTTTGCCTATGACATTTTCCGAGAGGCCCTGCTCCAGCCGGGAGAGGAAGCCGTGCTGGATATTCCTTGGGGCGTGGGCTATGAAGGCGTGGCTGCCGCCACCAGCGCCAAGGAGCTGCTCAGGCAAGGCTTTGACGCCGCTTATGCGGGCACGTCGGCCTGGCTCGCCGCAAGGGAGAAGCGTCTGAACGATCCCGTCCTCCACGAGCTGCTCGGTACCAACCTGTTTTTTGCCTTTTTCTATGCCTCCGGCCGCACCATCGACACGGAGGAGCTGTGCCTGATGACCAGCCGCAGCCCGAGGTATTATGTATCCGCCGCCTACTGGGACCGCGACAGCCTGCTGTGGGCCTTTCCGGCCATCCTCATGGCGGACGCCGCCTATGCGCGGGAGATCCTGACCTATGTCTTTACAAAGCAGATCCGCAACGTCGGCCTGCACAGCCGTTACATCGACGGCACGCTTCTGGAGCCGGGCTTCGAGCTGGACGAGCTGTGCGCGCCGGTGGTTGCCCTCAGGCGCTACGTAGAAAGTACCGGCGACGCTTCCCTGGCCCGGCAGCCTGTCGTCAGGGACGGCCTTGCGGCCATCCTGCGCAGGCTGGAAAGCAAACAGCACCCGAGCGAAGCCCTTTACGAAACCTTTTTGCAGCCCACGGACGACCTGCGCAATCACGCCTACCTGACCTATGATAACGCGCTGGTCTGCTTTGCCCTGCGTGCGCTGGCGGATTTTCTGGACCGGCCCGAACTGGCGGAGCGGGCAGAAGAGACGCGCGAGGCCGTCTACCGGCACTGCGTAAAGGAGCGGGACGGCAGGCGATTTTTCGCCTGGTCGGTGGATCTTGAAGGCCGCTACGATATCTACGACGAGCCGCCTGGCAGCTTGCAGCTGCTGCCCTTCTACGGCTTTTGTGCCATGGATGATCCCGTGTGGAAAAACACCGTCGCCATGATCCGGGACAAGGACTATCCGCTGTCGTTTGCGGGCCACCCCATTGCGGAGATCGGCTGCAGGCACGCGCCGCATCCGTGGGTGCTGTCCATCTGCAACAGCCTGCTCAGCGGCAACGCAGACAGCGCGCTCACTCACCTGCGCCGCACCCGCATGGACAACGGCATCGCCTGCGAGAGCGTCAATGAGGACACCGGCGTTTGTGAAACCGGGGAGGCCTTTGCCACCTGCGCCGGATTTTTGAGCTATGCTCTCTATTGCGCCTGCTTTTCGCAGGGAGGCTGAATATGCTCTTGTAGCAGGAGCAGAATTGTTCGCGGATCGTGACCTGGTAAAATCTATCATTTGCCCAGTTTGTCAACAGGTCCCTTATTGTATCTCATCTTAGACAAACCATAGATACGCTGTCTTTCCGGAGAATTTTCGCCGATCGCAGCGCGCCAGCAATGAAAGAAAGCCCCTTTGCAGCCTCTGATTTCAGCAGCTTTGCAAAGGGGCGATCGTTCAATGTCTAGATATCGTCAAGCGGAATACTGATAGACTCATTTGCAGAAGCAGAATTCGCCGTTTTCAAACTCGAGCTCGGCGATGATACCCGGCTTCATATCGCCCAGCCACCGATCTGCGCTCAGCACGGTGACGCTGAAGGTGCCCTGCCAGATGCCGTCCTCGTCGATCTTCTCCATGGTGACTTCGCTGTTGACAGCAGCATCGCCGGACTTCTTGGTAAAGTAGTAGCCGGAGGTGGCGGTCACATGGCTCTGCACCTCGATGGAATTGATAGAATTCTCTCCCATGGTGACTCCAACTTCGAGGTCACGGTCAAAGACAATAGAGACGCGATAATCATCATTTTCAAAGATATAGGTGGTGCCGGAAAGGCTGCGAACACTCTCAACGTAGGTCAGTTCTTCATGCTCGCCATGAATATCAACAGACATCCAGCCAGTGCCGGATTCAGGGGCGTAGTTGCGGTCAGCTTCATCGACGGCAGCCTCTTCAGCGAAGGCAGTGATGCCGCATAGCATCATGATCGCAAGCAGCAAAGCAATGATCTTCTTCATGGTTCTTCCTCCTAGATTGCCGCGGCGCCATAGCCGCGACCTGTTTTGTTGTTACAGCCACCTGGTAAGACATTTCGCATACAGATCTGTGAAGCGCTATACACGCAGATTCGGAAAGTATCTCCACCTTCCGGGCCAACGGGTTGCTCGCGCAAAGTCATTCGGCGGAGACGGCTTTTTCTGCCAGCCGGCAGCGGGAGTCGGCCGTGATCTGCTTGCAGGGGGAATAGAAGTCCCTCGCTGATGCGCAAACATCCTTGAGAAGGATCCTCCGTCGGTGTACTCAAAGCACGCTAACGCATTGCTCCAGGATGACGGCGAGGTCGATGCCTTCCTTCAGCGGGCGCTGGCGGCCACGCTGGATGACAGCCTGAGAGTGGAGGACCTGATCGCCCTGACAATGGAAACCGGAAAGCACGGCGTCTCCAGCATGGCTTTGCTGGACAAGGCCAACACGGAAGCCTATGGAAATCCTGAGATCACAAAGGTCAACATTGGCGTTGGAAAAAATCCCGGCATTCTGGTCTCCGGCCACGACCTGCGGGATTTGGAAATGCTGTTGGAGCAGACACAGGGAACGGGTGTGGATGTGTATACCCATTCCGAGATGCTACCCGCCCATTATTACCCGGCGTTCAAAAAATATCCCAACTTTATCGGCAACTATGGCAATGCGTGGTGGAAGCAGAAAGAGGAATTTGAATCATTCAACGGTCCCATCCTGATGACGACCAACTGCATCGTGCCGCCCAAGGACAGCTACAAGCATAGGCTCTATACCACCGGTGCAGCCGGATATCCGGGATGCCCCCACATTCCCGGTGAAATCGGGGAAAAGAAGGATTTTTCCGTCATGATCGAACATGCCAGGAGGTGTCCCGCACCCACTGAGATTGAAACGGGCGAGCTGATCGGCGGATTTGCACACGCTCAGGTTCTGGCTCTGGCGGATCAGATCGTTGAGGCGGTAAAAAGGGGTGCGATCAGAAAATTCGTCGTGATGGCAGGCTGTGACGGTCGGGCTAAGAGTCGGGAGTATTACACCGAATTTGCCAAGGCGCTGCCGAAAGATGTCGTGATTCTGACAGCGGGATGCGCGAAATACAGATATAACAAGCTGGATTTGGGGGATATCAACGGTATTCCGCGAGTGCTGGATGCCGGCCAGTGCAACGACTCATATTCTCTGGCTGTCATTGCTTTGAAGCTCAAGGAAGTTTTCGGCTTGGATGATATCAACGACCTGCCCATCGTCTACAACATCGCATGGTATGAGCAGAAGGCGGTCATTGTCCTGCTGGCGCTTTTGTATCTTGGCGTGAAGCATATCCATCTCGGGCCCACCCTCCCGGCGTTTTTAAGTCCCAATGTGGCGAAGGTACTGGTTGAGAACTTCGGTATTGCGGGCATTGATAGCGTGGAAGAGGATATGAAGCTGTTTTTTGGCACAACCGCATAAAGAATACGGTGTGAGGTTCAGCATACACTGGCAGGCAAAGGTCAGGAATGGCAGTCCCGTTCCTGACCTTCGCTTATCCAAAAAGATCGCTCCTCGCGGTCTTTTTTTGACAGTCTGAGCAGCCCTTGTGACAGGACAAGCTTCAGACCTTCGACAAAAGGGGCTGTCTCTACAGGAAAGCAGCCTCTGAGGCATGGAAAAAAGAGAAACCGTAACGTCACGGCTGCATCTTCCCTATAAAAAAACCGTTGACGGAAATTCGTCAACGGTTATGGGAGCCTGTTTTCAACAGGCTCCCATGAGTCAGGAGAAACGATTACTTCCCGGCCAGCTCAGCCGCGTTTTCAGCGGCGATGATGCCCCAGGTAGCGCACATGGAGTGGTTGATGCCGCCGAAGTTGATCTTGCCCAGGATGTTGCTGGGTCCAAGGATCTCACCGGCCAGCGACAGGCCAGTAATCACGCTGCCATCCTCGCGCTGCAGGTAGCCGTCCTCATTGGCACGAACGCCGCCGGAGGTGCCGGACCACACATAGGGCACGGTGACCACCGCATAGTAGGGGCCCTCTTCAAAGGCCACCATGCTTTCGGGGGAACGGCCGAAGGCGGTATCCTCACCGGCAGCCACGTCCTTGTTATAGGCTTCCACCGTAGCGGTCAGGTTTTCGGCGCCGATCATCTCGGCCAGTTCTTCCAGGGTATCGGCCTTGTAGACGCAGTTGCCCTCAGCCGCCAGCTCCTCCAGCTTGTCCCAGCCGTTGTTTTCCAGTACGGCGGAGTTCATCATCGGGTGCTTGATGAAGGCCTGCTCCTTGTCGATCATGTTGCTGGAGATCACAGCATAAAGCTTGCTTTCCTCCTGGCCATACCACATGGCGCTGGTGGCGCTTTCCTCGGCACCCACGCGGTCGCCCTGAGCGTTGACGTAGATCATGCCGGGATAGCTGTTGTTGACCTGATAGTACATATCAAAGCCGTTGGTGGGGATGCCGCCGCCGTAGTAGTTGACGATTTCGTCCATGTTGTCAAAGACGCCGCCAACCGCCTGTGCCAGCAGGAAGCCGGAACCGTCGGACGTGCTGGGCGCGCAGGAGATCACGTTCTCAAAGCCCGCCATCTTCAGCAGGTCCTCGTTGTAGGAATAGCCGCCGGTGGCCAGCACCACGGAGGGAGCGCGGAACTCCAGGTCGCCCGCTTTCACGCCCACGCACTTGTCGCCTTCCACCAGAAGCTCGGTCACCTTGGTGTTGTACATGATCTGGGCCTTGCCGTCGGCGATGGCCTGCTCAAGACGCTCGTTGAGGGGATCGAGGTAGGCGTTGGCCGCGCCCATCGAATAGGAGCCCAGCGCACGGGTTACGCGCAGGGTCTGCATGGCGGTGTACGCGCCGCCCACCAGAGAGCGGTCGCCGAAATCCACGCCCAGGTCCTCATCCAGCCAGTCGATGGCCGCGCCGGCTTCCTCGGTGTGACGCTTGGCCAGCGCTTCGTTGAACTCACCCTCGCCGCCGAGAGCCTCGATGTCGGCATAGAAGGCCTCGGGGGTGTCCTCAACGCCGTTTTCCTTCTGGATTTTGAAGCCCGCACCGCTCACGGTGCCGCCCGCATAGTGGATGCAGCCGCCCGTGCGCACGCTCTGCTCAAGCACCAGCACATTCAGGCCCAGCTCCACGCCACGGGCTGTGGCCACCAGACCGGCCATGCCGGAGCCTACCACGATCATATCAGGTTCGATCGTCAGCTCGGTACTCGTCTCCTCGGTGGTGCCGTTCAAGGCGTTGTTCACGGCTTCAATAATGCCGTTAGAGGTCAGCGTTGCGCCGGCAACGGTGTCCACGTCGGTGTTTCCAGCCGCCACAATAGCCGCAGGAATCTGCTCAAAGGCGGGATCCGAAACGCCGGGGGTTTCGTCCTGGCTGTCCACCGTGACGGAAGTGATTGCACCGCCCTCCACCGTAACGGTGACGGCGATGTTGGAGTGCATGCCCTTGCCGGTTCCGGTATAGGTGCCGTCGGTCAGCGTGGTTTCAGCCACAGCCGGGACCAATCCGACCAGCAAGGCCAGCACAAGCAACAAGCTCAAGAATACCTTGGATGTCCTCATGGAGAATCCTCCCTCTTAAAATATAAATTTGCAGCAAATATATACCGCAGGCGATATTTACGCCACATCTATTTTAGTCTTTTTGCGCTTTCATTGTCAACCGTATTTGATAATTTTTAAACAAGAAACGTTGCCGGAAAGAATTGGGACCGGCGGTGCAAAATACGGATCTTTTTGCGGCAGGTCTGCGTGTGAATGGCGTCTTAGTTCTTACTGCCCCTATACCTCGGATTGACGGACAGAAAAGTCAATCGTAAAAGGGAAAGGAAAGGGGCAGAAAAATGGAACAGAAGCAGAAGAAAAAAGAGACGCCGCCGCCTCGGTACAACGAGGCATTCAAGGCTGGCACAGTACGGAATGTAACAGAGCAGGGACGAGAGTCCAGGGAGGTAGCCAAGGACTTGGGAATCTGCATTGACACCCTGTGTAGCTGGCTGAAGGCTGCGGGGGTGCAGCTGGGTCAGGTCAGCCGTACCACCCGGGAACAGCAACGCATCCGGGAACCGGAGGCGGAAATCCGCGCCATGTGCAAGCAGCTTGTGGAGAAAGATGAGGTCATTGATATTCTAAAAAAAACCGTCGGCATTCTGTCGAAACCATAGCGGACCAATGCCACTGCATCCAGACGTTGCAGCGTCAGGAAAACCCTGTGGAGCAGGCATGCCGGGTCCTGAAGATCTCACGCAGCGGCTGCTATGGCTGGGCGCAACGCAATCCCTGTGCGCGCGAGCGGAGGAATCAGGCGCTTCGGCGGAGATTGATGGAACCGCACCAAAACGATCTCGCCCTGGGCCTGGACAATCTCTGTCACCTGCTCAAGCCGGAATTCGGCTGTTCCCACAAGCATGTCCACCGGCAGATGCGGCTTGCGGGG
>OKRW01001636.1_pt1 | contig 18339 bp, 16 predicted proteins | sample 1601151 | NCBI WGS metagenome assembly OKRW01 (sample SAMEA3541471, study PRJEB24748) | human gut metagenome | biome: human gut; feature: human-associated habitat; material: faeces | place: China | collected 2012 | reverse complement strand
GGATTCGACGCAGGAAATCCTCGTGAATCCGCTGACGAAGCGGCAGGTGAATCTGGAAAAAATAAAAAATAAAAAATTTAAAAAAAGGCTTGCATTTTCTGTGAATGTGTTGTATATTAAATAAGCGCTGTGAGACAGGGAAACAAAATCACAGAGAACAAGACTTAGGGCTATCGCCAAACGGTAAGGCAACGGACTCTGACTCCGTCATTTTCCAGGTTCGAATCCTGGTAGCCCTGCTACAAACCCCGAAGGAAAATTCCTCCGGGGTTTTTGTTATAACGGCACCAAAAGGATGTCGGGTTGCCGAACCAAGTGATTCCTGCTATAATAATCGCAAAAGAGAGCATAGCCAGTACCGGAGGAAAGACGGATATGTATACATTTGACAGCAGAGTGCGCTACAGCGAAACCGGGGAAGACGGATTGCTGAGCCTGCCGGCGATCGTGGATTATTTTCAGGATGTTTCGACGTTTCAGTCGGAGGATCTCGGAGTTGGCATTGATTTTCTGAAAGAAAAGGATCTGCTCTGGGTGATGAGTGCGTGGCAGGTGGTTGTACACCGCTATCCGGCGCTCGGAGAAAAAATCAGGATCGGGACGATTCCATACGAGCTGCGCGGCTTTATGGGACTGCGTAATTTTTTTATGGACACGGAAGACGGAGAGCGGCTGGCGGAAGCGAATTCGGTCTGGTCTCTGATCAATCACAAAAAGGGCGTTCCGGTGCGGGTGCTGCCGGAGATGGTCGAAAAATACGACGTGGAAGAACGTTTGCAGATGGACTATGCGCCGCGTAAAATTGCAGTGCCCCAGGGCGGCATCAGACAGGAGCCTTTCCGAGTAGAAAGACAGCACTTAGATGGCAACCACCACGTCAATAATGGACAGTACATTTCTATGGCGATGGCGTATTTGCCGGAAAATTTTGCAATTAGACAGATGCGGGCGGAGTATAAAAAATCCGCACTGCTTCACGATATAGTGGTTCCGATCACTGTGACGGAGGCAGACCGCGTAACCGTTTCCCTGTGTAGCGAGGACGAAGCCCCGTTTGTGGTCGTCGAGCTGACAGGAAGATAAAGGAAAATAATATGCTGGAAATTGGAACAATTCAGAATTTGACAGTAGTAAAAAAAGTGGATTTCGGCGTTTATCTGGCAGAGCCCGGAGAAGAGGACAAAAGAGTGCTTCTTCCGGCAAGACAGGTTCCGCCGCAGACCTCGGTCGGGGATCAGATTGAGGTTTTCTTATATAAAGATTCGAGCGACCGGCTGATTTCAACAACGGCGCGCCCGAAGCTTTTGCTGGGTGAGGTTGTAGAGCTTACGGTTGCGCAGACTGCGAAAATGGGAGCATTTCTGGAATGGGGACTGGAAAAAGACCTCTTCCTTCCATTCAAGGAGCAGACCAGAAAGGTAAAAGAGGGCGACCGTTTCCCGGTTGCTTTGTATGTGGACAAGAGCGGGCGGCTCTGTGCGACGATGAAGGTATATCATTATCTGCGCACCGACAGCCCTTATCATAAGGATGACAGAGTGAGCGGCTGTCTGTATGAAATCAGCCGCCAGTTCGGCGCGTTCGTGGCAGTGGACAATCAATATTCCGCGCTGATTCCTCCGAAGGAAATGTACGGAGAATTAAAGGTCGGTGACCATGTGGAAGCCAGGGTTGTCCGGGTACATGAGGACGGCAAGCTGGATTTGAGCGTGCGGGAAAAGGCGTACCTGCAGATCGAGACGGATGCAGAGAAGGTCATGAAGCTGATCGACAGCTTCGACGGCGTGCTTCCGTTTAACGACAAGGCTTCTCCGGAGGTCATTCGCAGGGAGCTTGCGATGAGCAAAAACGAGTTCAAGCGTGCGGTCGGCAACCTGCTGAAAAACGGCAGGATTGAGATCACTGAAAAAGCGATCCGCAGGATATAAGGCGGCGGGTACGCTCCGTGGGGGCGGAGAGTGACGAAGCTGATACAACGGGGAAGCGTTTGAAAGGCGTTCGTTGTGAGAAAAGAAGTGAGCAGAGGGTTATGAGAAGGTATTCAGTTCTGGGAATTTCCTTAATGGATTTTTCCGCAAGAGAGGGTCTGCGCAGGGCGGAGCATTTTTTGCAGACCGGGGCACTCAATACAACAAGTTATATTAACGCGCAGTCTCTGTCGATGGCGTCCAGGGACGAACAGGTCAAGGAGTATCTGGAAGAGACGGATCTGATGTTCTGTCTGGAGCCGGATATTTTGGAGGCAGCAGGAATCGCATCTCCCGGCAGGGTTCGGGAAATTGAGGACCGGATGTTTTTGCGGGAGTTTTTGAAAAGACTGGCAAGACAGCATGACAAGGTTTATCTGCTGGGCGACACGGATAAACAGGCGCAGGAGCTGCAGGAGATGCTTCTAAACGCGCAGGAAAATTTAAATATCGTGGATGTGCGCGGCTACGAGGAATTTGAGTATCAGCCTCAGCGACTGATGAACGCGATGAACGAAGCTGCGCCGAAGGTGATTTTTTCCCGGATGACATATCCGCTGGATCTGGAGCTGATGCACAGCGGCCGCAAATTTTTAAACGCGGAGCTTTGGGTGGCGCTGCCGGAGACGAAATTAAAAGAAAAGGTGAGGACGACGTTCTGGAGAAAGGTGCGGAAAAAGATTTTTCAGAAAAAAGTCAATGAATATAATCTGGAAAAGGCGGAGCAATAAGTACTTCGCCTTTTATAGTTCCTAGCAAAAGAACGTCTGGAATTCCGCAGTTATAGGTTTTGCATAAATTTTTTGCGATTTCCTATAGATTTTTTTGTGGTTTTCTTTTAGAATATAGTTTGGGCATAGTAAAAATCGCAGGAGACAGACTGGCTTTTTGTCGAAGAATGCGCGAAGTGAAGGAGACGGGGTTTATGATATCGAATCAGATTTTACAGAGTACACTGGATGGCTTGAAGGCGATTGCCAGAGTCGAATTATGTGTGATTGATGTGGATGGAAAGACCGCTGCGACGACAGCAGACGGACTGGAAGAATATCTGCCGCAGGCGAGAGCCTTTGTGGATTCCCCTGCAGACAGCCAGGAGGTTCAGGGAAATCAGTTTTTTAAGATCTATGACGAGCAGCAGCTGGAATATATTCTGATTGTAGGCGGCGCCGGTGAAAATATTTATATGATCGGAAAGATGGCTGCATTCCAGATTCAGAACCTGCTTGTGGCGTATAAAGAGCGCTTCGATAAGGATAACTTTATCAAAAACCTGTTGCTGGATAACCTGCTTTTGGTGGACATTTACAGCAGGGCGAAGAAGCTCTATATTCCGGTGGATGCGCAGCGAGTTGTCCTGATTATCGAATGCAGCGCGGGACGGGAGGATAACATCCTGGAGCAGATGCGTCCGGTATTTGGTAATAATAACCGGGATTTTATCACGGCAGTGGATGAGAATAACGTGATCATCGTGAAAGCGCTGACCGAAAACGATGAAATGAAGGAGATTGAGCATTACACTGCAAACCTGATAGAATGGCTGGAAACAGAGGGCTATTCCGAAAGCCGCATTTCCTACGGTACAATCGTACAGGAAATCAAAGAAGTGAGCCGTTCCTACAAAGAAGCCAAGATGGCAATGGACGTCGGCAAGATTTTCTTTGACGAGAGAAGAGTAATCGCATACAGCGAGCTGGGCATTGGCCGTCTGATCTATCAGCTTCCGATTCCGCTTTGTAAGATGTTTATCCGAGAGATTTTCGGTGGAAAGAGTCCGGACGATTTTGACGAGGAGACGCTGACGACCATCAGCAAATTCTTCGAGAACAGCTTAAACGTATCGGAAACGAGCCGTCAGCTGTTTATCCACAGAAATACGCTGGTATATCGTCTGGATAAGCTTCAGAAGTCTACCGGGCTGGATCTGCGCGTATTTGAGGATGCGATTACATTCAAGATCGCACTCATGGTTGTAAAGTACATGAAGTACATGGAATTTTTTGAATATTAGGATGGTGACAAGGTTTGGTACAAAACGATAAGAAAAAAAAGAAGAAGCGGGAAGGCCAAGATGCGGTCATCACGCTGGATCGCGTGAGCAAATCGTATTCGAGCGGCTCTCCGGCTTTGGATAATGTGAGCCTGACGATCAAAAAGGGGGAATTTGTTTTTATCGTAGGCGACAGCGGCTCAGGAAAATCGACCCTGATCAAGCTGCTTTTGCGGGAGCTGACGCCCACGAGCGGCCGTGTTATCGTAAATGGTGCCGATGTGGCGCGCTTAAAGCGCAGACAGGTGCCGAAATTCCGCAGAAATCTTGGAATCGTGTTCCAGGATTTCCGTCTGCTGAATGACAGAAACGTTTATGAAAACGTAGCGTTTGCACAGCGTGTTATCCAGATGCCGACGAAGCTGATGCGTAAAAATGTTCCGAACGCGCTGGCAGAGGTAGGTCTGGCAGGCAAATACAAAGCGAAGACCAAACAGCTCTCCGGCGGTGAACAGCAGAGAGTTGCACTGGCGAGGGCGCTGGTAAACGAACCGCCGATTCTTCTGGCAGATGAACCGACAGGAAACCTCGATCCGAAGAATTCCTGGGAAATCATGAAGCTGCTGGAACGCATCAACGAAGAAAGAGGCACGACGATTCTGGTCGTTACGCACAACCGTGAAATTGTAAATGAAATGAAGAAACGCGTAATTACGATGAAGAAGGGTGTCGTTATCAGCGACGAAGAAAAAGGCGGTTATATCGATGAGGATTAGTACATTTTTTTATACGTTGAAACAGGGCGTAATCAACATTTTCCGGAACAAGCTGTTTTCCCTTGCTTCCATTGCGACGATTTCTGCCTGTCTGTTTTTGTTCGGACTTTTTTATGCGGTCATTTTAAACTTCCAGAATGTCGTGCGCACGGCAGAAGAGGACGTTTCTGTTACCGTATTTTTTAAGGACGGGACGACCCAGGAAGAAATGGAACAGATCGGCGCGCAGATCCGGGCGCGCGACGAGGTGTCCGAGGCGAAGTTTATTTCTGCAGATGAAGCGTGGGCAGAGTGGGCTCCCGAAAATATCGGAGAAGATTACAACGAGATCTATACCGAGAACCCGCTGGAGGGCATGGATAACTACGAAATTTATATGAACGATGTTTCGAAGCAGGAAAGCCTGGTAGGCTGGCTGGAATCCATCCCGCAGGTGGAGAGAGTACGGTATTCCGAGGTAGCGGCGACGACGCTGACCGGCGTGAATGCGCTCGTGGCATACACTTCGGTCGGCATTATTGCAATTTTGCTGGCAGTTTCCGTATTCCTGATCAACAACACGGTTATGATCGGTATTTCTGTTCGCAAGTCAGAGATTGAAATTATGAAATACATCGGTGCGACGGACTTTTTCGTACGTTCCCCGTTTGTAATAGAAGGTATTCTGATCGGATTGATCGGTTCGTTGCTCCCGCTCGGTCTGATCTATGTCCTTTATAAAAAGTTCATTGATTATGTCATGATAGAGTTCCCGTCGCTTACCGGGCTGATGCAATTTTTGCCGGTTTCGGAGATTTATCGGACGCTTCTTCCGGTTTGTCTGGGACTTGGCGCAGGAATCGGTTTCCTGGGAAGCTTTATAACAGTGCGCAAGCATCTTCGCGTATGATGAGGAAGACAGCATGAGAATTGGGAAAAAAAGAATCACAGCCTGCCTTTTATCGGCAGCGCTGCTTCTTTTTACATCGATGATTCCTGTTCAGGCATCCACTGCGCTTGAGGAGAGCATCAAGCAGAAGCAGCAGGCGATCAGCGACGCGCAGTCGGAAAAAAAGAAGATCCAGTCCAACATTTCCGATATTAAGTCGATGGTAAGCCAGCTGCAGAAGTCGAAGAAGGATCTGGAAACATATGTGGCGCAGCTGGACGGTCAGCTGGATGATCTGGAAAATAAGATCGAAGATCTGGAAGAAGAGATCACAGCCAAAAAAACGGAAATTGAAGAAACGAAAGCGGATATTGAACAGGCGCAGGCGGTTGCAGATCAGCAGTATGAGGATATGAAAACCCGGCTGCGCTATCTGTATCGAAACAGCAAGGGCAACGGATACCTCGAACTTTTGGTGAATGCAGGCTCGTTTGCAGATATGTTAAACCAGGCAGGTTATGTGGAACAGCTAAGCAGCTACGACAGCCGCAAGCTGGAAGAGTACCGTCAGAGCGTGGAATATCTGGAACTGTGTAAGCAGACACTGGAAGAGGAAGAAGACGTTTTAAACACCGCACAGGCGAGCCTGGAAAAGGAGCAGCAGGCGGTCAATACGCTGATTTCCGAGAAAGAGCAGCAGATTGTGGCATATCAGGGTGATATCAGCAATAAGGAGGCTGCAATCAAGGAATACGAGGCGGATATTTCGGCACAGAATGCGACGATCGCTGCGCTGGAAAAGGCAGTTGCGGCGGATAAGGCAAAGCTCGAAGAGGAAAACCGCTTAAAATATGACGGCGGTATGTTCCAGATGCCGTGTCCGGGCTATACCAGGATTTCGGATGATTACGGCAACCGGATGCATCCGACGTTGAAGGTTCAGAAATTCCATAACGGCGTGGATTTTGCGGCACCGAGCGGAACGGCGATTCTGGCGGCATACAGTGGAAACGTAGTAGCGGCGTCTTACAACAGTTCGATGGGCAATTATGTCATGATCGACCACGGCGATGGATTGTATACAATTTATATGCACGCGTCGAAGCTATATGTTTCAACGGGACAGTCCGTGAGTAAGGGTGCGACAATCGCGGCGGTCGGCTCGACCGGACGCTCGACGGGACCGCATCTGCACTTTTCTGTGAGAAGCAACGGCAGCTACGTCAGCCCGTGGAACTATTTGAAATGAGCCGAGGGAACGGCGAACATAAAATGAATGAAATAGCATCAATATGGAGAAGACATCAATGGAGAATAAGAGAGTTTTTGCAGGCGGCCTGATTGCCGGGGCAGTCCTGACCCTTGCAGTTGGTGGATGCGCATTTGTCGGCGTGACCCTGTATCAGGGAACGAAGAACGGTAGCTCCCTGGAAGAGGTCGGCAACAAGACGACGATGGAAAAGGTCAATGTGCTGGAAGGAATGATCGACGATTATTATCTCGAGGATGTCAGCGCAGAGGATTTGGAGCAGGGGGTATATAAAGGACTTCTGGATGCGTTGGGCGATCCGTATTCCGTTTATTATACAGCGGATGAGCTGGAAACGCTGCAGGAAAAGACGCAGGGCATCTACTATGGAATCGGCGCAAGGGTTTCGTTGGATACCGAAACGCAGCTTCCGAAGATTGCAAGCGTAATTTCAGGAACGCCGGCGGAGGAAGCCGGGCTGATGGCAAACGACCTTTTGTATAAGGCGGATGATACGGAGCTGCAGGGAATGGATCTTTCTTCCGCAGTCGCGTTGATCCGGGGTGAGGAAGGCACAACCGTGCACCTGACGGTGATCCGCAGCGGCGAGAGCAATTATCTGGAATTTGATGTGGTTCGCCGTAAGCTCGCAAACGAAACGGTTACGTCAAAGATGCTGGATGACAGCATGGCTTACATCCAGATTCAGGAGTTCGACGATGTGACGCTGGATCAGTTTACGGAAGCCCTGGACAATGCCCGTTCGGAAGGCATGGAAGGTCTGATTATCGATCTGAGAGGAAATCCGGGCGGAAACCTTTCGACGGTATGTGATATCTGCCGGGAGCTGCTCCCGAAAGGATTGATTGTATACACGGAGGATAAATACGGAAACCGGGAAGAATACTCCTGCGATGGTACGAATCCGTTAGAGGTTCCGCTCGTTGTCCTGGTAGACGGAAACAGCGCTTCCGCTTCGGAGATTATGTCCGGCGCAGTAAAGGATTACGGAATCGGAACGCTGGTTGGAACGACGACTTACGGAAAAGGCATTGTACAGCGGATTATGCAGCTTACCGATAATTCTGCAGTGAAGCTTACAGTCAGCAAGTATTACACGCCGAAGGGCAACAACATCCATAAGATCGGTATTGAACCGGATGTGGAGGTTGAATTTGATGCTCAGGCATATGTGGAAGACGGTACGGACAATCAGCTGAATAAAGCGATAGAAGTGCTTCAGGAAAAGATGGCAGAATAAAGAAAAATGGTAACTGTTCAGTACCCTCACAGTTACAAAAAAAGATACCCGTCAGAATCGGCTCACAGGGGAACCTCGATTCCGACGGGTATTTTTTTCATTTCATAGGAAAATGCGTCCTATGAAATAAAAACGCTCCGCGCGGATCGCACTGCAGCGGAATGGAAGAATGTCGCTTGCGCGACCCGCCGCAGGCGGAGAATCCTGCTTCGCAGGATTCTTTTTTATACCAGTTTCTTCTATATTTCCGTCTTTAAAACCGTAGTCCCGCGCTGCACTAGCCGTACCGGCAGTACAATCTTCTGGGGGACAGACTCATTCTTCAGACTCTTCGCAATATATTCCACGCACAATTCTGTCATTTCTTCCACAGGCTGATGGATCGTCGTGATCTGTGGTGTTGTTACCGTCGATATCATCACGTCATCGAAGCCGATCAGCTGGATATCCTCCGGCACGCGTTTGTCCATCTGTGCGCCTACCTGGATCACCTGAGAGGCGATCAGATCACTGCTGGCAAAAATTCCATCCACGTCCGGGAACTCCTGCAGTGCCCTGCGGATAAAGTCTTCATAATGCATGGAGCCGTACTGCAGTCTGTCGCTCACCAATATCCGATATGGAATTCCCGCCCTTTTACAGACATCAGCAAATCCATCCGCACGTCGGTCCGCGGGCATATCCTTACCGGCGACGCCGCCGAAATGTAAAAGATTCTTACAGCCGCATTCAATCAGATGCTCTGCTGCCAGCTTACCGCCCTGATAGTTGTCACACTGTACGGAAATCGTATCATCATCCCCTCCCCGCTCCAGATTCACGACTGGGATGTTCATTTTGCGAAATTCCCGTGTCTGAACATATTTGCTGCACAGCACAATGCCCGCCACACGGTTTGACATGCACATATCCAGATAATCCTGTTCCTTTTCCGGCTGCTCCTTTGAATTACACAAAAGCAGTTTAAAGCCCTTTTCCGCTGCTGAGGATTCTAAATTACTGATCACCTTTATAAAAAAGGGATGCGAAATATGCGGCACGATCAGTCCGATCGTATTGGTATACTGTTTGGAGAATGCACGTGCCAGCTCATTTGGCTGATAGTGCATTTCTTCCATCGCTGCATATACCTTTTTCCGCGTCCCCTCACTGATATATCCCCTGTTGTTTATAACACGGGATACTGTTGTTGCCGTTACACCCGCCCTCTGGGCGATATCCTTTAAGGTTGCCATTTTCTGTCTCTACACTCCATTTCAAATCAGGAATATTCCTCTCCCACTAGTATTATAAATATTATTTCGTAAAATATCAACCGGTAACATATTCTCGGGATACAGATTCCTTTACAGCGCCCGTGTCGATTCCTGTTCCAGCAATTCTCCCGGAAAAATCTTATGCTGATGGCTGCTTTTGCCATCCAGCAGATCAAACAGATGATGGACAGATTCTTCTGCAATTTCCCGGATCGGCTGACGGATCGTCGTCAGGGTCGGATTGTAATAGCTGCACAGCTCAATTCCGTCAAAGCCCGCAACAGAATAATCCTGCGGGATCCGTTTTCCCGCCTCTGCGATCGCCCGACAGGCTCCCACTGCCATCGTATCTGAAAAAGCAAACACTGCCGTAAACTCTTTTCCTTCATCCAGCAGCTGTCGGGTCAGAACATAACCGTTTTCCATACTGTAGGACGGAAGCTTCGGATTCATATAGCAGATCAGTCCCTCATCCGGCTCGATTCCCTGTTCCCGAAGTGCCCGCAAATATCCCATCAGACGCATCCGACCGATGCTGACATCTTCTTTTCCCGCAGCGAGCACCGCGATTTTGCGGTGTCCCAGTCGGATCAGGTAATCCGTCATCCGATATCCTTCTTTTTCATCGTCAACAGACAAGGTGGAGTAATTATCGTGCCGGATTCCGTCCGGTCCTTCTCCGACTGTTGAGAGAATAAACGGTATCCGCAGCTTACTCAGCTTTTCTTCTGAATGGACAAAATGTCCCCCCAGAAAGATCAGACCTGCCAGACGTTTTTCCTTTACCAGCTCCAGCGCCACATCAACCTCATCCTCATCCGATTCAACGTGCCGGATCACCATGGAATACTTTTTCTTTTTGATCTCATCCTCCATGACCTTGATCGCTCCGGCAAAAAACGGGTTTGTTAATCCCTTCACAAGCACAGCGATACACTTTCCGTCCGTCCGCTTCAGATACCGTGCACTGTTATTCGGAATATACCCATACTTCTGAATGATGCCCATTACCTTCTGCTTCGTTTCAGGATTGATATCCGGATGGTTATTGATCGCCCGGGATACTGTGCTTACTCCAACGCCGCACATCCGTGCAATATCTTTAATTGTGATCTCTTCCATCTCTCTGTTTTCCTGCTCCATTGCTTCTCTGCCCTACCATACTTATTGTTTCGACCGCAATTTCAAAGTTTCGCGTTTTCTCCGACATTTTATAGGAAAACCCCCGTAAAGTCAAAACAATCACAAAATTGCAAAAAGCCGTCCGGCTGTTTGCAGTAGCCGAACGGCTTTATTCTTTTTTCTAAATATGTATTTTTATTCCGGTACGCAGCTCATCCTTTTACAGCACCAGCTACAACGCCCTCGATGATGTACTTCTGGCATGCCAGATAAAATACAATGATCGGAATGATGGCAAGCACCAGGACACCCATCATCGCGCCCATGTCGACAGAGCCATATCCGCCCTTCAGATACTGAACTGCGATGGGAACTGTTTTATACTTCGTCATATCCAGTACAAGATACGGAAGCAGATAGTCGTTCCAGATCCACATCGTCTGCAGGATTGCAACCGTAATACAGGTTGGCTTCATAATCGGCATAACAATTCCGAAAAAGGTCTGCAGCGGCGTACAGCCATCGATCATCGCAGCCTCTTCAATTTCCAGCGGGATGCTCTTTACAAAGCCGCAGAACATAAAGACGGAAAGCCCTGCGCCAAATCCCAGATATACAATGACGATACCAAGCGGATTATTTAATTTCAGCATATCCGCAAGCTTGGACAGGGTAAACATTACCATCTGGAACGGAACGATCATCGAAAACAGACACAGAAAATACAGCGCAGTTGTAAAACGATTCTTTACACGGCTGATATACCACGCACACATGGAGGTACACAGGATGATCACGCCAACAGACAGCACCGTAATAAAGAGAGAGGTAAAGAACGCGTCAATAAAGCCGGTTCTCTGGATTCCCTTGATATAGTTTTCGATGCCGACAAACATCTTGTCCGTCGGAATGGCAAAGGGTTTCTTACTGATATAAGCCTTCTTTTTAAAAGAGTTAATCACAACCAGCGCGATCGGAAATACATAGGCAATGGAAATCAGGGTAAAGACCAGCGTAAAGATCCAGCCATGCTTTGCTTTTCTCACATTCATTACTGCTGTACCTCCTTTCTACGTGTCAGCCAGTTCTGCGTCAATGCGATCGCTGCTACCAGCAGGAAGAATACGACCGCTTTCGCCTGACCGACGCCCTCCCAGCCGGTACGTCCATAAAATGTACGGAAAATATTCAGCGCCAGCAGCTCGGACATGTTGGAGGGCTCGCCGTTTGTCAGCGCCAGGTTCTGGTCGAACAGCTTAAACGAATTGGTCAGGGTCAGGAATGTACAGATCGTAATGGAGGGCATTACCATCGGAATTGTCACGTTTTTCAAAATCTGTCCGGAAGTCGCACCGTCAATCTTTGCAGCCTCGATCAGATCTCCCGGGATATTCTGAATTCCGGCAATGTAAATGATCATCATATAGCCGATCTGCTGCCAGCACATCAGAATAACCAGTCCCCAGAAGCCATAGACGGAGGAATAGGTCAGTGTCCGGTTCATATACAGCAGTACACCATTTAACAGAAGCTGCCAGATATAACCCAGGATGATACCACCGATCAGGTTCGGCATAAAAAATACTGTCCGGAAGATATTTGTCCCCCGAAATCCCTTTGTCAAAAGCAGTGCTACCGCAAATGCAAGCACATTGATCAGCACAACCGTCACAACTGTGAAAATCGCTGTATACCACAGGGCGTGTACAAATGAAGCATCTGTAAAAATTTTAAGATAGTTTGAAAAACCGATAAACTTTGCATCTGTTACCGTCGTGAACTTGCAGAAGGACAAATATACACCCATCGCAAAAGGCGCAATAAATCCAAGGATAAATGCAAGAAATGTGGGCAGAACAAAAATCGGCCAATACCGTCTGATTGCTTTCTCCATAATTTCCTCTCATTCTGCCGCTTTCGTGTTCTCTGCATCCGCACAGGCGGCATTGTTTCAAAACATCTGTAATTACCGCACGTAAAGCAAAAATCCCGTGCGTGAAAGGGAAAGGGCGGGCACATAGCCCGCCCTCTGATTATGATCCTCTTTGTTTACCTGCATACCGATTTTTGGTGCAGGACTCTTATGCAGCTAAATTATTCCGCATGTGCTGCGTCATACTCTGTCTTCCAGCCATCTACGAATGCGGTTACAACAGCATCCCAGTCGCCGGTGCCCTGAGCATACTCAAGCAGTGCGCTGCCGACGCCGTTTTTCCACTCTTCAGAAGGCATTGTGGTGAAGTTCCATGATACAGGTGTCTTACCAGCTTTGGTGTACTCATCATTTGCAAGTACCAGCGGGTTCTGAGACTGATAACCGTCTTCAAAGGTCTTGAAAGGTGTTACAAAGCCCATGGTGTTTGCCAGAGCGTCACGGCCGGTATCGCTGGTTACAACCCATTCCATGAAGTCCAGAGTTGCCTGGATATCAGCAGGATCTGCATTCTTGTTTACACACCAGTAGTTCTCGGAACCGGTGCACAGGCCCTGATTTTCTTCGCCTTCTGCGCCAATATAGATAGGAAGCATGCCAAGATCTTCATCTGCTACTTCGTTATCCTTGATGTCGTTGTAAGCCCAGGTACCATTCTGGTAGAAGACAGCTTCGCCAAGTGCAAATTCGCTGGCAGCATCTTCACCAGTCTTACCGGACAGCAGAGCCGGATCACAGGTAGAATCTGTGATGTAAAGATCGAAGATCTGTTTGTAGTTGTCCAGATAGGTTCCCTTGATAGCAGGAGAAGAGGTAATTCCGTCTGCCTTATATTCATAGTACAGAGGCAGGTTTGCCAGATGTGTCTTAAATCTCCAGTCAGAGGAGGAATCAAAACCGGCTGAAGCGAATGCACCTTCTACGCCAAGGTCATCCTTGTGAGCCTGAATGCCATCTGCAACTTTCTTCAGTGCTTCGAAGTTGTTCAGCTCATCGATGGATTTGATCTCTGCATCATCCAATGCAAAATAGTCATTTAACAGTGCCTTGTTGTAGATCAGGCCATATGTTTCAATTACATATGCAATACCCTGAACAGCGTCGCCATCCTTTAACACATAATCGTCTGACAGTACGTTCTTATAAACCTCGCTGTCCTTTAAGTCATAGCAATAATCCTTCCAGGAAGCCAGACCAACGGGACCATTTACCTGAAACAGGGTAGGTGCTTCTGTCTTTGCCATTTCGGACTTCAGAGTAGATTCATAGGTTCCGCTTGCTGCAGTTACAACAGTTACCGGTACGCCGGTTTCAGCGGTGTACTCTGCTGCAAGATCTACCCAGTCATCTGCCTGCTCGGGTTTGAAGTTTAAGTAATAAACCTTGCCTTCGCCTGTGGCAGCAGCCTCTTCCGTTCCAGTCTCTGCCTCGGTATCTGCAGCCTCGGTCTTTTCCTCAGTTGCTTTCGTTTCTGCCGGAGCAGCTCCGGTATCTGCGGCAGTGCTTCCGCAGCCTGCAAGCATCGTTGTTGCCATTGCCGCACTCAGTAATACACTGATCAGTTTCTTTTTCATAGCTTTACCTCTCCTTTTTTATTGGTGACAGGCGCTTTTCTTAGCGCATTTTCTGTCTGGTTCCATCCCGGGACTGTTCCCGGGAACGCTTCCGGAAACGTTTCCGGAATCTATGGTTGTATCTTACCACGAGGTGCACCATGCGGCAATATCAATTTATTCAGATTGCATGTTTGTTTTTTAAGAACTTGCATATTCTGTACAAGTTGCATATGCTTTCATCGAAGTGCCTGTGTGATCCCCTTCACTGACGACAAATAAGCTGATCTTAGGTACTGCACTGTCCACTCTGCAGGGTCAGCACACGACACAATACCCGCGTAGACGGCTTAAATCAGCCCGTAGTGCTTTAACGCGTTCGCGATTCCGTCCTCCAGAACCGGCGTGGTCCGGTAGCTGCAATACGGAAGGATCGTTTTGGAGCAGACCCCCATCGCAATGCTGTGGGGCACAGCCTCCAGCATCGGAATATCGTTTTCAGAGTCCCCAATGGCATAACAGTTGTCCTTGGGGATTCCCAGTTTTTTCTGTAAAATGTGGATCCCCTCCGCCTTGCTGCAGCCTGTCGGAACGATTTCCAGATAATGCTCTCCCTGGGGCACTGCAGTAAATTCGTCTCCGATAAAGCTTCTCAACTTATCCACCGGATCATCCGGACGAAGCAGGCAGAAAAATTTATCGAACACCACATCACTGTCCTCTGGCCGCTCCGGCATGTCCGGCACAGAACAGTTCAGACTTTTAAAATTAGAAACCGAATTGCCAAGCTCCGGGCTCATACAGCGGCTGTCATAATACACATGCTCCTCCGCTTCAAAAAATGTCGGGATGCCGAGTCTGCGCAGCTCATATACGATTTCCGTACATTTTTCATGCAAAATGCTGTGGCTAAACAACGTTTCTCCTTCATAATAAATATGTGTTCCGCAGCCACATACCAGGCCGTCAAATCCGATTTCGCGGATTCTCGGCTCAATGCTCACCAACGTCCGTCCCGTATTGATAAATGCCAGGTGTCCATTTTCGCGAAGTTTACGGATCGCCTCCACTGCACTCTGTGGGATCTGATGGGTCGGTCCATCGATCAACGTTCCGTCAATATCAAAAAATACAAGCTTTCTGTCTTTATTTTCCATCCTGTAAAACTCCTCCTTTTGTCAGGTATTCCCAAATTGCTTTCTGCTCTGCTTTTACCTGTCCCTGGATCATTGGATTTTTCCCGCCGCCGCGCCCGCAAAGTGCCTTATTGAACGCCTTGCCAAACGCCGAAACATCCCGGTCAGATGCGCAGATCACATACTGATAACCATCTGTATCGCTGCCATTAAACACTGCTGCAAATAAGACCTTCTGTGCCAGCTTATCCGCCAGCTTACGGACGTCTACTGTGCTCAGTCCCTGCTCAAACAGCACGCAGGCGCTGCTCCCGGTCTCTACGGCATCCACCTTTTCTTCCAGCAGGCGCAGCTTTAACGCGCCGAGCTCCTGTTTTAAATCAGCCACCGTCTGCAGCCGATGGCGCACAACGTCGTGATAGTCGCTGCCGTAGGCGTAATATGCGAATTGGGGCGCGTCTGACTGTTGCAGACGCTTGGGATAGTAGTTTATCGCCATGCTTATCACGGTGCGCGCTCCATCGAGCAGCGTGCGCGGGTCGAGTCGCAGGTCGGGATAGTTTTCCATATATGGCATTGAGCCGTTTTTTTCGGCGGCAATCCAGTTGGCGTAGCGCGTGGCGGCTTCTGAGTCGACAGGCATAGCCTCGGCAAAGCCACAGACAGAGAAACCGGCCTCGAGGGCTTTCCGCCTTATGGCTTCCTTACATTGGGATGGGCAGAAACTGGTATCCATTTTCTTTAAGCCATTCGATGGCGCGTGGCAAGGCATAGCGCAGGTTGCTCTCGGATTTCAGAGAGTCGTGAAACACGATGATAGACCCGTTGCGCACGTAGCGTCGCACGTTGTCGAGCACCTGTTCGCCCGTAAGTTTTTTAGAGTAGTCGCGCGTGACGAGGTCGTACATGATGATTCTCATGTTGTCTTTGATGGCAGCCGCCTGTTTCCAGCGTATCAGTCCGTGCGGCGGCCGAAACAAAGGGCTGTCGATGAGGGCGTGCGCCTCCATTATGTCGGCCACATAGCGTGCCGTTGTCACCTTTGCGCCCTGCAGATGGTGCATTGTGTGGTTTCCCACGCTGTGTCCGCGTTCCACCACCATTCGGAATGTCTCCGGATGTTTTCTCACGTTGTCGCCCACGCAGAAGAATGTGGCCTTGATGCCATAATGGTCAAGCAGGTCGAGAACCCAAGGAGTGACCTCGGGTATCGGGCCGTCGTCAAACGTAAGAAACACAGCCTTGTGCTTCATCGGTATGCGCCACACCGTTTCGGGAAACAGCATGCGGTAGGGTATGGGTGGTTGCTCTATCAGCATAGGTTTTTATTTTATTAATGCTCGGCACGGTGCAATTGTTCACGGGCGAGCCTCTGATTGCGGTTGTGGAAGTCGTTGGCTTTTTCAACAGCGATGGCAAACGACTCGTTTTTCTTCAGCACAGAGGCGTATTTCTGAGGATTGTAGGCGCAGAGAGTGCGCGCCGCCTCGTATGTGTAATCCCAAACGCGTGATTTACCAACCGATGGAGGCTCTTTTCCGCGCACAATGTTGAGGTTGCGCTCCAAAGCCGCCCAGATGTCCACACCGCGGCGCTCCACGTCGGCAATCTTGCGGCGTGCGGCGTCGGGATTGCCGTTGGCATACGACGCGAGGAGGCTGAGGAAGCCGCCATCGTTGTATATCAGGCGGTTGCCCGGCGACATTGGTTGCCAGAAGGTGAGCGTCTGGAAATAAACCATGTGTTGCGAGAAGCGGTCGATAGCCGCAGAGATGGTGGCGTCGGCTTTCCGGCGGTCGGCAGCGTTTCCCGTAGCGCGCCACAGATGGTAATAGGCATCGGCGGTGCGGCGGTAGAACTCATAGTTGCTCAGAGCCACAAATTCAGGCAGTTTCGACTCTTTCAGCATCAGGATGTCGCGAGCCTTGGCATAGCGGTCGGCGGCAAAAGCCTCCGAGCGCACGCGTTGCGGCAGCAGAGGGAATTCCGATGGATTGGCGGCGGCTTCTTTAGCCGTCGCCCTCCTTTATCAGTCGGTCGGTGAGGTCGAGCATTGCCAGACGCATATAAGCGAGCATGTCGCGGTTCACCTCGTCGAGATAAGGCTTATTGTCGGGAGAGGCTTTGTCAAGTCCGCCCCACAGGAAGTGGTGCATCATATTGTCGTATGCGCGGTCGCTGTAGCCCGTTCCGATACTTGTGTAGCTGTCCTGTCGGAATGGTGTAAGCTCGATTGTAAGGCCGGTTTGCGCCAGATACGGTGAGATGAACGCATAGTTGTTTGCGCTCATGCATTTCACAAACGCTATGTTGCGTTGCCATCCGTTTGCGGCGTTTGTGGCAGCCATGTCGACCATCACCATGCGTGTTGCGTTGACCGCCGTGTTTGGAGCGGGTTTGAACGGATTGACACGCAGGTCCATAATTATCTTTCTGGAGGCAAGCGGTGCGCAGTCGTGGTGGAATTTGCCTTGGCGCAACAGTGCCGTTGTGTCGACATCGATGGTGAGCAACGGGCTGATTTTGCCGTATGTCGTAGAATTTTTGTCGTAGAATGCCTTTAGCTGGTCAATGGCGTCGACGGCGGTTGTGTCGGCGAGCAGGGTGTTGCCGCGGTGGTAGTTGTAGGCATAGAAATCCACATTGCCGGTCAGCGGTATGCGCTTACTGTCGAAGTAGGGATAGCACGATTGAGCGATGTACCAATGCGAGTTGAGGTAGTCGGTGTTGAGAGTGCGCACGTCGGTGCGGAAATCTTCAACATCCTGGGTGTACCACAACGGAAACGACAGGTTGTCGCCGCTGTTGAACAGAATGGCGTCGCGGTCGCAGCTGACGAGCAGGTCGTGGCCGTAGTCGCGGCAAAGGAGACGCCCGCTGCGGTCGTGGTCGTCCCATGTCTGGCTCACCATCTGCAGCGGCACGATTATGCCTGCGGCGAGGCCTATATATGTGGCTATACGCTCAAAACGGCGGTGTGCGTTGTCGAAAAGACGGCGGTAGATTTTAAACAGCATCCGCGCCAAGCCTATCACGCCGAGTCCTATCCAGATGGCGTAGGCATAGAACGAACCGACAAACGAGTAGTCGCGTTCGCGGCATTGTCCAGGGGTCTGGTTGAGATAAAGCACTATGGCTATTCCCGTCATGAACCACAACATGAAAATCCCCCAAGCCTGGCGTTTGCCTTCGTGTCCGCCGCGCGCCTGCCAAGCCAACCCTATC
>OKRW01001631.1_pt1 | contig 18384 bp, 15 predicted proteins | sample 1601151 | NCBI WGS metagenome assembly OKRW01 (sample SAMEA3541471, study PRJEB24748) | human gut metagenome | biome: human gut; feature: human-associated habitat; material: faeces | place: China | collected 2012 | reverse complement strand
TATGTCGGGTGAACTTCTGGAATTCCCGGGCAATACATATGGTATGGCCATGAACCTGGAAGAAGACAACGTTGGTGTTGTAATCATGGGTTCTGACCGGGAAATAAAGGAAGGTGATATCGTAAAACCGACCGGCAAGGTAGCAGAAGTGCCGGTAGGAGATGCGATGATGGGACGTGTTGTAAACGCGTTGGGACAGCCGATCGACGGCAAAGGCCCGATCGTAAGCAGCGAGTCGCGTCCGATAGAATACCCGGCGCCGGGAGTTTTGCAGCGTAAATCCGTTAACCAGCCTCTGCAGACAGGAATCAAGGCCATCGACTCCATGATTCCGATCGGAAGAGGACAGAGAGAGTTGATCATCGGTGACAGACAGACTGGTAAGACAGCCATCGCCATCGATACTATTTTAAACCAGAAGGGTGAAGACGTGATCTGTATCTACGTTGCTATTGGACAGAAGAAATCCACGGTAGCACAGCTGGTACAGAATCTGGAAGACAAGGGCGCAATGGATTACACCATCGTGGTATCCGCAACAGCGTCTGACGTAGCACCTTTGCAGTATATCGCACCGTACGCAGGATGCGCCATCGGAGAATACTTCATGTATCAGGGCAAGGACGTTCTGATCGTATACGATGACCTGTCCAAGCACGCGGTCGCTTACAGAGCCATGTCCCTGCTGCTTCGCAGACCGCCTGGCCGTGAAGCATATCCGGGAGACGTTTTCTATCTCCACTCCAGACTGTTGGAGAGAGCGGCCAAGCTTTCCGATGAACTGGGCGGCGGATCCATTACCGCGCTGCCGATCATCGAAACCCAGGCAGGAGACGTATCGGCTTATATCCCGACCAACGTAATTTCCATTACGGACGGTCAGATCTATCTGGAAACAGAACTCTTCTTCACAGGACAGAGACCTGCCGTTAACGCAGGTATTTCCGTATCCCGTGTAGGAGGTAACGCACAGATCAAGGCAATGAAAAAAGTAGCCAGCTCCGTTAAGCTGGAACTGGCGCAGTACAGAGAACTGGCAAGCTTCTCACAGTTCGGTTCCGACGTGGATGCGGATACCAAGGCACGGCTGGATCACGGCCAGGTGCTGATGGAGATCCTCAAGCAGCCGCAGTATCAGCCGATCCCGGTAGAAAAGCAGGTCATGATCATTTACGCTGCCGTAAATCATGTGCTGGACGATATCGAAGTGGAACAGGTCAAGGATTTCGAACACAAGCTGTTTGAATTCATGGACACCCAGTATCCACAGGTAGGAAAAGCCATTCGCAGCGAAGGCGTGATCAGCGATGCTACAGATGCACAGCTGAAGGAAGCCTTGGAACTTTGCAAGAAGGAGTTCCTGAGCACGAATGTATAGCTTTTCAAATGAGAAAAACACAAGGGAGGTGTGAGAGTGGCCGCAGGAAATATACGTGATATAAAACGCCGGATCAAGAGCGTCACCAGTACCGAGCACATCACTAACGCGATGAAGCTGGTATCTGCCGGCAAGCTTCGGAAGGCGAAGGCGATCTTCGAAAAGACAAACGAAAACTCACACTATATCACTCATACAATAAGCGAAATCTTTAATAACAGCAAGGATATCCCGGAAGAGTATCTGGAAGGGACCCGGGAGATCAAAAAAACCTGTTATATCGTTGTAACCAGCAGCAGAGGACTTTGCGGCGGGTTCAACAGCAGCATCCTCAAGGAAGCGCAGTCCATGATCGACATGAGCGGAAGCGAATCGGTGATCCTGGCCATCGGAATGAAGGCCAAGGAATACTTTGAAAAGCGCGGCTATGAGATCTTCAGTCACTACCTGGCTCCACCGGAGAATATTTCGTTCCTGGAAGCCAGAGAAATGGCGCTGCCTTTACTGGATCTGTATACGAAGGGTGAGATCGACGAGATCCAGCTCGTTTATACATCCTTTATCAGTTCCATGGAACAGCAGGTGCGGACGGCGAGACTTCTTCCGTTTGACGTAGAACACGACCCGGAAGTGATCCGCAACGCCAAGACGGTGGAATATGAGCCATCGGTAGAGGCTGTGTTCAACTACCTGGTTCCGAAGTATGTAGAGATGATGCTGTATGCGGCAGTAGTAGAATCGGCGACCTGTGAGCATGCCGCCAGACGGATGGCGATGGAAAACGCCACCGACAGCGCCAGAGAAATGCTGGATGTGCTGTCCCTCACCTACAACAGGGCAAGGCAGTCTGCGATCACAGATGAAATCATAGAAATCGTAGCCGGTTCCGAGGCACAAAATTAGGAGGCGAAAATGAACAAGGGAAAAATACATCAGATTATAGGACCTGTAATCGATATCAAGTTCAATGAGGACGAGATGCCTGAGTTGCTGAATGCCGTGAATATAGAATTCCAGGGAAGGACCATCGTGACAGAAGTCGCTCAGCATAAGGGTGACGATGTAGCGAGATGTATCGCTCTTTCCTCGACCGACGGACTCAGAAGAGGCATGGAAGCCGTGGATACGGGGGCACCGATCCAGGTACCTGTCGGTAAGGAAGTACTGGGAAGAATGTTCAACGTAATCGGTGAAACCATCGATGAAAAGGGAGAAGTCGACACAGATCTGGTAGCATCCATTCACAGAGAGGCTCCGTCTTTCGAAGAACAGGATACTTCCGCACAGATCTTTGAAACAGGTATCAAAGTAATCGACCTGATCGCGCCGTACACCAGGGGCGGTAAGGTTGGTCTGTTCGGCGGTGCCGGCGTAGGAAAAACCGTACTGATCCAGGAGCTGATCAGTAATATCGCGAGAGAACACGGCGGTATTTCCGTATTCGCAGGCGTAGGCGAACGTACAAGAGAAGGTAACGACCTGTACTACGAAATGATCGAGTCGGGCGTAATCAAAAATACGGCCATGGTATTCGGACAGATGAATGAACCGCCTGGTGCCAGAATGCGTGTTGCGCTGACCGGGCTGACGATGGCAGAATATTTCCGTGATAAAGAAAACCAGGATGTGCTGCTGTTCATCGACAATATTTTCCGTTTCACTCAGGCAGGTTCTGAAGTATCCGCACTGCTGGGACGTGTACCGTCCGCAGTAGGATACCAGCCGACCCTGGCAACAGAAATGGGTGCACTGCAGGAAAGAATCACATCCACGAAGAAGGGATCCATCACTTCCGTTCAGGCGGTATACGTACCGGCCGACGACCTGACTGACCCTGCTCCGGCGACGACGTTCGCCCACCTGGATGCGACGACCGTACTTTCCAGATCCATTACAGAGCTGGGTATCTATCCGGCAGTAGATCCGCTGGAATCCACTTCCAGAATCATGGATCCGCTGATCCTGGGCAAGGAGCACTACGAAACGGCCAGAGGCGTGCAGGAAGTGCTGCAGCGCTACAAGGAACTGCAGGACATCATCGCCATCTTAGGTATGGACGAACTGGCTGATTCCGACAAGCTGATCGTAAACAGAGCCAGAAAGATCCAGAGATTCCTGTCTCAGCCGTTCAGTGTAGCGGAACAGTTCACCGGCATGGAAGGTAAATACCTGCCGCTGAAGGAAACCGTTCGCGGCTTCCGCGAGATCCTGGAAGGCAAGCACGACGAAATTCCTGAGCAGATGTTCCTCTTCGCAGGCGGTATCGATGAAGTTGTCGAGAAGTACGAGAAGAGCAAGAAATAGGAGAAGGAGGGATCTGGTATGGCAAGCAGCGTAAGACTGGAAATAATTACTCCTTCAAAAAAGTTTTATCAGGGTGATGTAGAACTCGTGATCGTCCGTACTCTGGAAGGTGACGAGGGATTTATGAAAGGTCACGCCTGGGCGTGCAAGCTTCTGGACATCGGTGAAATGTGGATCCAGGAGAAGGGCGCTGCAAAGAATTCCTATAAGGTGGCTGCCATCGCCGGCGGTTTTATTGACGTCAAGGATACGATCATCATCTATACTGACGCGGTAGAATGGGCCGAGGATATCGATATGGAGCGTGTCAACGCTGAGAAATCTCGTGCTGAAGAATGGCTGCGGGATCATGAAGCAGACGGTACACCGGACGAGATCCTTCGTGCCAGAACATCCATCGCGAAAGCAGAACTGCGAGCAGATGTTGCCGGTGGCGGAAGACGTAGAAAACACTAAAGGAGCGCCCCGGGGTGCGTCAATGACGCCCTGCGGGCGACAAATAAAGGAGCGCATTATGGGTGAAAATACGAGAACAGCGCTGATCGGGATAATCGTGGAAGACGCCGGATCAGTAGAAGAACTGAACCAGCTTCTGCACCAGTACCGTGATTACATCATCGGACGGATGGGGATCCCTCATCCTCAGAAATCCATTTCCATCATCAGCATCGCAATGGAAGCGGATCAGGACACGGTGAGTGCACTTTCTGGAAAGCTGGGCGCACTCAAAGGAGTCAGCACAAAAACGATTTATTCGAAGAATTAAAGAGTATAAAAAAGCTGCCGCTTGCGGCGGCTTTTTTTTGTGGGGAAGAGGCGTGTAAGAGAAGTTGTGTGTCTGGCTACCCTGCAATACCGCGATTTGGGAAAAATCCTGGTGGTAGGATAGTGAGGCTATTCTGACATGGATAAAAGTCGCAGGTTAGGGTATTATGAGGGAATCGAAACTGAACTGATTATCCTGAATAAAATGTGATCGAGTGATTGGGATAGTTTTCAGGCCTCGGGCGGTGCCGATAGAAGGCAAAATAACATTTCTGGCTTTGATAGTAAAATCTGCGGTATTTTTTCCGCTAACAATACCCTGCAATGCGAATTACCAGCATTACAGGATATTTTACAGCATTCCAAACACGATCCTTCCTGTCTGATACACCACAGTGCTCATCCCCCATGCAACTGCCGTCTGAAACAATGCAGTATAAACTGCATACCGCCATTTGCCGCAGGTCTTGCGGATGGCAGTGAGAGAGGTAATGCATGGTGCGTAGAGCAGACAGAATACGAGAAAGCTGCAGGAGGAGGCCGGGGTGAAAACATCGCACAAAAGCCTCGGAACGGAGCCGCCAGCCGTACTTTGCGCCAGGATGGAAAACGTGCCGGCGACGGACTCCTTTGCAGAAAGTCCGGTGAGGACAGCCGAAACCGCTCGCCAGTCGTCAAACCCCAGAGGTGCGAAAAGCGGTGAGAGAAATCGCCCAAGACAGGCCAGCATGCTTTCGCGACTGTCGGACGTCATGGCCAGAGCCGGCGTGAAATTTTGCAGGATCCAGATGACAGCGGATGCGATCAGGATCACAGTAAATGCCTTGCGGACGAAACCGAGGCTGTTTTGCATCACGTCCCGAAAAATAGTTTTTGCCCGAGGTATCTGGTAGGGCGCCATGTGCCAGGTGGCGAGCGGCAGACCGATACGAAAGCGGGTATGGCTTAAAAGCAGTGCGTAGCAGACTGCCAGCAGGATCCCGGTCAGATAGATCAGCAGCATGGCGAGGACGCGATGGCTTGAAAAAAATACTTGTGTCAGGATCAGGTAGATCGGCAGTTTTGCACTGCAAGACAGAAACGGGATCATGGCAATGGTCAGCTTTTGATCACGGTGAGAGGAAAGTATTCCGGCGGCCAGGATCGCAGGGACGCTGCAGCCGAAGCCAGTGACCAGAGGCAGGATAGCTTTGCCGCTAAGGCCGATCTGATTCATGGGGCGGTCCAGGATCCGTGCCGCCCGATCCATATAGCCACTGTGTTCCAGCAGGGACAGGAAGAAAAACAGAGTTGCAATAGTCGGTAGAAACGAGAGAATGCTGCCGACGCCGGCGCAGATCCCATGGATGATCAGCTCGTGGATCCAGAAGGGTATCCCGCTGCTCGCCAGCTTCAGGCTCAGCAGGTCGGTGAGCCGACGGAGCAGGCATGCCAGAGGTTTAGTCAAATAAGTTTCGGAAATCTCAAAGGTGAAGTAAAAAATCCCTCCAAGTATGATCAGAAATACAGGGATCGCCAAATAGCGATTCAAAAAGAGGCGATCCGCCAATACGGTCTTGCTGCAAAGGATCCGCCGAGGGTTTCCTTGTGTGTGCTTTTTCTTGCAAAGCTTCGGTTTCATGGCGTGTTTCTCCTTCTGCCATTCCAGAAATAAAGTTCGTTTTGTGTACTTGCGAGTACACTCTGCGCACTTTTCAGTTTACCTTTCCTCCATTGAACGGTATAATGATTACATATGAGTATATGCATTGCGAGTGCAAAGCTGCCGCATTTTGATAAAGGAGCGTATTGGAATGGAACAACAGGAAAGAACTTTTCGGATCGGACCGATCCGCCCGCCCAGTGAAGCGAACAGCCTGCTTCTGCAGGTGACAAACGGATGCACATGGAATAAGTGCAAATTCTGCCAGCTGTATCGTCATACGAAATTCAAGGCTTACAGTGCGGACAGCATCAAGGCCGACATAGATAACATCGCATATCAGGCGGATATCATCCGCAGATATCAGACGCCACTGGGTGCGTGGGATATCGACGGACTAAATCAGGAATTGGGACAGATACCGTCAGAAGAAGAACGACAGTGTTTTTACATGGTGGCCAACTGGCTGGTAGGCGGCGGAGAAAATGTATTTTTGCAGGACGGCAACACGACAGCCCTCAGCAGCGGGAGGCTTTCAGATGTGTTGATCTACCTGAAGCAGGCATTCCCCGGCATCAAGCGGATCACATCATATGGACGTGCAGAAAACCTGTCGCGGGTCAGCGCAGAAGAATATGCAGAGCTGAAGGAAGCCGGGCTGGATCGTATCCATTCCGGATTTGAAACCGGTTCAGATGCGGTTTTGCAGAAGATCAACAAGGGCGTCACGCAGCAGCAGGAGATCACGGCTGGAAAGAATATCAAAGCCGGAGGCATCGAACTTTCGGTTTATTTTATGCCGGGCGTTGGCGGTAAAGAACTGACAAAAGAAAACGCGGAAGGTACGTCTCATGTCATCAATGAGATCGGGCCGGATTTTCTCAGGATCCGGACGGCAGCGGTCAAACCGGGGACAGGACTGTATGAGGATTACCAGAACGGTCAGCTGACCCTTTGCAGCGACGAAGAAAAGCTGCTGGAAATCAGGACCGTCATAGAACGAGCGACGGAAATCGACACCCGGGTGGTCAGCGATCATATCATAAATCTTTTGCAGGGAGTCGAAGGGCATATCGTGCTGGACAGGCAGAAAATGCTGGACATGATCGATGGATATCTGAACAAGCCGGAGTGCGAGAAACGGCTGTATCAGGCGGCACGCCGGATGGCGCTGGTCAACGGACCTGGGGATATGAAATATCTGGACCAGAGCCGTGTCGATCAAATCGAAAGTCTGATCCGTGCGATCCCGGATCCTTATGAATGGGAAGAAAAAATGAACGCGCTGATCGGGCGCTATATTTAAGGCGGGCGCGGTGATTTTGCGCGTCTGAAACAAGGAGTATGAATGAGCTACAGAGTGAAACTCAATGTTTTCGAGGGACCGTTCGATCTACTCGTCTACCTCATTGAACATGCGGAGATGAGTATTTACGACATTCAGATCTCGGAAATCGTAAAACAATATATGGAGCATGTGAAAGCCATGCAGATCACTGATGTCAACGTGTCATCGGAGTTTATGGTGCTGGCGGCCGCTTTGCTGGAGATCAAATCCAAGATGCTGCTGCCGCGGGCAGTGCCGGAAGAAGGAAGTGCTGAAGTCGCCGAAGATCCACGGACGCAGCTGGTTGCAAAGCTTTTGGAGTACAAAAAATTCAAGCGGATCTCCGAAATGCTGGAGGCTTGCGAAGAGCATACTGCTAAGATCCTGGAAAAACCGCAGGAGGATCTTGCGGCATATACAGGAGAGCCGGACGAGTATCTCAGCCTCGATATCGAAAAGTTCAAAACGGCTTTCGAGCAGTTTCTGCGGCGCAAAAAAAAGCTGGAAGAGATACGGGAGCACCATAGAAGATCAGAAAAGCAGCGGTTGACCCAGGAGCATAGAATGGACGATATCCAGGAATTTTTCCGCAGTGATCCGAAGCGAAAAGCGGATTTCCGGGAACTGATCCATAAACGCGATGACAAATACGATGTTGCCGTGACATTTGCTTCTGTACTGGAAATGATGAAGCAGCGTCGCGTGGATGCAGAGCAGAAGTATTTGTTTGGAGACATCACCGTTACAGCAGCGGAAGAACTCTTTGCAGAAGATGGGAGCACGGAGCCGGAAGCGGCTGGAGCTGCCGGGAGCATGAGAACGGGAATCGCCGGGGGTGCCGGAGATGCTGGGAACACTGGAAAAGGAGAGGAGTAAACCATGGCAGGAAAGAAGACCATAAAATCTGCAATCGAATCCATGATGTTCGTGTGGGGCGAGCCCCTTGATATCAAGGAGGCGGCTGAAGTTTTTAATATGGATAAGAAAGAGATCTATCCGTATTTTAAAGAATTGCAGGAAGAGTATGAACAAGAAGGCCGCGGGATCGTTATCCGTGAGGTAAACAAGTGCTTTCAGTTTGTGACCCGGGCGGAGAACATAGATTATATAGAACGGCTTTGCACGCCGGTGAAACATAAAAAATTATCGCAGTCGGCGCTGGAAGTGCTGGCGATCGTAGCGTACAAACAGCCGGTGACAAAAGGTGAGATCGAATCGATCCGCGGGATCCGATGCGACCGCGTGCTGGAAGGCCTGGGCAAGAAAAAACTGGTGGCGGAAGTCGGCAGATCCGATGCTGTCGGACGCCCGATCCTGTATGGCACCACCGATGAATTTTTGAAGCAGTTCGGGTTCAGTACTCTCAAGGAGCTGCCGGATATCGTGGATATCGAGGGGGCGCTCGATGAGGAAAACGGCGAAAACGATATGCTTTACAGCCAGCAGATCTCCATCGATCTGTCGCAGGCAGAACCGGATCGCACAGACAAATAAATGGAATATCCGTCCTCTCTGTCGCGTAATATGACAGAGAGGATTTTTTATGGAATTTTTGAAAAAGGGAAAGAAAACTATTGCGATCATCATGACTCTGGCAGTCGTTTTGACGGGCATGTATATCTGTGCGCAAAGGCATGGCGATGTGATGTGGACCAGTGCGCCGGACTTTGACATATCAGCGGGACAGGCGATTTTGATCGATGGGGATACAGGGAGAGTTTTGTATGAAAAAGCTGCCGATCAGCGAGCGTATCCTGCCAGTACCACAAAGATCATGACAGCGCTGCTGACCCTGGAGATCCTGGAGAAGTATGACAGTCCTCTCGACCAGAAGGTTGAGATCCCGGCGGAAGCAGAGGGTGTGGAAGGGTCGTCTCTGTACCTGAAAGCCGGTGAGAAAATCTCTATAGAGGACTTGTTATACGGTATGATGCTGGTGTCTGGAAACGATTCGGCTGTTGCGCTTTCCTGCGTTATTGGTGGAACACAGCAGCACTTTATAGAAATGATGAACAGGAGAGCGGAAGCTATTGGCTGCAGCGGCACGCATTTCACCAATCCCAACGGGTTGTTTGATGAAGATCATTATACCACGGCGCGGGATCTGGCAAATATCACGCGTACTGCCATGAAAAACAAGACCTTTAGCAGGATCGTAGCTGCAAAGGAGTGGAATGCAGATCGCCCCGGGAGCACGTACCGGCATTTTGTCAACAAGAACAAGACTGTTCGTCAGTTTGATGGGGGTAACGGGGTCAAGATCGGCTATACCAAGGCTTCCGGGCGAACCCTTGCGGCCTCTGCTACCCGAGATGGAAAGAGCGTCATCTGTGTTGTCATGAGTGCGCCCAACTGGTTTCAGGATGCTTACCGGCTGATGGAATACGGTTTTGATGTGCTGTGATCGCATCTTGCTCATCTTGTTTATCTTGCTCGTCTTGCGATGTGTTTTCGCTTGTCGAGTTCCGCTTTGTCACAGTTTTGACCGAAACCTCCTTTGCTGCATATGCTAATGGCAAAGGAGGCAAATCATGACGTATTTTAATCCAATCTGTGCTGACGTCGGCACACGGAACTGCCCCTGCCCGCTGGCAGAAACCGGGGATTGCCTGGTGTGCAGCAGATTATCAGGCGCACGGGAATGCAGCTGCAGGTGGGCAGGCGTCTGCGTTTATAATGAATATATGCAAAACGGGAGCATGGTGCGAACAAAAAGGAAGGCTCGGAGCACCGAGATCCTGCAAAGGCTCCGGCAGGGCGATGATCTACTTATGCTGCAGCTTCGTGTTCCGCGAGGTTTTGCTCTGGAAGCATCCCAGCCGGGTTCTTTTTTATTTCTGAAACCACCTGGAGCACCGGAGATGAGCAGCGTTCCCGTCTCTGTCATGGCAGCGGATGTGGAGCGCGAGAGCCTCTGGGTTATCCTCAAGATTATTTCTGCAAAGACGAAAGCCCTTGCTGCCTGCGAGGATTTTCTGGAAATGAGAGGTATTTATCGCAGTGGTCTGCTGGGCAAAGGTGCTGCCGGGATACTGGATCTGCATGATCCAGGGGCTTCTGCCCGAAAGCGCTGGCTTATTTTAACCAAAGGTGTGGGATTCGCTCCGGCAGTGAATCTGATCCGGTGGGCTGCGGGCCGGGTCGACATTCATGTGATCGCTGATCCGGAAAAGGTCGGCGATGATGTGATCCGCCAGCAGTTTCGCGCCTGGCGGCCGGAGAGCCACAGGAGTGAGGGCGGGCGCTTTCGTCTGGAGTTTCAGTCGCTGGCGAAGCTGCTGGAGCAACCCGCGGCAGCTTCGCCTTTGCAGCAAACCGGCTCGATTACCACTGCCCCACCTGCCACTGCCCTGCACACGTCCGACTCGATTGCCGCTGCTCAACCTGCCACTGCCCTGCACACGTCCGGCTCGCACGACCCTGATCTGAACGCCCCTTGCCTGCAGCAAACCGACTACGACCGAATTTTCCTGCTTGCATCCGACTATTACATCAAACGCCTGTCGGCTGTGATGAAAATCCCGCCGGATAAACTGGTCTTCTGCAATAACTTTCATCTGTGCTGCGGAGAAGGGATCTGCGGCGCCTGCGGTCATGTAGACGCCGAGGGAAATCTCCGCAAGATGTGTAAATGCCGGGAATTTTCTGCCCTGGATCTTTTACTTCCCGAGTAAAATGATATTTCGATCGCGCACCATTTTAGCTGCTACCTTAGCCGCTACATTAGCTTCTACATCTCAAGTGCGTTTCAGTCAGTCTTGTAGTCAGCCTGCCACTCAACTGACTGAAAGAGACTGAGACTGACTGAAACAGACTGCCCGTGCATCAAACGCCCGTTTATCCGAGATAAAAAATCTCAACTTGCCCTTGACATTTTCCTTCTTGAGAAATATAATACCACCAAGAACAATTTCAAAAATACAAACCGATGATTAAGAGTAGTAACTCGGGCATTGACCTCGAAGAGAGCCGCAGATGGTGGGATTGCGGCAGGAAAATCCGGAGTGAATGGACTTATGAGGGCAGACGAACCGCTCGCCGAAGCAGGCATTACCCCTGCAGCAGACATTATCGCTGAAAGCCGCGCGAGCCAAGTAGAAACTGACGGGATCTCCACCTGTAACAAAGGGAGCGCGTATCGAAAGCTGTACGTAGAGCGAAGGGGCATTTCCCCGGGTGGCATAACAGAAGTATAACTTCTGTCCTGAGTTTTAAGGACAGAAGTTTTTTTTATGAGCCGATTGTATCTTAGATACAGCGCGCGGCTCAAACGAAAGGAGCACCATCATGACAATCAAAGTACCACACAGATTATATTTAACCGAAGACCAGATCCCGCAGCAATGGTATAACCTGCGCGCTGATATGAAAGAGCAGGCAGCGCCGATGATCAATCCGGCAACCGGGAAACCGGCGGTAGTGGAAGACCTTTACCCGGTATTCTGCCAAGAACTGGCCCAGCAGGAAATGGACAACGAAACGAGATACTTCGACATTCCGGAAGAAGTCCGCGATATCTATAAGATCTATCGCCCGGCACCGCTTTGCAGAGCTTACAATCTGGAAAAAGCCCTGGACACGCCAGCGAAGATCTACTATAAATTCGAAGGAAACAACACATCCGGCAGTCATAAGCTCAACTCCGCAGTGGCACAGGCTTACTACGCTAAGAAGGAAGGCCTCAAGGGTGTGACTACAGAAACCGGTGCAGGTCAGTGGGGAACAGCACTTTCCGAAGCATGTTCTTATTTTGGTCTCGACCTGCAGGTGTACATGGTCAAAGTTTCCTATAACCAGAAGCCGTTCCGTAAGGACATCATGAAGACGTTTGGCGCACAGGTCTTTGCATCTCCATCCGACCGGACGGAGGCAGGCAGAAAGATCCTGGCAGAAGACCCGGACAACAGCGGAAGCCTTGGATGCGCTATTTCGGAAGCTGTAGAAGTAGCAGTGACCAACGAAGGATACCGCTACGTGCTGGGCTCCGTGCTCAACCAGGTGCTCCTTCACCAGTCGATCATCGGCCTGGAATCCAAGATCGCCATGGAACAGCTGGACGAGTACCCGGACATCGTCATCGGATGTGCCGGCGGCGGTTCCAACCTGGGCGGCCTCATCGCGCCGTTCATGCAGGACAAACTGACCGGCAAAGCTGATCCGCGCATCATCGCTGTGGAACCGGCATCCTGTCCGTCCCTTACAAGAGGCGTTTATAAATATGACTTCTGCGACACGGGCAAGATCACGCCGATGGCTAAAATGTACACCCTGGGCTGCACCTTCAAGCCTTCTGCAAACCACGCCGGCGGCCTCCGCTACCACGGCATGTCCCCGATCCTTTCCAAGCTGTATGCAGACAAGTACATGGAAGCAGAATCCTACGAACAGACAAAAGTTTTCGAAGCGGCCGTTCAGTTCGCCAAGTTGGAAACGATCCTTCCGGCACCGGAATCTGCACACGCGATCCGCGGAGCCATTGACGAAGCACTGAAATGCAAAGAAACCGGCGAAACCAAGACGATCCTCTTCGGCCTCACAGGAACCGGCTATTTCGATATGACTGCTTATGCAGCTTACAACGAAGGCCGCATGAGCGACAGCGTTCCGACAGACGAAGAGCTGCAGCCGTCCATCGATGCGCTGCCGACTATCCCGGGGATCCAGGAGTAAGCTGATATCGACGTTGCTGATGCAGCGGACGGACTCGCAGATTCAGCATTAGCAATCGCATCACGTCGCGATCCTGCAAAATTTTCTGCTGAATTTCCTGCAAAGCTTCCTGCAATGATTTCGCACAACAAAACGGGGCTGTCGCCCTAACGATCTTAAATCGTTAATGCGACAGCCCCTTCTTATACTGTTCATGACCTTAATGTTTCACATCTGCCAGCTTTGGATGCCCTTGCTTGGTTTGTGCAGCTCCGGCTCCTTTCAGCGTGAACACGATGACACTGGCAATGATGATGGCGCCACCGATAAACGTTCCCATGTCAGGGACTTCCCGCAGCATGATAAAACCGATGATCGCTGCAACCAGAGGATTGACGAACATGTAGTTGGTCACTTCGCTGGTGCGGTCTGCAATAGCGATCGCCTTGCTCCAGGACAGGTATGCCAGCGCACTTGGGAATACACTGAGATAGATCCCGCTCAAGTTAGCTGAAAGACCGGCATTCGCCATATCGTGGATCAGATCCGGGAGGAATATCATCGTCTGGATCGCCCCAAATACGGCGCTGTAGGTAACGACTTCCATAGCTGTGTAGCCCATTTCGGTGAACTTCCGGTTAAGGACGCTGTAGCCTGCAAATACGGACCCGCAAAGGAACATCCACAAGATACCAATGTTTATAGAAAGCACTCCGTTCCACAGCAGGAGTACCGCTACACCGCCAAAAGCACAGGCGATAGAGATCCAGCCGATCCAGTTGATCCGTTCGTGGTAAATAGTATAAAGCCCGATGGCGGTCAGGATCGGAGATGATGTGGTCACGATACTTCCGGTAGCTGATGTCAGTGTTGACATGCCGATGTTGAAAAACATGAAATAAGCCGAAAATCCCAGTGCCCCGGACAGGAAAAACCACAGCAGATCTTTCTTGCAGAACGGCTTTCGGATATGACAGATCTTTCCGATGATCAGCAGCACTATGGCTGAGATGCAGCACCGCTCGAAGCACAACGCCGAGGATGAAATAGCATCGCCCAGAAAACGCGTGAATGGAAACGCCGATCCCCATAGCAGGATCGTCAGAAATGCTAAACTGTGTGTCTTGATTTTGTTGTTCATAATACTTCCCTCATGTAAACATGGAAGCTGCAAAGAATGTCGCAGCCTCGTAGGTCAGAATGACCGGTACAAGTATAGTAACACAAAATGTAACTACTTTCATTAAAAATTCTGCAAATTTCGAAAAATATTTTTTGCCAGGGGTGGTCGCCTTTGAGGATTTCCGCAAAGCTTCCTTTTTCATCTCAGCCTCTCGCCCGCAGTTTTTTATTCCCCAGCAGTATGGCTCTCTGGATCAGCCTGATGCTGATGGGCATGCTGGGAGCCGCAGGCACAGCTCTTTGCAGAAGAAGAAAAATGAATAGATAAGAATAGAAATTGGTGATGAAAAATTCTGCAGTGCGAATACGGGTAGTTTGTAACGGGTTTCTTTGCGGTACAAATGTCTGAATCTTACCAATAATTTCGGATGCTCCGATAGTTGTTTACATTTTAACAACGGTGCATTATCATAAGAATTACAAGGATAAATGACTTCTATGGAGTATTAATGGAGATGAACATATGAGGATTTTCGACACATACGTGCAGAAATTAAAGTACAAGGTCCTGACTGAGCTGGCGCGCCAGACCTGGGTGGGAAATGATGCGTTTTCGGTGTTCAATGATATCGCAAACCAGGTGGTCAAGAAGGGCGAGCCGACCATGAGCTGCTGCATTTACAAGGACAGAGCTATCGTGGCGGAGAGGATCCGTATCGCACTGGGCGGCAAGAAGGAGGATCATAATGTGATCCAGGTCATCGACATTGCATGTGATGAATGCCCGGTGGCAGGACATGTGGTGACGGATCTTTGCAGAGGGTGCGTGGCGCATGCCTGTGTGGATGCGTGCAAACTGGGTGCTATCACCGTTGATTCCCATCAAAAAGCGGAAATAGACAAATCTAAGTGCGTGGAATGCGGTAAATGCGCCAAGAGCTGTCCGTACAGTGCCATTGCTAATTTCAAGCGACCATGCGAGAGAGCTTGCAAAGTGGACGCCATTTCCATGGCGCCGGACGGTGTAGCTCAGATCGACAGCGAGAAATGCATCGAGTGCGGAGCATGCGTGTATAAGTGTCCCTTCGGTGCGACTTTGGACGTATCAAGTATCACCGATATCATCAAGACCATCGTGGACAGCGATAACAATAAAAACTATCATGTGCATGCCATCGTGGCACCGGCTATCGCAGGCCAGTTCCAGTACGCTAAGGCAGGACAGCTCATCTCGGCGATCCGTGAGCTGGGATTCTACGCGGTGGAAGAGGTGGCTCTGGGAGCAGACATCGTAGCGTACAAGGAGGCACAGGAACTGCAGGAAAAAGGATTTTTGACATCCTCCTGCTGCCCGGCTTTTGTCAAATATATCAAGATGAAATTCCCGCAGCTGGCGGAGCATATTTCTCATAATCTTTCACCGATGGCAGAGACAGGCAAGCTGATCAAGGAGCAGGATCCTGCTGCAAAGATCGTCTTCATCGGACCTTGCACGGCGAAAAAGGGCGAAGTCCGCAAGCCGGAGGTCCACCAGTATGTGGACTACGTCATGACTTTTGAGGAGCTGCAGGCTATGATCGACAGCAAAGATATCGCCGTGGATCAGCTGCCGGAAACAGAGCTCGATACTGCTACATATTACGGAAGAGTCTTTGCCCGCACAGGCGGTCTAAGTGAAGCGGTCACCGAGGCGGTGCGCGAACAGAAGGCTGCGGCAGAGGCTGCAAAGGTTGATGCTCCAGACGGTGCAGGCGCTAGCGGGGCTGTGGCATCCGGCGAGGCTGGTACGAATTCTGGCAAACCTGCATCCGGCGATGGGGCTTGTGATGGAGACAGCGCCGACAGTAAGCCGTTCGTGTTCGACCCGATCGTCTGCGATGGTATCGACAGCTGCAAAACTGCCCTCCTGCGTGCCAGCAAGGGCTTGCTGCCAAACAATTTCATCGAGGGCATGGTCTGTACCGACGGCTGCATTGGCGGAGCTGCCTGCCTGAGTCACGGCAACGCTGACAAACGCGCCATCGATAACTATGGGAAAAAAGCCAGCCATAAGGAGATCCGGGATGTGCTGTAGAGGAGCAGCCAACTGACGAATCCCTGATAGACTCGCACCAAACTACCCTCCTTCGCATATCCTAAACAGGATAGAGCGAAGGAGGGATTTTTTTGTATAAAGTGGTGATCATAGGCGGTGGCTGGTCCGGATGTGCTGCTGCACTGGCGGCACGAAAAGCAGGGGCAGAGGTGACCTTGCTGGAAAAGACCGACATGCTGCTGGGGCTTGGGAATGTAGGCGGCATCATGAGAAACAACGGCAGATTCACAGCAGCCGAGGAAAATATCGCACTGGGAGCACGGGAACTCTTTGACATTACTGATCGGTGCTCTCGGCATGTCAATATTGATTTTCCGGGACATAAACATGCCAGTCTTTACGATGTGATGAAAGTGGAGCCAAATGTCCGAAGGCTTCTGCGGGAGAAGGGCGTGGACGTGCGGCTGATGGCGCGGGCAGTAGATGTGGTGCTGCAAAAATCCGGGCGCGGGGCATGCGGTAGCGGCGATCGTGATCTCCGGATCAGCGGCATCGGGCATCCCGGCGAAACCCGCCGCAGCAATACAGAGCCTTTTGACAATGGAGATATGCAGGATGCTGTCATCGAGAAACTGATCCTGGCGGGAAATCCGGCGGGTATCGGCGGTGATTCGGAACAAACCATCAAAGGAGACGTCTTCGTTGAAACCACTGGTTCTACGGGTCCGATGGGTAACTGCCTTACATACGGTAACGGGTGTTGCATGTGTGTCCTCAGATGTCCGGCATTTGGTCCTCGGGTCAGTATCAGTGCAAGAGCCGGCGGCAGCGATATCATGGGCCGCCGGCGGGACGGATCCTTCGGGGCGTTCAGCGGCAGTGGAAAACTGGAAAAAGGATCCCTTTCTGCCGAGATCCAAAAGAAGCTGAACGAAGAAGGCGTAGCGGTGATCCCGCTTCCGCATGCAGCCGTAAAAAAAGAAAAGCTGGATATGAAAGTCTGCAAGCAGTACGCTTTGCAGGAATTCGCGGAAAATATCGTTTTGCTGGACACGGGATACGCTAAGATCATGACGCCGTTTTTTGATCTGGAAACTTTGCGGCAGATCCCGGGATTTGAAAATGCTCGATATGCAGATCCGTATGCGGGTGGCAAGGGAAATTCCATCCGATATTTATCGGTTGCGGAGCGGGACAATACTATGCGGGTCATGAAGATCAGGAACTTGTTTTGCGGCGGGGAAAAATCCGGTTTGTTCGTCGGGCATACGGAGGCGATTTCTACAGGGAGTCTGGCAGGGCACAATGCTGTTCGCTACTTGAAGGGAATGCGGCCGCTGGAGCTGCCTGCAGGGATCGCCATCGGGGATCTGATCGCATATGCCAACAAGAGTCTTGAGTCGGAAGACGGGCTTATGACGCGTTACACATTCTCCGGGGCAGAGTATTTTCAAAGGATGAAAGATAAAGGGTTTTATTCCACGGATCCGGATGAGATCAGACAGAGGATCCGTCGCTTTGGGCTGGAAAATATCTACGACGACAGGCTGCTGTAGGGAATGAAATTTATAGCATTAACACAATAGCAGTTTAGCGCAGCGCAGTCATCCGCGAGCGGCAGGACACTCCGTGCAAGGATAGTTGCACACTTTTCTGCTTCTCCCTTGTTTTCCGGGGGCGAAACAGGTATAATATAAAGATCGCATGAAAACATTGAAAGAGGTAGGAAAAATGGAAGATAAAGAAAAAGTAACACAGGATACGTCAGCGGGCTGCGGCTCAGGCTGTGGCGGTGATTCTGGCTGCGGCTCCAGCGGCGGCTGCGATTCCAACTGCGGAAGCTGCTCTCAGGCGGGAAGCTGTGGAAGCCAGCCTCAGAGTCTGCTGGCTGAAACCAACAGCTTTAACGACATCAAAAAAGTCATCGCAGTTGTCAGCGGCAAGGGTGGTGTCGGCAAATCCATGGTGACATCTCTCATGGCAGTTTCCATGAATCGCCTGGGCTACAAGACTGCGATCCTGGATGCAGATATCACAGGTCCGTCCATCCCGAAGGCGTTCGGCGTGACAGAAAAGGCTTCGGCTAATGAGCTGGGGATCTTCCCTCTGCGCACGAAGACGGACATCGGCACTATGTCTGTAAAGAATCTGCTTGAAAATGA
>OKRW01001626.1_pt1 | contig 18446 bp, 16 predicted proteins | sample 1601151 | NCBI WGS metagenome assembly OKRW01 (sample SAMEA3541471, study PRJEB24748) | human gut metagenome | biome: human gut; feature: human-associated habitat; material: faeces | place: China | collected 2012 | reverse complement strand
AGTAGGTTTTCGCATTGATCCTTCCAGAGAGCCCGGGCGGTGGAAAAGGGCAGGAAACAGGGGACTGAAAATGGTCTCGGAGCCGCGGGGGCGAAGTGCAAGAGTGCTAAGCCTGCGACGGGAGCGCCCGTTACAGCGTCCGGTTGTCGCGTTGCAAAACGCCGCAGCAGTGAGGTTGTCTCTGTGAGGGGACAGTAAACCAAGGTGGTACCACGGAAGTTTTACGCTTTCGTCCTTGTGGGTGTATGCCCGCTGAGGACGGAAGCGTTTTTTATTTTGCTTCCGGTGCAAAGGGTGCGGATTGTGCCGCACCGCACAAAAACATTTTTGTAAAAGTAGAGAGGGAAAACAAAATGTCTAAGATCACTCGTCGTAATTTTCTGAAAGTATCCGGCGTGGCCGCTGCTGCCGCTGCACTGACCGCCTGCGGCGGCTCTTCCGCAAGCTCCACCGCTGCTTCCTCCACTGCCGGTTCCACCGCTGCATCCGCAGCAGCAGGCCCTGTTACCCTGCAGTGGTCGGTGTGGGATAAGGAGTCCACCCCCTACTGGCAGGCCATGGCCGACGGCTACATGGCAAGCCACAAGGACGTGACCATCGAGATGGTGGATCTGGGCTCCAGCGATTACATGACCGTTCTGGCTACCCAGCTGGCCGGCAGCGCCGATCTGGATGTCGTGACCGTCAAGGATATCCCCGGCTACGCAAACCTGATCAATCTGGACTACCTCAAGCCCCTGAACGAGGTGCTGACCCGCGACACCGGCGATTTCAACGGCACCATCGAGCAGCTGACCACCGATGACGGCAACTTCTACGCCGTGCCCTTCCGCAGCGACTTCTGGGTGCTGTACTACAACAAGGATCTGTTCGATAAGGCCGGTGTGGAGTATCCCTCCAATGACCTGACGATGGAAGATTACGATGCTCTGGCTCGCAAGATGACCAGCGGCTCCGGCGACACCAAGGTCTATGGCTGCCACTACCACACCTGGCGCTCCGCCGCTTCTCTGTTCTCTATTCTGGACGGCAAGAACACCATCATCGACGGCAAATACGACTTCATGAAGCCCACCTACGATATGGTCATTGCCCAGCAGAAGGACGGCATCTGCATGGACTACGGCTACCTCAAGACCTCTTCTCTGCACTACTCCGCAGCCTTTGAGAACCAGCAGTGCGCAATGGTCAACATGGGCAGCTGGTTCATTTCCACGTTGGAAGCTTACATGAAGGATGCCGAGACCAAGTTCAACTGGGGCATCGTCAAGTATCCGCACCCCGCCGGTGCAGAGGCTGGTTCTACGCTGGGCACTGTGACCAGTCTGGCCATCAACGCCGATTCTCCCAAGGCAGAGACCGCTGCCGACTTCATCAACTGGTGTGTCTCCGAGGAGGGCGCACAGGCCATTGCCAAGACCGGCACCTTCCCGGCCTGCGGCTCCGCTGCCACCGCCGAGATCATCAAGTCCACCGAGGGCTTCCCCGAGGACAGCAATTCTGTGGATGCACTGACCACTAGCAATGTCTATCTGGAAATGCCCTACACCCAGTACGCATCTGATATCGAGACCATTCTGAACGCCGAGCACGATGCCATTATGACCATGAGCGAGACCGTGGACGAGGGCATCCAGAACATGAACGATCAGGTTCCCGCAGTTCTCGGCTGATAAAGCGTTTTCCGCAATACGTTGCGGTTCTCCTTCTTCATTGTTTTCAATCCCCATTCATTTTCCGATGACGAGCATCGGAAAAAAGCCCTGTCCGAGCGGGGCGGGTATGCAAAGCGCCCGCCCCGCTCATTTTTTGGAAAAGCTGTTATACTTCCGGGAAAGGAGGCTCTTTTATGGCGAGTGCTGCTGTCCAGAATAAAACTCCCCGTAAAGTGCTTAAAAAATCGACCCGCGATTCTCTGATCGCGTATTCCTTCATTGCGCCAAACTTCATTGGCTTCTGCGTGTTTACGCTGGTGCCCATGGTGTTTGCCATTGCGCTGGCCTTCTGCGCATGGGACGGCCGCCACGCCATTGAATTTGTCGGCCTGAAAAACTTTGTAAAGCTCTTCACCACCGATAAAATTTTTCAGGCGGCGCTGAAAAACACCGTCGTCTATGTCATCGGTACCGTGCCGCTTACGCTGGCCTGCTCGCTGGCCATGGCTGTGCTGCTGAACCAGAACGTGAAGCTGCGCAACTTCTTCCGCACCGTGGCGTTCTTCCCCTATGTTGCCTCGCTGGTGGCGGTGGCAGCGGTGTGGAACATGATCTTCAACCCCTCCATGGGCCCCATCAACATGATCCTGAACCAGTTCTTTGGCGTGGCGGTGGAAAACCTGCCCCGCTGGGCTGCCGGTAAGGACACCGCTATGATCACGGTCATCCTGTTCAGCGTGTGGAAGAACATGGGCTACTACATGGTCATCTATCTGGCAGGCCTGCAGGGCTGCAACCCGGACCTGAACGAAGCCGCCGAGCTGGACGGTGCAAACCGCTGGCAGCAGTTCTGGCACATCACTCTGCCGCAGCTGCGCCCCACCACCTTCTTTGTGGTCATCATGCTCACCATCTCCGGCTTCAAGGTCTACGACCAGATGTACATGATCACGCAGGGCGGCCCCGGTACTGCTACCATGACGCTGGTGTACTACATCTATAATGTGGCCTTCGTCAATACCCCGAAATACGGCTATGCAAGTGCAATTTCCATGGTGCTGTTCGTACTGGTGCTGATCGTTACCATCATCCAGTTCCGCGGCTCCAAGGGCGAGAACTGAGAAAGGAGGAAGAACTATGTCTGCTGCTATTATCAAGACCGAAGCCTCTCAGAAGCGCCGCAACTTCATCTCCAAGTTCCTGATCTATTTCTTCCTCATCGTCATCACAGCTTGTATGCTGCTGCCCTTTTTGTGGATGCTGTCCTCCTCCTTCAAGGGGCAGGAGGCCATCCGCACCATCCCCATCCGCTGGATTCCCGAGCGCCCCACGCTGGAGGGCTACGAACGCGTGTTCAACATGCAGGGCTTCTCCTTCACGCGCGCCAGCCTCAACAGCCTCCTGCTGGCCGTGGGCTGCACGGCGGCGGAGGTGGCGTCCTCGGCGATGGCGGCGTTCGTGTTCGCAAAGCTCCCCTTCAAGGGCTCAGGCAAGGTGTTTGGCATCTACCTGGCTACGATGATGATTCCCAACACCGTCACCATGGTGCCCAACTACATCATCCTGCGGTCGCTGGGGCTGCTGGACACCTACACGGGGCTCATCCTGCCATATCTGGGCAAGGCGTTCAGCGTGTTTCTGATGCGCCAGAGCATGCTGGGCGTGAACGACGCCTATCTCGAATCGGCCTTCCTGGACGGCGCGTCCCTCTACCGCGTGTTCTGGAAGATCATGCTGCCCATGGTCACGCCCACGCTGGCCACGCTCACGCTCATTTCCTTCATGGGCAGCTGGAACAGCTACCTCTGGCCCCTCATCGTGCTCACCTCCACCGACAAGCAGACGCTGCAGGTGGTCATGGGCAACATGAAGGGCATGTACAAAAACAACGAGCACGTGCTCATGGCGGGCGCGGTGCTCACGATCCTTCCCATCCTGGCGGTATATCTGGCCACGCAGCGCTATGTGGACCAGGGCATCAGCTTGGGCGGACTGAAATGATCCCCCTGTACGCCGGCGCGCCAAGGCGCGTTTGCAATAAAGAAAACGAACGGAGGTATCTCACATGAAAAAACTCGTATCCCTCATCCTTGCGCTCGCGGTGGCGCTGTCCCTGACGGGCGCGGCCTTCGCCGAGGAGCCGGTCACCATCACCTACGCCACCTTCTCCGCCTCCGGCGCGCAGGAAGAGACGCTGAAAAAGATGGTCGAGGTCTTTGAGGAAAAGAACCCGGACATCAAGGTGGACGTGCAGCTCACCGGCTACGACGACTACTTCACCAAGCTGGCCACCACCGTGGGCGGCGGCAATGCACCCGACGTGTTCGAGATGAACATGGAAAACTTCCTGGCCTACATGCTGCGCGGCGCGTGCGCGGATCTCACCGGCCTGGTGGACCCCGCCAGCTACAGCGAGGGCACGCTGTCCGCCGTGAGCTCGGACGGCAAGCTCTATGCCGTACCCATGAGCTTCTCCACCTGCGTGCTGTTCTACAACAAGGCGCTGTTCGATCAGGCGGGCATCGACTATCCGGACGATACCTGGACCTGGACCGAGGCGCAGGCGGCTGCTGAAAAGATCCGCGCGCTGGGCGACGACATCTGGGGCTATTATCAGCCCATCTCCTACAACGAGTTCTACAAGTCCGTCAAGGGCAATAGCGGGAGCCTGCTCAATGAGGACTACACCGCCTTCACCGTCAATACGCCCGAAAACGTGGCCGTGCTGGAGGCCATGCTCGCCCGCGTGCGCGGCGAGGACCGCGTGATGCCCAACGCCGAGGACATGGCGGGCCGCGGCGACTGGGACCTGTTCAGCGAGGGCAAGCTGGGCATGCTGGTCAGCGGCATCTGGGGTTTCCAGACCTTTGCTGAAAAGTGCGACTTTGACTGGGACATCACCGTGGAGCCCGGATTCAAGGACAAGAGCACCTTCTTCTTTGCCAACGTCAACTGCGTATCGACTGAAAGCGACAAGCAGGAAGCCGCCGCGCGCTTCGTGGACGCCATGGGTTCCGACCCCGATATCGTACAGCTGCGCCTGGATGCCAGCTGGGAACTGCCCACCATCGCCGATCAGACCAAGCTGACCCAGTACCTGGAGGTGACCCCGCCCGACAACCGCGAGGCCGTGTTTGACAGCATGGACTATGCCGTAGCGCCGCCCGCGCTGCTGGAACAGGGCGCGGTGAGCGAGATCATCGGCAACGTCCTTGGAACCCTGGAAACCAACGACATGACCGCCCAGGAGGCGCTGGACGAAATTCAGGCTCAGCTGGAGGAAGCGGACCTGCTGTAAGCGAATCTTCTTTTCCATACGCATGGGGAGGCGCGCCCGCAATGCGCCTCCCCTTTCTTTTGAAACGACAGGAGGAGAGCACATGCCCGCCTATCAGGTGACGGGAAACGAATACGTGTCCCTGCCGGCCATCCGTGAGGATACGGGGGCCGTCCAGGGGCTGACGGTGTTGCACATGGGGGCCAAGGGGCTGTTGGAGCTGTGCGGCGGCGACGCGCCGCTCATTGCGCCCGTGGTGCGGGTGGCGGGGCAGGAGGCCATGCTCGCGAAGCTCCGCTGGCGGCGGGAAAATGCCTGGGTGCCTGTGGCGCAGGGAGAGGCGCAGGGCGTGGGCGTGACGCTGACGTATCTGTGCCCCTTGGGTGAACGGGCGTTTTTTATGCGCCTGGAGGCGAAAAACCGACGGGATGCGCTGCTGGAGGTGTGGCTGGGCGTGCGTGGACAATGGACGCGCACGCTGCACGAGGTGAACGAAACCATTGCGCTGGACGGCCGACGCACGCAGGAGGCCAGCGGCTGGAACAACGCCTTTGTGATGCAGGAGGTGGCGGGCCTGCCGCTGTGCGCCTTCGCGCCCATCGCGGAAGCGGGGGTAAAATGGAAGTGGGGAGATATGGCCTTTGAGGGCGGCCGCGGGGCCCTGCTCGCGCCGGGAGAGCGCATGTGCGCGGAGCTGATCTTCGGGGTCGGCGTGGAGACGGTGGCGGCGGCAACCTCGGCCAAGCATCTTTTGCGCCTGGGCTATGAGCGCTGCCTGCGCGAGACGCTGGGATGGCTTAAGAAACGCATGCTTCCGGCGCAGGACGCTATGGTTGCGCGAATGATGAACGAAAATCTGTTCTTTTCATTCTTCTTTGCCAGCGGGCGCACGCTGGACACGGAGGAACTGTGCCTGATGACTTCGCGCAGCCCGCGCTACTATGTCTCGGCGGCCTACTGGGACCGCGACAGCCTGCTGTGGAGCTTCCCGGCGATTGTGCTCACAGACGCGGCCTACGCGCGGGAGATTCTCATGCACGTGTTCACCCGGCAGATCCGCAATGTGGGCCAGCATAGCCGCTATATCGACGGCACGCTTCTGGAGCCCGGGTTTGAGCTGGACGAACTATGTGCGCCGGTGATCGCGCTGGAGGGCTACCTCGCGCGCACGGGCGACCCGGCGCTGCTTCAGGAGCCCTGCGTGAAAAGCGGCCTTTTTCGCATCCTCTCGGTGCTGGAAACCAAGCGGCATCCCGAAATCGAACTGTATGAGACCTTTTTGCAGCCCACCGATGACGAGATCGTCTATCCCTACCTGACGTATGACAACGCGCTGGTATGGCGCGTGCTTCTGCTGCTTTCAGAATGGCTGGAGCGCCCGGACCTGGCCCGCCGCGCCGGCGGCGTAAAGGCAGCCGTCTACCGCTATTGTGTCAGGGAGGGGCAGTTTGTCTGGTCCACGGATCTGGAAGGGCACTACGATATCTACGATGAGCCGCCGGGCAGCCTGCAGCTTTTGCCGCATTACGGCTTCTGCGCCATGGACGATCCCGTGTGGCAAAGCACCGTACGCGCCATCCGCTCCGAGGCCTATCCCCTGTCCTTCGCGGGCAGGCCCATTGCGGAAATCGGCTGCCGCCACGCGCCGCATCCCTGGGTGCTGTCCATCTGCAACAGCCTGCTTTGCGGCCACGCGGACACGGCGCTGGCGCACCTGGCCCGCACCCGCATGGACAACGGCCTGGCCTGCGAAAGCGTCAACGAGGACACGGGCGAATGCGAAACGGGCGCGGCTTTCGCCACCTGCGCGGGATTTCTGGCCTACGCCCTGTGGAGCGCCGCGCGTTGACAGCGGGCAGGAAACAGGGTATGATAGCCATGGCGGAAGGAGGAACGAAAGATGAACATTGCAGTCGTCGGCATCGGATATGTGGGACTCGCCATGGCGGTGCTGCTGTCGCAGCGGCACCATGTGACCGCCGTGGATATAGACGCCGCGAGGGTGGACAAGCTGGGCCGCCGCCAGGCGCCCATTCAGGACGCGGATATCGAGGCGTATCTCTCCGGGCACGAGCTGGACCTCACCGCCACGCTCGATGCGGCGGAGGCCTACCGGCAGGCGGACTGGGTGGTCATCTCCACACCGACCAACTATGACCCGCATCTCAATTATTTCGACACTTCCTCCGTCGAGAGTGTGATCGAGGAGGTGCTGGCCGTCAATCCCCGCGCGTACATGGCCGTTAAATCCACCGTGCCGGTGGGATTCACCCAGCGCATGCTGGAAAAGCATCCCGGCGCACGGCTGGTGTTCAGCCCGGAATTTTTGCGCGAGGGGCATGCCCTCAGCGACAACCTCCACCCCAGCCGCATCATCGTGGGCGCGCCGGAGGAGCCGGAGCTGTGGCATGCGGGCGAAGTCTTTGCGGCGCTGCTCAAGGAAGGGTCGCTGGATCCGGACGCGCCTGTGCTCCTCATGCGTCCCACCGAGGCGGAGGCCGTCAAGCTCTTCGCCAATACCTACCTGGCCCTGCGCGTGAGCTTCTTTAACGAGCTGGACACCTACGCCGAGGCGCGCGGGCTGGATTCCCGCTCCATCATCGACGGCGTATGTCTGGACCCCCGTATCGGCCGTCATTACAACAACCCTTCCTTCGGATACGGCGGCTACTGCCTGCCGAAGGATACCAAGCAGCTGCTCGCCAACTATGCTGATGTGCCTGAGAACCTGATTCAGGCGATTGTGGAGAGCAACCGCACCCGCAAGGATTTCATCGCCGACCGCGTGCTGAACATGGCTGGCTACTACGATTATGCCAACCAGAACAACTTCAGCGAGGAGGAAGAGAAGCCTTGCACCATCGGCGTATACCGACTCACGATGAAGAGCAACAGCGACAACTTCCGCCAGAGCAGCATACAGGGCGTGATGAAGCGCATCAAGGCAAAGGGCGCGCAGGTCATCATCTACGAACCTACGCTGAAAGACGGAACCACCTTCTTCGGAAGCCGCATCGTAAACAACCTGGATGCCTTCAAGCAGCAGAGCCAGGCCATCATCGCCAACCGGTATGACAAGTGTCTGGATGATGTGGCAGAAAAGGTTTACACCCGCGATATTTTCAGAAGAGACTGAATTGAGTTAAAAGTTTATAGTTAAAAGTTAATAGTTGGAAGCTGGAAGCTGAAGACGGAAAATAGGAAAACAATAATATTTATAATAAAGAGAAAAATAAGAAATGGCAAAATTAGTAATCAATTCCTACGAGGAATTTGCATCTCACCTCGGTGAGAAGTTAGGAGAATCAGACTGGTTGCAGATTGACCAGGACCGTATCAACAAGTTCGCAGACGCTACACTCGACCCACAGTGGATCCACGTAGACGTAGAGCGCGCCAAGGTAGAGAGCCCTTACCACAGCACCATCGCTCACGGTTACCTCACCCTCTCAGTACTCCCATACCTCTGGCAGCAGATTATCGAGGTAAACAACCTCAAGATGCTCGTAAACTACGGCATGGACAAGATGAAGTTCGGTCAGCCAGTCATCACCGGTTCACGCGTGCGCCTGGTAGCCACTCTCCACGACATCCAGAACATCCGTGGCATCTGCAAGACCAGCATCAAGTTTGACATCGAAATAGAAGGTCAGCGCAAGCCAGCCCTCTCAGGCATCGCTTCTTTCCTCTACTATTTCAACAACTAAAAGATGGCAGCAGGTAAATGGATAGGTGGTGTGCTCGGTTTCATCACAGCCGGTCCGCTGGGAGCCCTGGCAGGCTATGCCCTCGGTTCCCTCTTTGAGCACGGACTGGATGCGGTAAACCGCGACGGCGACCACCATTACAACAACGCCTACGATGCCTACAGCGGCCAGCAGCACAACGGCCGCCAGGGTTTCGGCAACCAGGGCTACAGCCGCCAACAGAGCTATGAGGGAGAGCGAAACTCCTTCATGTTCTCGCTGCTGGTGCTCAGTTCCTACATCATCAATGCAGATGGCAAAATCATGCATTCCGAGATGGAGATGGTGCGCCGCTTCCTGCGTCAGAATTTCGGCGAGGCAGCCAGTCAGCAGGGCGAGGAAATTCTCCTCAAACTCTTCGAACAGCAGAAGCAGATGGGTATGCAGCAGTACCGTTCGGTGATACAGGACAGCTGTCATCAGATACGTGCCAACATGATGTATGAGCAGCGCCTGCAGTTGCTCAATTTCCTCGTCATGATTGCCCAGGCCGATGGAATTGTGAATCCTCAGGAGATTCAGGCGCTCAAGGAGATGGCCATCCACATGGGGCTTTCTGCCGAGGATGTAGACCAGATGCTGAACCTGGAGAGCGGGGCTTCTTCAACAGGCAGTCTGGATAATGCCTACCGTGTTCTGGGCATCAGTCCTGACGCCTCAAACGATGAGGTGAAGGCCGCTTACCGCAAGATGGCGCTCAAGCATCATCCTGACAAGGTAGCAGCACTGGGCGAAGATGTGCGCCGTGCAGCCGAGAAGAAATTCCAGGAAATCAACGACGCCAAAGACCGCATTTACAAGGCTAGAGGACTCTAGGTTCCAGATTAGGATTAAAAGTTCCAGATTAGGATTAAAGGAGTTAAGACAGATTGTCCTAGCTGCCTGAAAACGAAAAAAATAAAGGCTCGCCAAGCAATTTTGGCGAGCCTTCATTGTATCTTATCGTATCTTTATCAGAAGATTATCATCCGAAAAGAGCGGCGAGAGGAGTAAGATTAATCCTCATCCTCAGTCTTTCTTCTGCGGATAGCGCGCTTGCGCTTTGGCTTCTCCTCTGTCTTAGGAGCCTCAATCTTAACACCAGCCAATTCCGGGTCGATGAGGATACGGCCGCAATACTCACAAGGGATAATCTTCTTGTGCATCTTGATGTCGAGCTGGCGCTGAGGTGGAATCTTGTTGAAGCAACCGCCACATGCATCACGCTGCACGTAAACGATACCCAAACCGTTGCGGGCACCATTACGGATGCGCTTGAAGCTCTGGAGCAAACGTGGTTCAATCTTCTTCTCGAGCTCGAATGCCTTCTCCTTCAAATTCTCCTCTTCCTCACGGGTTTCAGCCATGATTGACTCGAGCTCAGAACGCTTCATTACCAAGCCCTTCTCGCGGTCTGCCTTCTGGTCCTCAGCCTTGTGAAGGTCGTACAGGCGCTCGTTGATCGTCTGCTGCGCCTCGCGGATCTTCTTGCTGCAAAGTTCGATTTCCAGCTCCTGGAACTCGATTTCCTTGCTCAAAGTATCATACTCGCGGTTGTTGCTAACCATTTCGAGCTGCTTCTTATAACGCTCCACGCTAGCCTGAGCCTCCTCAATCTCGTGCTGCTTCTGATCGATGGCGCGGTCAAACTGCTCAATATCGGTCTGGATTTTCTCGATACGAGTGGTAAGACCAGCAATATCGTCTTCCAAATCCTGAACTTCGAGAGGCAACTCACCTCTCAACGCACGCTTTTCATCAATTGCAGACAAGGTGGTCTGAAGCTGATAGAGAGCCTTCAACTTCTCTTCCACTGTCAAATCTGTAGGATCTTTCTTTGCCATAATTCCTTATTTAAATATTAAATGTTTAATGTTAAATGTTAAATTGGGCTTGCGCCCTTCCAGCCATCTTATAAACTGAAGTTATAAATACAATATCGGATTCGTATTTATCTCCGAGATGCAGCATTTGGCATCAGGAAAATTCTCCTGGATGATGCTGCGGAAGATTTCGCCCGTAAACTGCTCACTCTGATAGTGGCCGATGACGCAGATCTGAATCTCCTGTTCGTGGCCGAAATACTCGTGATAGCTCATCTCGCCCGTGATGAAGGCATCGGCACCTGCCTTGATGGCTGCGTCGAGCAAGAAAGCACCTGCTCCACCGCAGAGTGCCACCTTCCTGATAGGACGTCGAAGCAACTGGTTGCACTGCACGCACTCCACGCCAAACCACTCCTTGAGCATCAGCACCAAGTCGTCGGCTGCCAGGTCCTCAGCCACCTCTCCGATGACGCCCTCGCCGCCCTTCACGCCGTCCACTTCCTTCTCGCCAGCAAAGAACTGCACGTTTCGCAGTCCCAGTTTCTCGGCAATCTTGAAGTTCACGCCGCCCGCAGCCGCATCCATGTTGGTATGCATCGCCACGATGGTAATATCATTCTTAATCGCCTTGCGCACGGTACGCTGCACGTAGTTCTCGTCCGAGATTCTCGCCAGTTTGCGGAATATCAGCGGATGATGGCTCACGATGAGGTTACATCCCTTTTGGATGGCCTCGTCTACCACGGCTTCAGTAACGTCAAGACACAACAATGCCCCTGACATTTCTACCGCCTCTGTCAATCCAACTTGCAGGCCGGCATTATCATATCCTTCCTGCAAGGGCAGAGGCGCGTAATGTTCAAGGGCATCAACTACCTGTTTTATTTTCACGCTCCTATTCAATATTTTATTTTTAGACTGCAAAGTTACTCATTTTTCCCCGATTTTATCTCCATACAGCCCTCTGTTTAAACTTTTTTAATACAAAGTTTCGCTTTTGCGCAAAATATTTCACAAAAACAGCCGATAGTTGTAGATTTTTTATTAATTTTGCAAGCATACTTCATAAAAGCAGAACGGAGCCCGTCCCCAAGGAAAGGTTCCCGATGAAGAACAGAGTATAATAAATTGGTTTAGAACATCGTATCATAAAAATAGTATAGCTTATGCATCAATCTACATTACCCTGCGATTTCGCACTCCCTGCCGAATGGGAGCCACAGAGCGCCATCATGCTCACCTGGCCACATGCCGGCACCGACTGGAAGCCGTATCTGCCTGAAATTACAGATACTTATCTCGAACTGGCAGATATCATCACGCGCTACGAGCAGCTGCTTGTGACTACACCCGATGTGCCCGCCACCCGATACCAGCTCAAGAAAAAGCTCTCTGCCGAACAGATGAGCCGCGTGCTGCTCTACGAGGTAGAAAGCAATGATACCTGGGTGCGCGACCACGGACCCCTCACGATGGTGCTGCGCAGAAAGCAGAACACCTGGATGGTGCCTTACCGCATACTCGACTTCAAGTTCAACGGCTGGGGCGAAAAGTTCAGATGGGAGAAGGATAATGCCATCACCCTGCAACTATACTATCAGGCAGCCTTCAATGCCGATATAGAGAACCACCAGGGCTTCGTGCTCGAAGGAGGCAGCATCGAGAGTGACGGAAAGGGTACACTCTTCACCACTTCACAGTGCCTGCTGTCGCCTCACCGCAACCAGCCGCTCGACCACGACAGCATCGACCATCTGCTGCAGACTTTCTTCCAGCTCAAGAGAGTCGTCTGGCTGGATCACGGCAATCTGATAGGCGATGATACCGACGGCCATATCGACACCATCGTGAGAGTGGCTCCACACGACACCTTATTATATGTAGGCTGCGATAATCCGGAAGATGAGCAGTATGAAGACTTCCAGGCGCTGGAGAAGCAGCTCAAGGGCCTCTTCACTTGGGAGGGATACCCTTACCGCTTGCTCAAACTGCCGATGCCCGACCCTATCTATGATGAGGGCGACTGCCTCACCACCAACCCTGAGAGCGAGGGCGACCGCCTGCCTGCCACCTATGCCAACTTCCTGATACTGAACAAGGCGGTGATTTATCCCACCTACAATCAGCCGGAAAAGGACGAGGAGGCACGCAAGCAGATTCAGCTCGCCTTCCCCGACCGCGAAATCATCGGCGTAGATTCGCAGACCATCATCCGCCAGCATGGCAGCATCCACTGCATCACCATGCAGTTGCCCGAGGGAGCCCTCAGAGACTCAACATTCCACATTTAACATTAAACATTTAACATTAAAAGTAAAAAATGAACGTCGGTTTATTACAACTTCATAATACGGCAGATATCGCCAACAACAAACAGCGCCTGGCAGAAGGCATCATCGACCTCGCCCATCGCGGCGCAGAGCTCATCGTGCTTCAGGAACTTCATAACTCCCTCTATTTCTGTCAGGTAGAGGATGTTGACCTCTTCGACCTGGCAGAGCCTATTCCGGGCCCTTCGACCGATTTCTACGGCAAGCTTGCCAAGGATCTCGGCGTCGTCATCGTCACCTCCCTCTTCGAGCGCCGCGCTCCGGGGCTCTACCACAATACGGCGGTAGTGATGGAGAAGGATGGAAGCATCGCCGGAAAATACCGCAAGATGCACATCCCCGACGATCCTGCCTACTACGAGAAGTTCTATTTCACTCCGGGCGACCTCGGTTTCCACCCTATCCAGACCTCTGTAGGCAAACTCGGCGTGCTGGTTTGCTGGGACCAGTGGTATCCCGAAGCAGCCCGTCTGATGGCGCTGCAGGGAGCCGAAATACTCATCTATCCTACCGCCATCGGCTACGCTACCTATGATACCGAGGAAGAGCAGCAGCGCCAGCGCGAGGCGTGGACTACCGTGATGCGGGGCCATGCCGTAGCCAACGGATTGCCGGTCATCGCCGTAAACCGCGTAGGTTTCGAGCCTGATCCTAGCGGTCAGACCGAGGGTATCCAGTTCTGGGGCAGCAGTTTCGTAGCCGGTCCTCAGGGCGAGCTCCACTACCGCGCCAGCGATCAGGAAGAAGAGAGCCTGGTAGTAGATATCGACCTGAAGCACAGCGAGAATGTGCGCCGCTGGTGGCCATTCCTCCGCGACCGCCGCATCGAGAACTACGGAGATATTACCAAGCGATTTATCGATTAACCCATTTTTGCCGGAAATTCCGAGAGAATATCGGGATTCCGGCATACATATATATATAAGGTATAGATTTTCAGGATAAATGGAGAATTTGGAAGTGATGGTGATACTTTTCATCATCGTGATTTTAGGTTACGTCGCCTGCAAGTTGGGATATATGGGCGACAAGTTTGACAAGAAGCTATCCAGCATGGTGGTAGATATCACCTGTCCCCTGCTGGTGCTCTCGTCAGTAATGGGCGATGAGCTGCCCGACCGCACGCTCATCCTTCCCCTCCTGGGCGTAGGTTTCCTTACCTACATCCTTTTGCTGGTATTCGGTTTCTGGGTGCCGCGTCTCATCACGCGCAATCATGATGACCAGGGTATGATAGGTTTTGCGCTGATGTTCGCCAACGTAGGTTTCATCGGCTACCCTATCGTTTCGAGCATATTCGGTCCGAAGGCCATTTTTTATGCCGCGCTGCTCAACATGCCGAACACCTTTTTTATTTTTACGGCAGGTGTAATGCTCATCAAGGGCGAGTACAGCGTCAAGCAGTTCAATCCTAAGGTGCTGTTTTCTCCGGCTCTTCTTGGTGCCTTTGTTGCCGCCCTCCTGGTAGCTTTCGGGGTTCATACGCCTGATATCATTGCGCGTCCGGTAACGATGGTGGGCAACATTACGGTTCCGGCAGCCCTGATGATTATCGGTTCCTCGATGGCTAAGTTGCCGGTGAAGGAGATTATCGGCAGTCCTAAGGTATACCTCTCCTCGTTCTTGCGTCTTGTGGTAGTACCTCTGAGCATTTATTTCCTGTTCAAGGTATGTGGTGTAAGCGATCAGGTCAACGACATCAATACGGTTGTCATTGCGATGCCCGTAGCGAGTTTCGGCACGATGTTCTGTCTGAAATACGGCCGCAATCCTTCGCTCATCACCGAGATGACGTTCATCACCACGGTTGGCAGCATCATGACCATCCCGCTCATCACCCTCCTCTTTTCGTAATGCAGGAAGGGTGAAATGCCTGGCATACTTGCGTATCTTACTGCAATGACATCTTTTTTACGCATTGAACGATAAAAAAATCTCCATTTTTTCGTTATTACCCGTTTTTTGCTTATCTTTGCAAATAAATTTGGCACGAAGAAATCCTTTTTACCAATAATATAAATTAGAAAAAAATGAAGATAAACAACAGTACGAAGAAAAGCCTGCTCGTCATCGCACTCGCGATGGCCAGTACTACTTACCAGACTCAGGCCGCCCCGATAGAACATATCGGCGACAGATACATCATGCATATTCCCGAAATGGAACTCACAGGCGAAGAATCACTCCTCGATGTGCTCATGATGTGCCCGGAAGTCATCTCACTCGACGGCAACAACATCATCGGCAGAGATTCATTCGCCAACCTCTACGGCAAGTTCGTCATCCGTATCGACAACCAGGAATACGGACTCGATTACGCCACCTTCCTCCACCATTTCAAGGCTCGGGAGATAGAAACCATCAAGGTGTGCCAGAACGCCGAAGTGATGAAGGGATGCAGCAGTCTGAAGAAAGTCATCGACATCACACTGCGCAAGAAGGAGAACGGAACCACCGGCAGATGGGGACTCTTCGGTGATACCTACGGCGGTGCAAAAGGCATCGTCAGCGTCATGAGCCAGCAGGATAAACTCCGCGTGCTCAGTCATGTAGAAGGCAACTTCCAGCGCACCTCCAGCAGCGATAAGGACGCCTACCAGGGCATCTCAGGCACCACCGTGAACCACTACTCCCACGAGGGCGCCAAACTCAATCTGCTCTGGACGCCTACCGCGAAGGATGTGCTCGAAATAGATGCGATGCAGACCTACACCCGCAACCATTTCACCCACACCCCGGCCGATTACGTGCGTGCCTATCATCTGCAGGCCGACTATACCCGCACGCTCGCCGACAACGGCTCCAGCATCCTCTTTACCCTCGGTGCCGAGCATATCAGCGACAACGGACGTACGCTGGAAGAAACCCATACTGCGCCCTACCAGAACCACTCCACCTACCCCTTCATGGTGGTAGAATACGCCACTCCGGTCATCACCCCTGATTTCTGGATTACGGCAGGTTTCGAGGGCGGACTCTCCATCGAGAAGAACTGCGTCGCCGGTTACACCAACCATTCCAACTACCAGGATTTCTACGCCCAGCTGGATTACAACATCGGCAAGTGGGGATTCATGGCAGGCGACCGCTTCCGCATCATCAACTTCCGTCCTAAGCAGATTGCGCCGGAAGAGCACTGGAAGCATACCACGCGCAACCATATCTACTCGGCGAGCGCCTATTACCGCTTCACGCCGGGTCATACCCTGCAGGCCACCTACTGCCGCCGCATCTTCAATCCCGAGTTTGGCGATTTCGTAACCGCGGGCGATATGGAGAGCGCCTGGCAGCCGGTTTATACCGCCGATATCGTCAACAGCATGGCGAATGTGGTAGAGCTCAAGCATACCTACAGCCGCCCAGCCTTCGTGCTCAGCACCTCGGTGAAGAACATCCACCAGCACCTGTTCAGTGCCATCCACGACAATACGCTCGGCATCGGCTCCACCGCCTTCTGGCACAAGGGCATCCTTCGCCTCACAGCCGGAGTCAACTACTTCTGGCAGCGCAGCGAAACCCCTTCAGTGGAGGCTCAGCAGCGCAATGCGGAGTATAATCATTTTGCCGTGTTCAAGTTGGCACCGCAGCTCACAATGGCCGATGGCTGGCGCTTTACGGGCAACCTCATCTGGTGTACCCGTCGCCGCAGCGATCCCTACACCCCGGCTAATCTCTATGCCGAGGTAGGGGTATACAAGAATCTGGGCAAGCACTGGACGCTCGAGGGCCGCTTCCACGATATGGCGAGTCAGCACTTCGGCAATCGCGCTGCCACCATCGGCTGCACGTATTATTTTTAACTTGAGCTTTAACAATCTTTTTCTAAATCAGAAGCAAGATTTCTGTTCCTTTCTTATTTTCTTATCAGAAAGAAGAAAAATTTTAAAAAGAAAGGAACAGTATATATGAGAAAAATTGATTTCAAGAAGATCGGGCTGGCAGCGATGATGCTCCTGTCGGGCCTCACATTCCAGTCGTGCGATAACGATAACGATACCGATTGGGACCGCGTTTTTCCTAACGCACTGGTAACCGTGAAGAAGAGTGGCGATGCCTGCTATCTGCAGCTCGACGACAACACCACGCTGCTCGCCAAGAACCTGAAACCAACCATCTTTGACGGTAAGGAGGTTCGCGCCCTGGTCAACTACTCCCAGACCTCGGAGAACAGCGAGAAGTATAACCAGGTGATTCACGTCAACTGGATAGACAGCATCCTGACCAAGAAGCCAGTTCCTTCGCTCGGTTCTGATACAGAGAACCGCGAGAAGTATGGCGACGACATGGTCGACATCGTGCGCGACTGGGTAACGGTGGCAGAAGATGGCTATCTCACCCTCCGTTTCCGTGCTCTCTGGGGCGGTCAGAAGGTGCATTACATCAACCTCGTTAGGGGTGTGAATCCAGATAATCCTTACGAGGTAGAGCTGCGCCACAATGCTAATGGCGACCCTCAGAACTACTGGCGCGATGCCCTCGTAGCGTTCAATCTGAACGGAGTCGTGCCTGATACCGAAGGCAAGACGGTGAAGCTTACCATCCGCTGGCATTCCAGCCAGGGCTACAAGAAGGTAGATTTCGACTACTGTTCGCGCAAGCCTATCAGCAGCCCGAAGATGCTCGAAGGATACAGCCAGGAAGGAAGAGATATCCGATAAACGAAGAAAAAGCAGATAAAGCAAAAGCCCCGATGCATGATGCACCGGGGCTTTTTACTTTTTTACCTTTAAAGGCTGCTGCAGCTTGTTATGCCGAGGGTGGTAGCGATGGCTGTAAGGAAGGAGATTGCAATCTGCAAAATTGTTTTCCAGGTACTTGCTTTCATAATGTTTAATTTTTAATGTTGAATGTTTAATGTTGAATGTTGACTTGATGGGGGGGCCTCAGGCGAGGGCTTTATTCAAGCCCGTCGCCGCCTTCCTGCGTACCGCCGCCGGTAGTTCCGGAGCCGCCCTGGCTGGTACCGCCGCCTTGTTCAGTGCCGCCTGAGGTACCACCAGAGGTGCCACCCTCGTCGGTGCCGGTATAGCCGCCGTACTCCTGAATCTTGCACTTCTTGCGCAGCTCAGAGTTGCTCCAGCTTTTTGTGTTTCTCACAATCAGGTGTACACCCTCTACGCTGGCAGCCGTTACCTTCTCCTTGGTATCCTCCGCCTTCGAAGTCATACCGATGGAGAACAGGCCGAGGTCAGAGAGACGCACACTCTTACCGTCGAGAATCAACTCCTGCAGATGGTCGAGTGCATCCATCAGCACACCGTGGATAGTACCTCGGGAGTAAGGCGAACCATGGTCAGAGATGTGGGATACGAATCCCTCGAAATCCACCTCGCGGTCGGTTACCGCAGTGGCATACCACTTTTTCTTACCAGCGTTTTCGCCGCTCTGTGGTGTACGCTGCAACTTACGATACTTCAATGTTCCTTTCTGTTCCATGATATTAAAATATTAAAGGGTTAATATAAATGTTACTTGAATTAATGTTAATTGTCTACTTGCTGGTTGGGGGTGCAGCCTTTCTTGAATCACGATGCAAAGGTACGGCAATTTTCTGATACTACCAAATTTCACCCTGCAGAGTTATGTTAAACGGATTTAACACTTCGAACACATCTGGTTAATCTTGCCAACTC
>OKRW01001623.1_pt1 | contig 18465 bp, 11 predicted proteins | sample 1601151 | NCBI WGS metagenome assembly OKRW01 (sample SAMEA3541471, study PRJEB24748) | human gut metagenome | biome: human gut; feature: human-associated habitat; material: faeces | place: China | collected 2012 | reverse complement strand
TCTCGGATTTCGTCTCCGGAGCGTAGGCTTTTGTCAGTTCTTCCTTTTTCTCCAGATAGTAATCGTAATTTCCGATATAGTTGACGAGTGTTTGTCCCGTCAGCTCCAGAATCCGGGTTGCAGTCTGATTGATAAAGTAACGGTCGTGGGAAACGTACAGTACCGTTCCAGTGTAATCCTTCAGCGCGTTTTCCAGAATCTCCTTTGATACGATATCGAGGTGGTTGGTCGGCTCGTCGAGGATCAGGAAGTTGGCGTTCGAGAGCATCAGCTTGGCAAGAGAAATTCGTCCGCGCTCACCGCCGCTCAAGGTATGAATCGGTTGGAAGACATCGTCGTTTGTAAACAGGAAGGCGGCCAGCACATTTCGGATTTCGGTGTTTGTCAGATACGGATACGCGTCGGAAATCTCCTGGAAAATGGTCTTTTCCATGTGGAGCACCTGATGCTCCTGATCGTAGTAACCGATCTGTACACGGCTTCCAAGTGTAAAAGAGCCGGCATCCGGGCGGATGACTTCGTTTAAGATCTTTAAGATCGTCGTTTTTCCCGTTCCGTTGTTTCCGATGATTGCGACGCGCTCCCCGCGCTTGATTTCGAAATTCAGATCCTGGAAAAGCGTCTGTCCCGGGAAGGCTTTGGAGAGGTGCTCGACGGTCAGCACATCGTTTCCGCTTGTGATGCGCGGTTCCAGACGGATCCGCATATCGGAGCGTACTTCGGTCGGCTTTTCCAGCACATCCATTTTGTCCAGCATTTTTTCACGGCTCTCGGCGCGTTTGATGGATTTCTCGCGGTTGAAAGATTTCAGCTTTGCAATGACTTCTTCCTGATGGTGGATTTCCTGCTGCTGGTTGACCCAGGCATGGTAAGCGGCTTCACGGAGCATTGCTTTTTTCTGACTGTAGGCGGTATAGTTTCCCTCAAAAGTTGTTACTTTTTTATTGTCCACTTCAACGACTTTTGTGACAACGCGGTCGAGAAAGTAACGGTCATGGGAGACGATCAGGACGGCTCCGCTGTAATTTAAAAGATACGTTTCGAGGCAGGAGATCGAGTCCATATCGAGGTGGTTGGTCGGCTCGTCGAGCAGAATGATGTCCGGTTTGGTGAGCAGCAGTTTACCAAGTGCCACGCGGGTCTTCTGACCGCCGGAGAGGGAGTCCACCTGTTTTTCAAAATCGCTCTCGGCAAAGCCAAGACCTTTTAAGACACCGACGACCTCACTACGGTACGCGTATCCGTTTTCCAGCTCAAACGTGTGGGAGAGGCGGGTGTAGGTGGAAAGAAGTTCATCCAGCTCTGCACCGGATTTTGTCTTCATATCACTTTCCATCTGACGGAGGCGTTCCTCCATATCGATCAGATTCTGTTTCGCGGTCAGCACTTCCTGGTAAATGGAAAGGTGTCCGGTCAGATCCTGATGCTGGGCGAGATAGCCCATCGTCTTTCCTTTGGAGAGGATGACCTCTCCCTCATCGGCCCTCATTTCGCCGATGATGATTTTTAACAGCGTCGATTTTCCAGCACCGTTGATGCCGACCAGTGCGGCTTTTTCGCGTTCTTCTATATGAAAAGATGCATTTTTAATAATTTCCGTTGTCCCGAATGCTTTCGAGATATTCTGACATGCAAGAATCATGTGGTTCCTCCAGATAACATATTTCTGTATTTTGACATAACACACCATCCTTATTATAGAGAGTAATACACAAAATTTCAAGAAATCTTTGACAATTTTCTATCAACCATATATAATATGAATATATGCAGGTGTAAATAAGGAGGAATTTATCTTGGAAGAAAAAGGAATTTCGCGGGCAGTTATCAAAAGACTTCCTAGATATTATCGTTACCTGGGCGAATTGCTGGAGGACGGAGTAGAACGGATCTCTTCCGGTGAGCTGAGCGAGCGGATGAAAGTGACAGCTTCCCAGATTCGCCAGGACTTAAATAATTTCGGCGGCTTCGGCCAGCAGGGGTATGGTTATAACGTGCGGTATCTGTACAGCGAGATTGGAAAAATCTTAGGTCTGGACAGAGTCCACAATATGATTTTTGTCGGAGCCGGAAATCTGGGACAGGCGCTTGCCAATTATGCGGCCTTTGAAAGAAGCGGATTCAAAACGGTCGGTATTTTTGACGTCAACCCGGTATTAAAAGGAATCTCCGTGCGCGGAATTGAAATCCGCATGGCGGACGAGCTTCCGGAATTTATCAAGGAACACCATGTAGAGATTGCGGCTTTGACACTGCCAAAAGCAAAAGCGGTAGAGATGGCAGAGATTCTCGTGGACAACGGTGTAAAAGCAATCTGGAATTTTGCACATACCGATCTAAACTTAAAACTTCCGAAAGATGTGATCGTCGAGAACGTCCATCTTTCCGAAAGTCTGATGCGTCTCTCCTACAATCTGACCAGATATGAGGCGGAGCATCCAAAGAACAATTAAGAAACCAAAACAAAAGCAGGAGAGTCTTCGGGAAACCGGAGACTTTTTCTGTTCATTTTCCGGATAAGGCAGGAAAAGGAGGAAAAGCGATGAAACGGATTCTTACAGCAGCACAGATGAAGCAGGCAGACCGCAATGCGATCGAAACCATGGGGGTACCGTCCCTGGTACTGATGGAGCGCGCAGCGCTGTCCTGCGTGGAGGAGCTTCAAAATGGAACATGGGATACAGGAAAAGTCCTTGCTGTGTGCGGTCCCGGAAATAATGGAGGGGACGGTGCGGCAATTGCACGGATTTTAAAGACGAAAGGGGTGGATGCGGAACTGTTCTGTCTTGGAAATCCGGAAAAATACAGTGAAGGCATGAGAGCACAGAAGAAAATTGCGGAAAATTATGGGGTCCGTGAGGTTAAGAATCCGGATTTCCGGGAATATACTGTTATCATAGATGCCATCTTTGGAATTGGCGTATCCCGTCCGCTGGCAGGGGAGTACCGGAGGGCAGTGGAAGCAATCTGCGCAAGCGGTGTTCCTGTTCTTGCCGTGGACATCCCTTCGGGGATCCACACGGATACCGGAGAGGTCCTTGATGCGGCGGTGAAAGCCAGAGCCACGGTGACATTTGCCTGTGCAAAGCCAGGGCTTCTCTTTGATCCCGGAAAACGATATGCCGGAGAGGTCCTGGTCCGTGATATCGGAATCGGCTTTGATGCAGGAGAAGAGGAGACGCCCTGGTACGGTTCAGTGGAAAAAGAAGATCTGGACCGGTTTCTTACCCGCACGCCGATGGGAAATAAGGGAACCTTCGGAAAGGTGCTGGTACTTGCCGGTTCCGGTGCCATGTGCGGAGCCGCTGTTTTGTGTGCCAGGGCAGTCCTTGCATCCGGTGCCGGCATGGTAAAGGTTGTGACAGGAAAGAAACCGTACGCCGCTTTTCTGTGCCCTGCCGGAAGCAATGGCGGATTTCTGGAAGGAGGATGAGCCGCTTCCGGAAGAAGCCCTGCTGCAGGATCTCGCCTGGGCGGACGCTGTTGTTGCGGGACCGGGACTTTCCAAAAGCCGGACGGCAAAAGAACTGCTCGTTTTTACGGTGCAGCACACAGAAGTTCCTCTTGTTCTGGATGCAGATGCGCTGAACCTGATTGCAGAAGATGCAGAGATTCTTTCGGGCTGCCGGGCAGAAAAAATTTTAACGCCTCATGTAGGAGAGCTTGCACGGCTGCTGCACATGACCATTGCAGAATGCCAGCGTGACCCGGCAGGAAGCGCCGGAAGGGCAGCCGAAAAATACCAGGCCTGCTGTGTACGAAAGGATTCCGTAACCGTGACAGCAGAGGAAGGGCGTGAGCAGTATTACATAAACACAAGCGGAAGCAGTGCGCTTGCGACGGCGGGAAGCGGCGATGTGCTCGCGGGAATCACAGGCGCCTTTGCAGCAAAACGTCAGTGTGAAAAAAACGAGAAAAAAATCAGCCTTGCCAAAACAGCGGCACTGGCGGCATATGCGCATGGAAAGGCGGGAGAGGCTGCGGAAGAAAAAAGCAGTGCTTCCTATGTAACAGCATCCGAGATTATCAGAGGATTGCAGTCAATCTGAGCAAAGCAGATCAGAATCACGGGTTCCCAAAAGGACTCCGGGCGGACTTTTTTGAAGCGCCGGATGAAATTTGTGAATACCTCCGGAAAAACAGGCAATATTAAATACATGGAAACGATTTTAAAAGGCGTAAAACGCCGGATCGTTATCGTATGGGAAAGCAAAACGGAAAGAATCGGAGAGTGAGCACAAGTGGTAATCAAGCGTGGCGATGTATATTATGCCGACCTGCGGCCCGTTGTGGGAAGTGAGCAGGGCGGTGTCCGTCCGGTGCTGATCATTCAGAATGACATCGGCAACCGGCACAGTCCGACGGTGATCTGTGCGGCGATTACATCGAGGATGAATAAGGCGAAGCTGCCGACGCACATTGAGATCGAAGCGTCCGCCTATGGGATTGTACGGGATTCTGTTATTTTACTGGAACAGCTTCGGACGATCGATAAGAGAAGGCTGAAAGATAAAATCTGTCATCTGACGCCGGAACAGCTGGCCCTTGTGAACGAAGCACTGAAAATCAGCCTGGATCTGCCTACATAAGGGGTATTTTTGGCGCGGTTCACGGTTGACGAATGAGAAAGATCGTGCTATATTCTATATTATATGGGCTTCTGCCGTTTTTCGGGGAAACCTTTTTACAGAAAAGTAATACTTTAAATAAAGGAGACAAAAGAGGTATGTCAGGACATTCAAAATTTGCCAATATTAAGCATAAGAAAGAAAAAAACGACGCAAAAAAAGGTAAAATCTTTACCATCATCGGCCGTGAGATCGTAATCGCTGTCAAAGAGGGCGGACCGGATCCGGCAAACAACAGCAAGCTGCGTGACGTTATCGCAAAAGCAAAAGCAAACAACATGCCGAACGATACCATCGACCGCGGTATTAAAAAAGCTGCCGGAGATGCAAACGCAGACAACTACGAGCGTATCACCTACGAAGGTTATGGCCCGAATGGTATCGCGATCATCGTAGAGACTCTGACCGACAACAAGAACCGTACCGCAGCAAACGTAAGAAGCGCTTTCACCAAAGGAAACGGAAGCGTTGGAACACCGGGATGCGTATCCTACATGTTCGACAAAAAAGGCCAGATCATCATCGACAAAGAAGAGTGCGAAATGGATGCTGACGATCTGATGATGCTTGCTCTGGATGCAGGCGCAGAAGACTTCGCAGACGAAGAGGACAGCTACGAAATCATTACCGATCCGGATGACTTCTCCGCAGTACGTGAGGCTCTGGAGAAAGACGGTATCGCCATGGCAGAGGCAGACGTTACCATGATCCCACAGACCTACGTAGAGCTGACCGATCCGCAGGCATTAAAAGATCTGAACCGTACCCTGGATCTGCTGGATGACGACGACGACGTACAGTACGTATACACCAATCTGGACGAGTAATTTCGCTGGAAATTACATAGAATCATAAGAATCTGCGCATACTGATGAAGCTATTTTGGAATAGCAGAAAAGAGGAAATCCGTATGGCAGAATCACAGAAAAACCAGACAGAAAAAGAAAATATTGTAGAACTGAAGACCAACATTTATCTGCTGTCCATCATCGGCGAGGTGGAGGGGCATGAATCACTCGGCGAGCGCACGAAAGCGACGCGCTATGAGCACATTCTCCCTGCTCTTGCCCGTGCCGAGGAGGACAAAAGTATTGATGGTCTTCTGATTCTCCTGAATACCGTAGGCGGAGATGTGGAGGCCGGTCTTGCAATTGCAGAGATGATTGCGTCCATGCGAAAGCCTGCGGTATCGCTCGTTTTAGGGGGCGGTCATTCGATCGGTGTCCCGCTCGCAGTTGCAGCAGACTATTCGCTGATCGTGCCGAGTGCCACCATGGTCATTCACCCGGTGCGTACAAACGGCATGTTCATCGGTGTTGCACAGACGTACCGTAATATGGAAAAGACGCAGGATCGGATCACAGGTTTTGTATCGGCCCATTCTAAAATCACCAAGGAACGGCTCGAGGAGCTGATGCTCGATACGAAAATGCTGGTCAAGGATGTCGGAACAATGCTGGACGGCCCGCAGGCAGTGGAAGAAGGCCTGATCGACGAGGTCGGCGGCATTGCCCGCGCGCTCGAAAAGCTGAATGAGCTGATGAAAAAGGCAGCAGGGACAGAAAATTGACTTCACGGCGCGGCTTGTGTTTCAGGGGATTTTGTGTTAGAATGAGTTCGCTGTGAAAATTCGAACGGAAGTTTTGTCCGGACTTTCACAAAAGAGAAAAATAAGGGAACAGGATAAAAAAATGACAGTAATAGAAGCTTTATTTCTGGGTCTGATCCAGGGAATCACGGAATTCCTGCCGATCAGCAGCTCCGCACATCTGATTATCTTCCGTCACTTTATGAAGATCGAAGATAGGCAGACGGTGTTTTTCAATGTGCTTTTGCACTTTGGCTCCATGATTGCAATTCTGCTCACATTTTCGAAGGAATGGAAACGTCTCTTCCTCGCGTTGTGCGGAATCATAATCGATCTGTTTCATAATTTAAAGGAACACTTTTCCAGTCAGCATCAGGAGGGAAAGCAGTACCGGAAGGTGCTCGGCAGCAACTACCGTATGCTTGCTTTCCTGCTGATTCTGACCACCATCCCGACTGCTGTAATCGGCGGCATGATTCAGAGCCTTGTCACACTGACCTCCTCGAATCTGCTGGCACCTGGCGTTGGTCTGTATCTGACGGCGATTCTGCTTGTGGTGGCAGATATGCTTCCGGAGGGAGAAAAAACGCAGAAAAATTTAAAGCCGAAAGATGCACTGATTGCCGGATTCTTCCAAGGCTTTTCCACGATTCCGGGTCTTTCCCGTCTTGGTTCGACTATTTCTGCGTGTGTGATCGGCGGCATGACCCGTTCGTACGCTGTGAAATACTCTCTGATTGTGAGTGTTCCGGCGATTATCGGGGCAACGATCGTTGAACTTGCGACCATGGGAAAAAATAAAATTGTTTTTCATCCGGTATATCTGGTCGGCGTTTTCATGGCGGCACTTGCCGGTTACTTTACGATCCGCATTCTGATGCGTGTGGTGAAAAAACGGAAACTGAAATATTTTGCTTTGTACTGTCTTCTTGTCGGGACATTCTCCATTGCAGGATATTTTCTGCTGTAATACGAGAAAGGGGAGAAGTTCTGCATGGCAAATACAACAAAGGGAAGCGGGAAGACAAAGAAAAAAACTTCTGCTTCCGGAACAGCAAAAAAGAAACAGACCCAAACAACGGCCAGAAAAACAACGGTGAAAAAGAGCAGTACCGCAAAACGTACCTCCGGCACAAGGAAAAACACAGTCCGTGAGCCGATGGACGAGGGAGTGCGCGCAGAAATTATTCTGCTTTCCGTGCTTGCTGTTTCGATTCTGCTGATGCTCAGTAATTTCGGTATGGGCGGCGTGATCGGACAGGCTGTCTGCGACTTCTTTTTCGGCCTTTTCGGCGTGACAGAGTGGGCAGCACCGGTTCTGATCTTCTTTGGAACAGCATTTTACATAGCAAACAGACAGAACTTTTTAATTGTGCGGAAAACCGGGGGAGCGATCAGCTGTTTCGTCTTTTTCTGCGCTTTTATGCAGCTTCTGGCGTCCGGCTATACGAGAGATACGACATTTCTGGATTACTATTTTGACAGCGCCTACGATCATCTCGGCGGAGGAATCTTAGGAGGGTCTGTCGTGAAAATTCTCGGCATGGGATTCGGCCAGATCGGTGCGTGGGTGATTATTGTGATCGCCATCGTGATTTCCGTGATCGTGATGACGCAGAAGCCGATTCTCGCGCCGATCCATGAAAAGACGAATGACCACCGCCGGATGGCGGAGGAGCGCCGCCAGGAGCGTCTGGCGCGCCAAGCTGCGATGGAGGAAGAGGAAGGAAAAGAGCTGATTCTTGAGCCAGTGGAGGAACCGAAAAAAGCCGGGAAGAAAAAGAAATCCCGCCTTCTTTCTCATGTGGAATCGAAGGCTGATTTAAACGAAAACGACGATACCCATCAGATGGATATGCCGGAGCTTTCGATTCACCGTGGTTCTGTGCCGGCTGAAGAGCCGGAAAAGACGGAACCGGAGATGACACGGCAAGCTGCAGAAGAGGCGAAAAAAGAGAAAACGTCTGCGGATCATACGAGAAATCCGCGGTCTTCCTATGAAGAGATCGAGGCGGATGTAGACGGCATTCGTCAGGAAATCGGGAAAAAAGCAGAGGAAAAGCGGCCGGAGTACAAAAAACCGCCGATGAATCTTCTGAAAAAAGGGACGCGCGGTGCCATGGGCGATTCCGATGCGCATCTGCGGGAAGTAGCGCGGAAACTGGAGGAGACGCTGGACAGCTTCGGTGTCAAAGTTACAGTCAATAACGTAAGCTGCGGACCGACCGTCACACGGTATGAGCTGATGCCGGAACAGGGCGTGAAAGTAAGCCGGATTGTCGGATTGACCGACGATATCAAGCTGAGTCTTGCAGCAGCAGATGTCCGCATTGAGGCACCGATCCCGGGAAAATCCGCAGTCGGAATCGAGGTTCCAAATAAGACGAACACGGCCGTGATGCTGCGTGATCTTCTTGAAACACCGGAGTTTAAGAACTTTTCTTCGAATCTGGCCTTTGCTGTCGGAAAAGACATCGCCGGTCAGCCGGTCATCGCAGATATCGCGAAAATGCCTCATCTTCTGATCGCCGGTGCGACCGGTTCCGGTAAATCGGTCTGCATCAACACGCTGATTATGAGTATTATTTATAAGGCAAAACCGGAAGACGTCAAACTGATCATGATCGACCCGAAGGTCGTTGAGCTTTCTGTTTATAACGGCATTCCGCACCTTTTTATCCCTGTTGTCACAGACCCGAAAAAGGCTTCCGGAGCTCTGAACTGGGCGGTTGCGGAGATGACAGACCGTTATAACAAATTTGCGGAATTCAACGTGCGCGATATGAAAGGCTACAATGCGAAAGTTGCCGAGCTGCCGCCGGATGAAAACGGCAAAAAACCGGAAAAACTGCCGCAGATCGTCATTATCGTGGACGAGCTTGCCGACCTGATGATGGTTGCGCCGGGAGAAGTGGAGGATGCGATCTGCCGTCTGGCACAGCTTGCCCGTGCGGCCGGCATCCATCTGATTATTGCAACACAGAGACCTTCCGTCAATGTCATCACTGGTCTTATCAAGGCAAATATGCCGTCCCGTATTGCATTCTCGGTTTCTTCCAGCGTAGATTCCCGTACGATCCTCGACATGGGAGGTGCGGAAAAACTGCTTGGAAAAGGCGATATGCTCTACAAGCCGCAGGATTACCAGAAACCGGCCCGTCTGCAGGGATCCTTTGTTTCGGATAAAGAGGTCAGCGATGTCGTTGCCTACTTAAAAGATCACTACGGCGAGAACGCTTATGATCCGGATATCGAAAAACGGATTCACACCGTAAGCCTGGATGGCGGTTCTGCCGCAGGCGGCGGAGATAACCGCGATAATTACTTCGTGGAAGCCGGAAAATTTATCATCGAAAAAGATAAGGCATCGATCGGCATGCTCCAGAGAGTGCTGAAAATCGGTTTCAACCGCGCGGCCAGAATCATGGATCAGCTCGCGGATGCCGGTGTCGTAGGACCGGAGGAAGGAACCAAGCCGAGAAAAGTTCTGATGTCCATGGAACAGTTCGAAAATTATCTGGAGGAACACGGATGATGGGAAAAGATGTTGTCCGTTGTTTACAAATAACCGGAAACGTGATAAAGTATTAACATAAAATGCGCGAAAATCCAAGTCGTGCTTTTGTTAAAATATTTCTAACAAGATTAGGAGGATATTATGTACAAGATTCAAGAAGCGGAAATGCTCGCGAATAACATCTACCGTATGGTAGTAGAAGCACCGCGAGTAGCACAGCACTGCCTCCCTGGACAGTTTGTTATTGTCAAGGCAGATGAAGAAGGAGAAAGAATTCCTCTGACCATTTGTGATTACGATAGAGAAGCAGGAACTATCACCATCGTATTCATGCCGATCGGAGAATCTACCAAAAAAATGAAAGATCTCAAAGCGGGAGATGCTTTCATGGATTTCGTAGGACCTCTGGGGCAGCCGTCCGAGTTCTGCAGCGAAGATATCGAAGAACTGAAGAAAAAACGGATCGTATTCGTAGCCGGCGGGGTTGGCACTGCACCGGTTTACCCGCAGTTAAAATGGCTGCATGAGCATGGAATCACTGCTGACGCCATTGTCGGAGCAAAGACAAAAGATCTCGTTATTCTCGAGAAAGAAATGTCTGCTGTCAGCAATCTGTACATAACCACAGACGATGGTTCTTACGTAAGAAAAGGTATGGGTACCGATGTACTCCGCGACCTTGTACAGAACCAGGGCAAACAGTATGATGTCTGTGTTGCCATCGGACCGATGATCATGATGAAATTCGTATGTCTTCTGACAAAAGAACTGAACATCCCGACCGTTGTCAGCATGAACCCGATCATGGTAGACGGAACCGGTATGTGCGGTGCCTGTCGTCTAATGGTAGGCAATGAAGTAAAATTTGCCTGCGTAGACGGACCGGAGTTTGACGGTCATCTGGTAGACTTCGACCTGGCTATGAAACGTCAGCAGATGTACAAGACAGAAGAGGGAAGAGCTCTCTTAAGATACCAGGAAGGCGCAACCCATCACGGCGGATGCGGCCAGTGCGGAGGTGACAAATAATGGCAAAGGGATTAAACAGAGTACCGGTACGTGAGCAGGAGCCGAAGGTACGTGCCACAAATTTTGACGAGGTATGTCTTGGATACAACAAAGACGAAGCAGTAGAAGAAGCACAGCGCTGCCTGGGCTGTAAAAATGCAAAATGTATCACAGGATGCCCGGTTAATATCAACATTCCGGCATTCATTGCACAGGTAAAAGAAGGAAACTTCGAGGAAGCATACAAAATTATCGGTGAGTCCAGTGCACTCCCGGCAGTCTGCGGCCGTGTATGTCCGCAGGAAAAACAGTGCGAAAGCAAGTGCATTCATCTGAAGATGGGTAAACCGGCTGTCGCTATCGGTTACTTGGAACGTTTTGCCGCCGATTATGAACGGGAAAGCGGAAACATTTCCATCCCGGAAGTAGCGGAAAAGAACGGCATTAAGATTGCCGTTGTCGGTTCAGGTCCCGCCGGCCTTTCGTTTGCCGGTGATATGGCAAAGCGTGGCTATGACGTGACGGTGTTCGAAGCTTTGCACGAAATCGGTGGTGTGTTGAAATACGGTATTCCCGAATTCCGCCTGCCGAATAAGATTGTGGATGTAGAAATTGAAGGGCTGCGCAAGATGGGTGTGAAGTTCATGACAAACTGTATTGTCGGTAAGACAATCAGTTATGACGATCTGCATGCGGATGGTTTCAAAGGAATCTTCGCTGCCAGCGGCGCCGGGCTTCCTAACTTTATGAATATTCCGGGAGAGAACCTGGTCGGGGTGATGTCTTCCAATGAATACTTGACACGTGTCAATCTGATGGATGCTGCCAATCCGGATAGCGATACGCCTGTCTTGCAGGGTAAGAAAGTGGCTGTCATCGGTGGTGGCAATACAGCAATGGACTCGGTCCGTACTGCTCGCCGCTTGGGTGCCGAACGTGCCATGATCGTTTATCGCCGTAGTGAAGAAGAGATGCCCGCACGCTTGGAGGAGGTGAAACATGCCAAAGAGGAAGGTGTGGAGTTTATGACCTTGCATAATCCGGTCGAATATCTTGGTGACGAACGGGGCCGTGTCAAACAGATGCGCTTGCAGAAGATGGAACTGGGTGAACCGGATGCTTCCGGACGTCGTCGTCCTGTACCAGTCGAAGGAGCGATCGAAACAATTGATGTGGATGAAGTGATTGTCAGCGTCGGTGTTTCTCCCAATCCGCTTATCCCGCGTGCTTTCCAGGGATTGGAAGTAAGCAAAAAGGGAACGATCGTGGTGAATGAAGAAAATATGCGCTCAGCCTTGCCTGATGTATATGCGGGTGGTGATATCGTCCGTGGTGGCGCAACCGTAATCCTGGCAATGGGTGACGGTCGTAAGGCTGCTGCTGCAATGGATGAAGCATTGAGGGGATAGTGTGGTATTTTTTCAATATTTTGACTTTTGAGGATAGCTTTTCGGGGTTCGGGAAGCTATCCTTTTTTTAGAAACTGTTTTAGTGATTTATTTATACTTGCACCGATGTATGGTTATGTGGAATGTTGCTGCAATAAGAAATAAAGTGTATACCAGGACATGAAACATTGCCCAGTTATGTCACAATTCATGGTTATATTTACTGGACGCAGATTACGCAGACAAGCGTAGATATATTAATTGACAATATAAAATAAGTCTGCGTTAATTAGCGCATTCTGCGACGTCTGAGTCCAGTTTATTTTCTTTATACACTTTTACTCTCCAAGCCAAAATGGGCCTTGAACCAATGTTGGATCCTTATCTATTTCTGATTGATGTATCGGATACCAATAGAATTTGCGAGGATAAACACGATCCATGTATTTTGTGCGTTTGAAGAAGGCGTTGTCTCCTTGATCAGTATATTCGGTTCCATAATAATTCATCCCATAATCCGGTCCATTGACACCCCAATCTGGATTTTCACCCTGCTCATTTAGGTTTCCGATGCCATAATGGGCTGTTTTCCAGCGACGCAAATCATGGTAACGAACTCCTTCACCCACAAATTCTACTCGGCGTTCTTTGTGTATCAAACGTCTTACCTCTTTCTGGTCTGAGAAATTGATCTTAATGCGGGTAAAACCATTCTCATCCGTGCCAGTTCCATATTCGGCAATACCAGCCCGATGGCGAATCTTATTCAAATTGTCGAGTATTTCTTGTTTGTGGCTCATGCGTTCTGAACTTTCATTTAATGCTTCAGCATAACTTAGATAAGCTTCTGCCATGCGGAAAATGATAGCCGGACGATAAGGGTGATTGTTATCACGAGGTATATAATCCAATGATACTCGACTACGATTTAAATAACCGTTTTGCGGAGCATCGTGTGTTGGTCCTCCGTCCGGTTGTCCATACAAAAAGTTCGTATTACGGTTTTCCCATTTGAACCATTGTCCATTCCATACTACAGTCAGGTAAAAACGAGGTTCCCGATGGCAATACATATTAAATGTGTTGGGTTGTACAATCAAGCGTTTCCCGTCTCGTTCCGGTGTAACGTCAGGGTAATTACTATCATTGTACCCATCCATTAAATAATAATCGGTTGCCCTATATTCGGGTTTTGTAGAAAATCCCTTCTCACTATATAATGGCGCATTCGGATTGATTTTCGGACTACCGTCCGCATTATATCCCAGTATAGGTTCCGTTCCGTCTTCCATAAAGAAAGCATCTACCAGTGATTGAGTAACTCCTAAGCCTCCATTACCGCCGCAACCGCGAGGAGTTCCGTGCTGTTCCCAATCTCCGTAATTTCCTTTAGGTCGGAACCAAATGATTTCATTGTTACCCTCTCCTTCTGTTCTCATTGTGGCTCCGTAACAGGACATGAAGGGATCCACTTTGCCGTTTTCTTTGTTATTTACGATATACAATCCCTTTCCTTTTTTCTCGGCTTCATCGATCAGCTGCTTACATGCGTCAGCTGCTTTTTTCCATTTATTGGCATCATAAGCTTGGCTGAAACGTTCTTCTCCGTCAGAATTTTTAAAGCCGAGATACCATTCATTTCCATTTACTAACGGACTTGCTGCAAATAGCAATATGCGGGCGCGAAGCGCCAATGCTGCCAATTTAGTTGCGCGACCACCATACAACGTACTCCAACTGTCCGGAAGGACTTTCGACAATTCTAAAAATTGATTATCCAGCCAGTCGATCATCCATTCAAAGCTTTTCTGACCGCGCATTAGATCCGGAGAATCCGAAGTCATATCATCTTCAAAATAAGGGACTGCTCCATAAACCAAGGTCATCATCCAATAGTAATACGCAACCATGAAACGACATTCGTTTTTCATTGTCTCCACGTCACTCTCCGTTACGTTTTGTTTTGGTAAAGCCTTTACGTTATCCATGAAAATATAGGCTTGTCGAATATATTTGGACATTGTCCAATAGGATCCGCTCCAACCTGAATTAGGTTCCCATTGTCCTACGCGAAATCCTAATCCGCAGTCACTACCCCAATATGGTAACCAGCCTTGCGATGGAGTGATATCGTTTGCCAGCATCTCGAACGCATCGTAACGCGTATAATCCCAGTATGGATCCCGAATGCCTTGGTATACACCTGCTAGCCAATCTTCCGTACGAGTCTTGTCGTCGAATATCATGTCTATTGTAATAATATCGTCTGGTGCATTGTCTATAAAATCCGTGCATCCATTTAAGCACATACATAATGTCGCTAAACCAATATACTTGCTAAATTTCATTTTTTTATTTTTTTATTTTTAGAAATTAATATCAAAACCTGCTGAAAATGATTTCATTATCGGGTATTTTGTACCTACGGATGTGTCGACTTCAGGATCCCATAAGTCAAATTTTGAGAATGTGAACAGATTACTACCTTTTGCATATAAACGAATGTTCGACAGGCCAATTTGTCGTACCCAAGATTTCGGGAGCGTATAGCCGATCTCTATATCTTTCACTCGGAGAAAACTCATGTTTTCCAACCACCATGTAGAGTTTCGAACATTATTCTCGCTTTTCCCCCATGTCAAACGTGGGTAATATACATCTTGGCTTGGATTTTCAACGGTCCAACGGTCTTGATAGTTAGTCAGGATATTTCCCATGGCCCCCATTGTTTCACCAGGGGTAAACTTGTTGCTGCATCCTCCTTTAAATCCGTATGTCATCCCATTCCCTTGGAAGAATATGTTAAAATCTAGATTCTTATAGCGAAAATTGGCACCGAAGCCGTATACGATCTGAGGGTTGTATGTTCCTCCTATGGCAGTCTCGTCCAATGAACTGACAACGCCATCCCCATTCACGTCTTTATATTTGATGTCACCGGGGCGAACCGGACCGAATGTATGGGTAGGAATATCCTCGTTTACAACGTAACCGCCATTCTCGGCAATCAGATAATCTCCGTTGGCATCTTTTTGGAAATCATCAAAAGTAAACAGGCCTTCGTCGACTAATCCAAATAACTGGTTGACTTTTTCGCCTGTCCGTTGACGATTCGTCCCCATGACGCCTAATGCCTCATCCTGTTCGATGATTTTGTTCTGGGCGTATGTAAAAGATCCCCGGAAGCCGACGTATAAATCTTTATTGATTTGTTTGTTTACGTTTAATGCTAGGTCGATCCCCTGATTATTTACTTTCCCATAATTAGCCCATGGTGTATTTCTAAATCCTGCTGATGTCGGAATATTATTTCGTTTCATAAAGATATTATATCTGTGTTCAAAGAAATAGTCCACTTGGAAGTCGATCATATTCCAGAGGCCCAATTCGAAACCTGCATTTGTTTTCGATACGGTTTCCCATGTCAGATTAGGAATTCCGAAATCACCTTCAAAGCGAGAATTCCGATGATAATATTGTCCGTTGGTTCCCCAGTCATAACCCGTTCCGTCTTCTCCCAATGTTGTCTGGTAAGCAAAGCGACGTCCGTCTAATTGGTCGTTCCCTGTCAAGCCGAATGAACCACGAAACTTGATTTTGCTGAACGTGTCTTTGTATGGTTCCATGAACTTTTCTTCCGAAAGCAAGTAACCAATTGCTACGGACGGGAAAAATCCGAAGCGATATCCTTTGGCAAAATTCTCTGATCCGTTATAACCGAAATTAAATTCTGCAATATATCGATTGTCATATGTGTAAGATGCTCGTCCGGCGATACCCATGCGGCGATAAGGTACGATGTCGTACGATTCTTCAAATTGCTGGTAATCCCGTTGGTTATACAAGAACAAACCTTCAACCTGATGTTTCCCGAATGTCCTTTCATAATTCAAATTCAGTTCTACATAAGTTGCTTTGTTTCCCCAATCATTATTTTCGGAAGTGCTCAAAAATTGTTGTCCGTAACTGGATATGTTCAAAATTAAATTACCATTTTCATCGCGTTGGGTAGCCGGTTGATACAAGTCTGGTGTTTTTGAACGAGTAACGCCTGACCAAGAATAGCGATCAAATGAGAAAATACCCTTTATTTTCAGTCCAGGAGTAATAAATTTCAAATCTTGCTCTAATGCGAACAACGATTCGATTTTACTTTGAGAGGTTGTTGCATATCCTTTTTGAGTAACCTGTACGTACGGATTCACTCGTTGATTGACTACTGGAAAATAGATATTATCATCTTCTTTATAATAGGCCGGATGTATGAATGGAGGGGTCTCGAATGCTCCCGAAAATGCATCATCGGAAGATATTGCCATTTTATTCATCTCCTGTAAATAGCCACCGACACTGACTGTCAATTGCGTTGTTTTTGTGATATTGATGTCTACATTCGAGCGTAAGTTGAATTTGTTTAGATGTGTTCCACTGTTCCAACTTTGACTCTTGTCGCGTTCGAAAATACCTTGTTCGCCATAATATGATCCGACCACTGCATAGCGTAAAATGTCAGAACCTCCGTTGACAGTAATATCTGCACGTTGATTCATGGCAAAATCTTTCGTAATCAGATCCATCCAATTTACATCCGGGTATAAATCCGGATCAGTTCGATTTATGTAGTGATCAATGGTTTCTTGCGAATAGGGAGATTGCTGTTGACCGTTATCTTTTGCTATTTCATTCAGTAATGTCAGATACTCTGCTGAACCGATGTATTGGGGTAATTTTGTTGGTTGAGTAAAACTTTGTTCGAAATGGACATTGACTGTAGGTTTTCCTAATTTCCCACGTTTAGTTTGCACCAAAATAACACCGTTTGCTCCACGTACACCATAAACGGCTGAAGCAGATGCATCTTTTAACACAGAGAATGATTCGATTTCAGCAGGGTTCAAGTCATCGAGTGTTCGTTCGATGCCGTCGACTAATACTAAAGGACTGGTTCCTGCTCCTTGGAAAGATGAAATACCTCGTATCCAGAAATTGGAACCGTCCGCTCCCGGTTCTCCTGATCGTTGCACGGCAATTACACCTGCCACATTTCCCGCCAAGTTGTTACTTAAGGCACGTGTTGTCCCTTGGCTTAATACCTGAGGCTCGATTGTTGTAATCGAACCTACTATCGATGCACGTTTTTGAGAGCCATAGCCGACTACTACCACTTCATTCAAGCCTGTCGAAATTTCGTGCATGTTCAAGTTTATGTTGATTTGGTTACCAACAACAATTTCCTGCTCTTCAAATCCAATGTAAGTGAATACTAGTATAGAACTTCGACTTGGAACTTCTAAAAAATAGTTGCCATCTATATCTGTTGTTGTACCTATCGTTTGTCCTTTTATTACAATATTCACTCCAGAAAGTGGTTCTCCCTGGGAATCTCGTACTGTACCATTTATATGGATCCCTTCTTCTGTGAGTTTTTTAACAGTAGGGATTATTTCCTTTTCATGTCTATCTGACCATTTGCCATTGGCATGAAGATAATTTGTACCTGATAGCAATGCACACACGATACATGTTAATTGCAATTTTTGATTTAATTCATTTTTGATCATGTTTTTTACGGAATTATAGATTTTACGTTAACTGTTGTTACTTTTAACTGTGTTCTTTTTTTGTTTTTATCCCATAGGCTATTTTTTATTGATTATGAATTTCTACTTTAAGCATATTATTTAACTAATTATCTAAATGATGTCTCCATAGTCCTTGAGGAACTATGGAACTTATATATAGAAAGAATCTTATTATTCAATGTCTTAAATGTATGAGGAGTGGAAATTGTTATCATTACAATGTCTTTTTTGACATAGGAGAAAATTATTTTATTCCTATTGTTTTAAATGTTGAATTTATTTTGTAAAAAAAGTTGCTCATGTTAAATGGATTGTTTACGTTTGCAAAAACGTAGTATTTAATATACTCTATTATTAAGTTTTTTTTCTGAAAGCTTTTTGTTATTATGGTGGAATTCCATAGTTCCTCAAGAACTATAGTTTGTTTATTATAGTGAGATGCAACGTTCTTTTTTGTATTAAAACCACGTATGTTGCCGGATCACCACATGGTCGGTTGTGCAGATATTTGGGTCTGTACGTCTCTTACCTCCCGAGTTTCGAGAGGCTGTTCAAGTTGTTTTTAACATTCAATACCTATTTTGCATATATCTGTGTGCGCTCGGTATTTAAAAGATACGCATTCTCTTGTGGCAAAAGCGAATGGTAGGAAAATAAAAAGCCCCGCTATTCCTAAGAATAACGAGGCCTTTTGGAAGCGAGCGGAAGACGGGACTCGAACCCGCGACCCTAACCTTGGCAAGGTTATGCTCTA
>OKRW01001615.1_pt1 | contig 18529 bp, 14 predicted proteins | sample 1601151 | NCBI WGS metagenome assembly OKRW01 (sample SAMEA3541471, study PRJEB24748) | human gut metagenome | biome: human gut; feature: human-associated habitat; material: faeces | place: China | collected 2012 | reverse complement strand
ACCGCATGGAGGCCGTGATGAAGGATCCGTACATCCTCATCACCGACCAGAAGATTTCCAACGTTCAGGACATCATGCCTGTTCTCGAGGCTGTCCAGCGCACCGGCAAGGGCCTGCTCATCATTGCCGAGGATATCGAGGGCGAGGCTCTGCCTACGCTCGTGCTCAACAAGATTCGCGGCGCTCTCAACGTCTGCGCCGTTAAGGCTCCGGGCTACGGCGACCGTCGTAAGCGCATGCTCGAGGATATCGCTGTCCTCACCGGTGGCCAGGCTGCTCTCGATGAGCTGGGTATCAAGGTTGCCGACATCACTGCCGATATGCTCGGTACCGCCAAGTCCGTCACCATTTCCAAGGACAACACCACCATCGTGGGTGGCGCTGGTTCCAAGGAGGCCATCGATGCCCGCATCGCTCAGATCAAGGGCGAGCTTGAGCACACCGATTCCGATTTTGACCGCGAGAAGCTCCAGGAGCGTCTGGCCAAGCTCTCCGGTGGCGTTGCTGTGATCAAGGTTGGCGCTGCTACCGAGACCGAGCTCAAGGAGATCAAGCATCGCGTCGAGGACGCCCTGCAGGCAACCCGCGCTGCCGTTGAGGAGGGTATCGTCGCTGGCGGCGGCGTGGCCTTCATGGACGCTGCTCCTGCGCTCGACAAGGTTGAGGTTGACGATCCCGAGGAGAAGATCGGCGTCGACATCGTCAAGAAGGCCCTGACTGCTCCTGTGGCCACTATCGCCAAGAACGCTGGCTTTGAGGGCGCTGTCGTGGTCGACAAGGTCGCTACTCTGCCTGCAGGCGAGGGCCTGAACTCCGCTACCGGCGAGTGGGGCAACATGATCGAGATGGGCGTGCTTGACCCGGTTAAGGTTTCCCGCGTCACGCTGCAAAACGCTGCTTCCGTTGCTTCCCTGATCCTCATCACCGAGGCTACTGTCACCGATGTCCCCAAGAACACGCAGCTTGAGGACGCTATCGCTGCTGCTACTGCTGGTCAGCAGGGTGGTGGCATGTACTAAGCCGTAAGGGCTTGACTTCCCATCGGAAGGCCCCGGGTTTTCTCCTTCGCTGGTCCTCGCCGCTTCGCGGCTGCGGAATCGCTCAGGAGAATAACCCGGGGCCTTCCTGCGTTTACGCCCTTGAAATCGGGCGAGCGGGGAACTGTGGTTGACGCGGGGGACCCGTCCCAGGCGCTCGTTCAGCTGCGCCGAACTTTGCGGGACTTTGGGGGCGCTGTAGAGACGTGGCCGCATCGGCCCCGTGGCCCCAAGCGCTACTGTGGTTGACGCGGGGATGAGGGCATTTGTCTTCTGTGTTCGCCCTCGACACTGTACCTGACGCGGCGCGGCGGGTAGCGTAAAATAGGAGCTTGCTTGTTTGCACTGCCAAAGGGGAGGGCAGCCACGGTATGGCTCAACAACACGACCTGTTTGACGATATCATCGACATCAGCAAAGGGCTTGGTGCTCTGAAGAACCCACTGGGCGGAATCTCCGATTCGCTGATGGGTATCGAGTCGGAAGAGAATCATTGGAATCCTGCGGACTATAAAGAAAAGCCGCGCGGCAATTCCAATCGTTGTCTTGCCTGCATTCACGAGGGGAGCAGCTGCAACGCCTGCAAGGTTGCCTGCCCGGTTAATGCGGTTGATATTGACGACGGCGGTATTGACATCCTCGATATCTGTCGTAAGTGCGGCCTGTGTGCGGCAGCATGTCCCACCGAGGCGATGAACTCCCCCAAGATCAAACCCAAACAGCTGTACGACAAGATTGCCGGCGCTGCGGCGTCGCACACCACGACGTATGTCACGTGCACGCGTGCACTGCGTCGCCGTCCGCGTGAGAACGAGATCGTGCTCGCCTGCATCGGCGACGTGACACCCGAGGTTTGGTTTGCCGTTTTGGCCGATTACTCCAATGTGAGCGTGTACCTGCCGCTTGGCATTTGCGACCACTGCAAGACCACGACCGGCGAAGAGATGCTGAGCGATGCCATCGCCACCGCCGAGGAATGGGCGGGAACCGGCCTGGGCCTTGAGGTGGAGGCGCGCGACCTCAAATGCGTGAAGCGCCGTGAGTACGAGCGCAAGGAATTCATGGACAACATGATGCGCACGACGGGCCTTACCGTTTCTAAGCTCAATCCTGCCGCCGCCGCTGTGGCCTCGGTAACGCAGAAGCTCAAGGCTCATAGCGACCGCATCACGCAACTTGAGCGCACCCTCAACAATGCCTGCGGCTCCACCGATTTCAAGCGCCGTCGCGTCTTGACTCAAAATCGTCAGCTGCTGCTTTCTGCCCTGCAAGATCACCCTGAGCTTGCCGATAATATCGAGGCATCCATCCCTCAGTGCGATTTTGATAAGTGCACCATGTGCGGCGCTTGCGTTGACTTGTGCCCTACAAACGCTACTGACTTGGTGGGCTCGGGCAAGTTCACCATCGAGCCGGAGTATTGCGTGGGATGCGGCCTGTGCGTCGAGGCGTGCGAGAACCATGCGCTCAAGATGGTGGCGTGTCCGGGATCTGAACTTGTGGTGCCCGATCCGGAGGCCGAGGAGAAGGCTGCTAAGGCCGCAAAGGCTCGTGAGGAGGCGGCCAAGATGAAGGCCGACGCCAAGAAGAAGCTCACCAAGGTCCTGGATCAGGTTGAGAAACTCGCAGATTAAACGTGCGAAGTGCCCGCTTGCGGGCGCGCTGCGTCAAAGACTGCTATCGTAGGTTCGTTACCAAGAATCCGTCGCCGCAGCGACGGCATGAGAAAAGGAAAGCCATGTCCCTGTCTATCGGCATTGTCGGCCTGCCCAACGTGGGCAAGTCCACGCTCTTTACCGCGCTGACCAAAAAGGGCGGTCTTGCCGCCAACTACCCCTTTGCCACGATTGATCCCAACGTGGGTATTGTCGATGTGCCCGATGCGCGTCTGCAAAAGCTTGCCGACATTGTGAATCCTGGCCGCATTGTGCCTGCTACGGTTGAGTTTGTGGACATCGCAGGCCTGGTCAAGGGCGCTAACGAGGGTGAGGGCCTGGGCAACCAGTTTTTGGCTAACATTCGCGAGACCGATGCTATCTGCGAGGTCGTGCGCTACTTCAAGGACCCCAACGTCATGCGCGAGGTGGGGCGTACGGGCGAGTTCGTGGACCCCGTGGCCGACGCCGATACTATCATGACCGAGCTGATCTTGGCCGACCTCTCCACGCTCGAGAAGCAGCTGCCCAAGTTGGAGAAGGAGTCCAAGCGCGATAAGGAGCTGGCTCCTAAGTTTGAGGTCGCCAAGCGCCTGGTCGATTGGCTTAACGACGGCAACCGTGCCGCCACCATGGAAATGACCGACGAGGAGCGCCTTGCTGCCAAGGGCCTGTTCCTGCTCACGATGAAGCCGATTCTCTACGTGGCAAATGTCGATGAGGACATGCTCGGCGACGACTTTGACCCTATTGACGGTGTGAAGCCCATTCCCATCTGCGCCAAGGTCGAGGCAGAGCTTTCTGAACTCGACGCAGAGGAGGCTGCCGAGTACCTGGAGAGCTTGGGTCTTGAGCAGCCGGGTCTGGATGTGCTTGCGCAGGCTGCCTACGACCTGCTGGGCCTGCAGAGCTTCTTTACCGCTGGCGAGATGGAGGTCAAGGCCTGGACGGTGCGCAAGGGCGCAACGGCTCCGCAGGCTGCCGGCGTGATTCACACCGATTTTGAGCGCGGCTTCATTAAGGCCGAGGTCATCTCGTATGACGATTACATCGAGCTTGGCGGCGAGCAGGGAGCGAAGGCTGCCGGCAAGCTGCGCATCGAGGGCAAAGAGTACATTATGGCCGACGGCGACGTGGTGCACTTCCGCTTCAACGTGTAATGATGTCTCTTCGCCCCTTACCTGGCCAACGACAAAGGAGCAGACGGTATGCTTAACGAGTATGGACAAAAAGCTAAGATTATGACCATTGTGCTGGTGGTCTTGGGCCTCGTTCCGCTGATTGTTGCCGCTGTGGTGTTGCCGCAGTTTGCCGATCAGGTTCCCATGCGCTATGACGCGGCGGGCGCCGTGACGCGTTGGGGAAGCCGCTGGGAGCTTTTGATTACCCCCATCTTTGCGCTGGTGTTCAGCCTGGCGTCGATTGCCTACGGCAGGAAGCAGGCGCGTGCGCATACGGAGTCGGACGCTATGGCGCGCATGATCTTTACGCGCAATGTGCGCTCCGGCCTGGTGCTTGCTGTTCTTTTGAACATTGCCAACGTGTACCTGATGTGCGTCTCGGCGGGTATCGCCGGCCCCTTTGTTTTCTAGGGGTAACGTCAATCGCCAGCAGCTAGCATGCTAATGAGCCAGCTCCTTTGGGGCTGGCTTTTTTATCGCTCGTTTGGGTCCTTAATCAAATCGGATGGAGTGGTTTTAAGAACATCGGCCAGGCTTTGTAGCGTGTCGAGCCTAATGTTGCCAAGTCCTTGTTCGATGCGATCGAGGATGGGCCGCTGGATATCTGCAGCAATGCACAGGTCGACCTTCGACAGGCCAAGCTCCTCGCGTCTCGCTTTGATGTTTTGACCAAGGGTTTTGCGCAAAAAGGTATCCATGCCTGCGAGTGTCGTTGCGGGCATGGATATATCTGTCAAGTAAACTATACATTGCTATGAGGCATACCTGCTGTAAAGGCATTAACAACGGGGCTATTAAACTGGTGAATAAGGTGGCTAATCCCAATCCATGCGATCAAAGTTGATGGGCTGCATAAACAGCTCCTTGACGGTCTTGGGATCGCTTGAGACGCCTCGTGCCCACATGGTTTTAGCCACGAGTGCCTCGGTGGTCATGTCGTCGCCCTTCAGGATGCCGGGGTGCTCGGCGTAGGCGCGACCAACTTCGTAGACGCCCAAGTCGAGTCCTTCTTCCGGCACTTGAGTAGTGATGACGGCGGTGCGCCCAGAGTCGACCCAGTCAAAAATCGCCTGCTTAAAGGAGAGACCGTCCTCGTTTTCGTACTCGGGGATGCCGCCGATGCCAAAGGTTTCGATAATAACGGCGTTGTAGCTTGCTTTGAGCGCCTCGAAGATGCGCGGGTTCATTCCGGGCGTGAGTTTGAGGGCAAAGACCGCCTCGTCAAGGGCATCGAAGAATCGAGGCTCGGTGTGCGGTGCGCGTTTGGCATTATGACGAATGCCAAGCATATGCTCGCCGCTGCGGATGATGCGATCGTTTCGCACATAGGCGAGAGAGGGGTAATTAACGCTTTTGAATGCGTTAAAGCTCATGGTGCGCTGCTTACGAGCGCGCGTGCCGGCTATGACAGCGCCGCCAAAGACTACCGTGATATCGCGAGAGCGATCGTCGGTGGCGTAGAGCAGGCTTTGGTAGAGGTTGAGCTTGGCGTCGGTAAAGGGGTTCTCCATGGGCTTTTGCGAGCCGGTGAGCACGATGGGCTTGGGGCTTTCTTGAATAAGGTAGGAGAGTGCCGCCGCGGTGTACGCCATGGTGTCGGTGCCATGAAGGACCACAAAGCCGTCGTAGCTGTCGTAGGAGTCGTGGATGGCGCGAGCGATGCGCAGCCAATCACTGGGGCGCATGTTGGTGCTATCGATGTTCATAAGCTGAGCGACCTCGACGTGCGCCACCTGAGCAATCTCGGGCACTGCCTGGGCGAGTTCTTCTCCCGTGACGGTGGGGGAGAGCCCGTTTCCGTCTTCCGACGAGGCGATGGTGCCTCCGGTGGCGATCAGCAAAATGCGCTTCATGACGATCCTTTCCATGCGCTCAGGGGCCATTGTGGCATAAGGTTTAAGCCTTCGTGCAAAAGAGATGCACAGACGAGTTACTTTTCGGTAAATGCCCACGTTGCGTGTATTATTAGATTCTTGAGAGAGCCATGGGGCGGAGCCGCTGCCCCTCTGCCGAACAAGAGGAGTCCTATGTCCAAAAACACCTCGGACCAAAAGGTCCTTGTATTCGACTTTGGCGCACAGTATGGCCAGCTCATCGCTCGCCGTGTGCGCGATCTGCATGTGTATTCCGAGATTGTGCCGTGCGATATCACAGCAGACGAGGTGCGCGAGATGGCTCCTTCTGCCATCATCCTTTCGGGCGGTCCCGCTTCCGTTAACGCCGAGGACGCTCCACGTGTCGATCCTGCCGTATTTGAGCTGGGCGTGCCGGTCCTTGGCTTTTGCTATGGACACCAGATTACGGCCGTGACGCTGGGCGGCACTGTGTTCCATCCCGAGGTGGGCGAGTACGGTCCTGCCGAACTGCATGTTACTGGCGGTGAGCTGTTTGAGGGCACCCCTGCCAGCCAGACGGTGTGGATGAGCCACTTCGATGCTGTACAGGACGTGCCCGAGGGCTTTACCGTGGTTGCTTCGACCGACGTGTGCCCCGTGGCGGCGATGGAGAACGTGGAGAAGAAAATCTATACCACGCAGTTCCATCCCGAGGTCAAGCATACCGAGTGCGGTCAGCAGATTCTCAAGAACTTCCTCTTTGGCATTTGCGGCCTTGAGGAGAACTGGTCTATGGACAATCTGGTCGAGACCATGACGGACGAGTTCCGCGAGAAGGTGGGCGAGGACCGCGTAATCCTGGCGCTTTCCGGCGGCGTTGATTCCTCTGTGGTGGCAGCGCTTGGTGCCCGTGCTATCGGCAAGCAGATGACTTGCGTGTTTATCAATCACGGCCTGTTGCGCAAGGGCGAGCCCGAACAGGTGGAGGAGGTTTTCACTAAGCAGTTTGATGTCGACTTTGTTCACGTCCATGCCGAGGACCGCTATGCCGAGCTTCTGGCCGGCGTGACCGAGCCGGAGGAGAAGCGTCGCATTATCGGTACGCAGTTCTGGAAGGAATTCTTCGCGGTTGCTCAGCAGCTTGAGACCGATGGTAAACCCGTGAAGTATCTGGCCCAGGGCACCATTTACCCCGACATCATCGAGTCCGGTGCACGCAAGACGGGCGGCAAGGCCTCGACCATCAAGAGCCACCACAATCTGATTCCGTTCCCCGAGGGCGTGAGCTTTGATCTTATCGAGCCGCTCGATCACTTCTTTAAGGACGAGGTCCGCGCGCTTGGCTTGGCGCTTGGCCTGCCGGCGCATATTGTGTACCGCCAGCCGTTCCCGGGCCCGGGTCTTGCCATTCGCATTATCGGTGCGGTGGACAAGGAGAAGCTCGAGATCTTGAAGAACGCCGACGCCATCGTGCGCGAAGAGCTCGATGCGTATAACCAGAAGCTTTTTGAGGAGACTGGCGACCGCAACTCCGAGCACAGCTGCTGGCAATACTTTGCGGTGCTGCCCGACATCAAGTCTGTGGGCGTTATGGGAGACGAGCGTACCTATCAGCGCCCGATCATCCTGCGTGCCGTGGAGTCCAGCGACGCCATGACGGCCGACTGGGCCAAGCTGCCCTACGACGTCCTGGCCCGCATTTCCGGCCGCATTGTTGCCGAGGTCCCTGGCGCCAACCGCGTGTGCTACGACATTACGTCCAAGCCGCCCGCGACGATCGAGTGGGAATAACATCCGCACATTATTGTAAGGTTCATTTAGTAGCCTGATTTTTCGTCCAGTGGCTTCAGTTAGACAGGTTTTTCACCTGGTAAACCTGCAAGCCACTGGATTTCTTTTTTTGCCTCGCAACCCGAATAACGAGCATTTGACGAGCAAAATCGCAGGTCAATAATGATCGCTTTTGCTCACGTCCGTTCGAAAGCACAATAATGTGCTGAAATTCTGAATCGAACGTCGTGAGATAGAAAATGACCTCATGGGCGCAAGTTCCCGCCCAAAATTGCGCGATTTTGCGAAATAAGCGACGTCAAGCGTGCGTCAAAGGGAAAACCACAGGTCGCACAGCGAATAAATCAGACAATGAAAGGCCAGCGCATAACCGAAGGACGCAAGACGGCACATATAATATAGCCAAGAACAATATAAGAACGACCCTCACAAGGACTATGCCGATGGACAACGAAAGTTACGAAGAAATCGAAAGGGAGGCCGTACTGGGTTCCAAAAAAAGACGGGAGTTTTGGGACACTCTCTCAAGAGCACGCGGCTTTTCAAAAGAGGTTCGAGATACGGTCTTGCAAGCCCGTCCTCGAGTCAATCGGCTGTGCCGTTTCAGGACGTTTGGACCCGGTTCTCTTGAGCAATTGCGCACGAACACACTCTTGTTCTCTTCTCCCCCATATTATGACGATCCTCTCGACACATATTTTTATGTCGACAAAAAGGCTCTCCAAATCCAGTTCAATCTGATTATCGATGCATTCAGAGGACACCCCCTTAAAGAGATTATCGCTCTGCTTGGCCAATTCGGCATCCCTGACTTCAACAAACTGCGCGATATAATTGGAAGGGCTGAAATAGAAGAGCTCCCGTTTCAGTTCGATCAGCTGAACAGTCAAATCGACGATATTAGGCGAATAGTGCAAAACGTCGGATACTCCCTTTGCTTCTGCGATGACCCGCTTAACGAGGTGCTGTGGCTGAAATACGCAGATAACCATAAGGGCTTTGTACAGATATACGATGCGAACTGTTCCATAAGATTTCTATGCGGCCAAAAGAACAGTTGTGGACTCTGCGCGAATGACGATTCCTCTTTGGCCCCTTTCCCTATTTACTACTCGAATGAGGGGTACGATGCAACACGATACGCACTTGCACTCCTTCTCCTTCGTGAGTTGCCAGCTAATGTGAAAGTATCCTGCCCAGAATTTATCAAATATCTTAAGGAATCAATTAGGTGGGAGTTCGAAAGGGTCACGCTTCTCAAGCGTAAGCAGCACGAGTACGACTGCGAATGGAGACTTTTATGCAGAGGGTCTGCAGAGGGTAGACCATCGATTCAGATGGTTCCCTCGTCAGTCGTGTTAGGCCTCCACATGAAAGAAGCGGAAAAGCGAAGCGTTGTGGATGCAGCCAAGTCCGCCGGAATAAAAGAAATTTTGCAGGCGCATATTGACGAGGGAACTGGCAAGCTTGCAATTCGCTCTTACCAATCAACAGAAGAATAAGTTAGCCGCTAATCGATTGGTACACCCCAAGGAAGACTGTCTTTCCCCTTCCCGTTTCTCTTGCTCTGCCATGTTGAAAAAAAGATATCGATTGAATTCAAAGAATTCTGTTTCACTATAGGGATGTTGCCTATCGTAAGTCGGTCATCGAGGTCTTGCAGCGTCGGACGACCCCTTTTGAGAGGACCTTGCCCACCGAGCGGTCGAGCGCCTGCTTGACAATGTCCTGACCGTTGTCGTAGTAAACCTTCACATCGTTGAAGGATTGAAAGAAGCCCAGGTGTTCAATCATGGCGGAGGAGATGTCGCGCCCCATACGCTCCATTAGCCTTGCCGGGTCTTCGAACTGGCTGCGGCGGTAGACGAACGTGATATAGGAAATGGGAAGTTTGCGGACGAACGAGGAGAAGTAGGCGAGCATGGCCTTGCGCTGCTCGATGTTAAGAAACTCGTAGTCCTTGCGCCCGTTCATGAGGGGCTCGGAGTGGAACGGGATGCTAGGGAGCGGTCCTGGCAAGCTTGGCCCTAGCCCGTGACCGCTTTGGCGATGCTGTCTGCTTGGTCGTGGAAGACGAGCGTGAGAAGATGGTAGCGAGCCTTGCCGCCGCGGTCGCTGCTCTCGTCGACGAAGAAGCTGAGCTCCTTGGCCAATGGGGACTCCTGATGGAATGGATAAAAAATAGCCGGGGGACTCCCCCGGCACTTGGAGGTAGCTCAATGAGCCACCAATAACCTTATAGCATGCGCTGGCGGTGAGTGCAAGAGGGGAACGGGATGGAGCTACTGTTGTGAATCTGAATCTGCTACCGATTCCGTTGACGCCTTCTACGCCGCCCTTGGGCGGCCTTCATCGTCCGGCTAATTGGTCTCCTCGAACTCGGCCGGCGTCACGTGGTACTCCGCGACGCCCGTATCCAAAACCTTCCAGTTTTAGGGTACGGACGCGTTACAAAGGGTCGAATACTACGAGGATTATTCGGGGAGCACTCTATCCATATAGATGGTGTGCTCGCCTACAATGTCGCAGGCAAGGCCACCAGCCTTCTCCCTGCTTTTCAGCTTTCCCTTCGATACATAGCGGACTTGTGCTTCGCAATGGATGCCGCATATGTCGATGAATGGGGTCTCGTCGATTATGAAGGTACAATCCTCGTCAGGTGAATGCAGGGTGTTCTTTTTGCAATCAGTCAACGTGAAGGAAAGCGTGCCCGGCCAGCTGCAATCCTTCATATCAAGCTTCTTGGTGAAGTAAGCGAGTCCATTAAAGAGATCTTCAGCTTGGTAGGAGCTGTCTAAAACTGGGTCTATGCCAAAGAACTGGCAGACTCGTAGCAATGCTTCAAAGAAGACAACTTGTCTCTCCCACGTATCGCCAACGTCAAGGCCCGCCAACGTGCAGTATGAAGTATCTTCCGGGTCGCCGTAGGGGCTGCAAAGACCGATTCGTTTGCTCTTTGCAAGCGCCGCAAGAAACCGCGCCCCCTTCAGGGCAGTCTTGACCGTGCGCCCTTCGTATTTTGGCGTAAGGTTAATGCGATAAGTCGAGCCCATAGCGTTTCCGCTTTCAACGGCGACAGGATATTCGAGCTCGATTTCAATAGGGCATCCATCCTGACCGGTATTTGACCTTACGCCCAGTTCAGTTCCAAGTCTTATTGTCTTTAGAGTAACATAGAGAGAGGGTGCGTTGGTGCTGGCATCACCCGCATAGAGAAGTAGGGTACTGGGATTCTCGTCGGGTGTTGAAAACGCGGAAACGGAAACACATTCGCCCTCTTCGTCAGGAAGGGAGATTAGCGGTTCGAATTCGATGTCGTCAGGCGAAAGCGTGAATGGTTTTCCTTCGCGTTGCAGCGCCTTAAATGCGGCGAACCCTGTCTCGCTCTTTACCTTTACGCTGAATAAGGGTATCTCCTCGGTTATGCCAGGCTTAGCGGTGTAGACCATGGTTGTAGTGTTGCCGTTGGTAATGACGGTTGTTTGAAGCCTGTCATCGCAAACGACATCATTAAGACGTTTCGCCCCGTTGCGAATCATGTCAATCGGCTTGTTGCCAGCTTGCAGCGAAATCGCTTCGAGCTGATCCTGTACGTTCGGATAAAACTCCTTGCGTACTTTGGGACAATCGATGAGCATGGCCGCTATTTCAGCAGCGAAGTGGTATTCGATGTCCATGTCTGAATACTCGTCTTTTAATGCATCTAGCGCCCTCATGGCTTCGGGCGTCGGGTCCTTCGAGCACATCAGAATCCACTTGAAGCCACGCCTCTTGACGAGGGCAACATCAAGGGAGTCTTTAACTTGCCTGACCTGAGACTTACCGAGCGAGCCCTTAAAGAATTTGAACTGGTAGATTACGGCAGGCGCTTTGAACGGACCCACGTAGGCGTCGATTCCCTCATCTCCGCCATGTCCGTTAACCGTGCGAACGAGGGGATTCTTGGTGTGGGCGAGCGCGAAACAGAGGTTTTCCCATCTGTCGGGATCAAGCGTATTGAAATCGAAATCGTCTTTTAGCCCGGTCAATTATTTTCCGTTCTCCCAAATCGCCCTCATAAGCCCATCGTCAATTCTCTCGTCCCGCAAGTAAGCATCAAACACTTCACCGGCCGGCAGCGCCCACATATGGATGTAGTTACTGAACGGCGGCTCGACTTCGTCAATAGCCCCCGGGAACGAAACCCTCGCCAGCTCTTGCAGCCTGTCGCTCGCGGTCGGCACCAGGAATGCATTGACCACGTAATCGAAACCATGGTCAAGCACGAAGTCCTCGTACGCCGACTGGTAGAGGAATTGCTTCGTCACCGACTCAAGGCCTGGTTGTCTTTTCATCTTGCCGTCAACGCTGGGGACGTAGTACTTGGCGTCGTAGATGCAGAAAGCACGGCGACCGTCGTCGTCGGTGGCAAACGTCACGGTATCGGGGACCAGTGTGGCTACGGGGTCGCACTCAACGTAATCGTCGCTCCGGCGACGCTCCCACTTCGGGGATTCGATAATGCCCAGCAAGGTATCGCGCTTGCGCTCAACCCATTCGCCCTTGAGCGGGAAGCCCAACTTGCCGAGCTTCGTGCTCAGGGCGTCGCCGAATGCAGTCTTGCAGGCTTCCTCCCACAGATGGAAGAAGCTCGTGGTACCCAGGGCGCGGATTTCGTCTCGCTCGGCCGAACTCTCGCGATTCAGCAGGTAACGCCATAGTAGGTCGAGTACGGCGATCTTCCAGTCGACGAACTGCGACCCGCGTTCGCGTTCCAAGCGCCAATTCAACGCCTCGGCATCTCCGAACTTATCGACCTCCTCGTCGGAAAGCTCAACCTCGTCGAGTGAGAGCAGGTCGCCGACATGAGCGCCGAAGAGTTGCTTCGAGCACTCGGTCAGCACCGCCCGGTGCAGCCGGGTGATGAAATCGGACTCGTTGCGCAGCGTCTTGCGCGTCTCGTACTCGACGTAGACCGGGCGCCCATCGGCAAGGATGGGAAGATGATTGCTGATTGTTCTGTTCCAGTCGATCGTGCCCGCACCGTTTAGCTCGCGCCCCTCGATGAAGTTCGAATAAACGCCGTATTCGGCGTAAAGTTCCAACAGCGCTAGCATTACCGGCAGCTTGTCGTCGGTTTGCTCTCCCTTGTCGGTCAGGGTTGCCACGCTTGCCCTGCCGGCATCGCGCTTGAGGACGCGCATAACCCGTTTCAATTCATCGATCGACGGCACTCCCTCCCGAAAGTACTTCGGATATGCGACAATCGTCAGGTCGCCGATCATGGCTATGCCAACGAAGCTGAACTGATAACGCTCGTCATCTTTGGCGCCCTCCTCGTCGGAGGCATCTACGCCGTCGGCGGACTTGTCGGTGCGATAGCGCACAATGCCGCGGGCCATCAGCTCCTCGACTGTATACAACGTTCTCCCGGTGTCCATGCCGAACTCGCCGGCGAGCCCGTCGACGGAGTACGGCTTCAGTTCACGCACATAGGCCTGACGCATGTCGCTACTCCTCAGGAGAAGCGTTGTCTTCGCTGGGCGTGATAGCCCCTTTTTTGTAATGCGTCTTGAACCCGTCAATGAAGATGTCGGTTCCGCGCTCATCGAATGCTTCGCAAACCGCAGAATAGGAGTTCAAATCGCCAGCAAACACCTTCGAGTGCTTTGTCTTGCAGGCATCCTCATAAAGGTAAAGCAATACCTTGTTCTTGAATGCAGCACCGAAACGCGCATCGGTAAGGGAAGAGGGATTCACGAAGAAGGGACCGAGAAGCTTGTCTTCATTGAGCTTAGCGTCATTTGAAAGGAAGCCGTTAATTGCCTTACGTAGGGCATTCCAGTTTGCCTTGAATTTGCTTTCCGCACCCCAGCTGACGACAACGTCACTCAGGCGCTTCTTTTCGTCTTCGATGGCCACCTCGGAGTCCTCGCCGTCATCGATCCCGATGTAGCGGAAGTCCCAGCGACGCTTAAAGGCCGTATCCATGGGATACACGCCCTGGTCGGCGCTGTTCATAGTTGCCCAGATGAACATATTGGGGGGCAACGCCAAATCGTTCTTTGCGGAACTACTGAATTCATCAAAATCTATGTCGGGGTCGTAGTAGGCTTCGATGGAATTACGCTCTTTCTTGTTTAGGGATCTAAGGCGTCTCGCGATATGATTCTTCATATCATCTGGCACGGCAACACTGTACTCGCTCCATCCGCCCGCGTTTCGATCCAGGAGCTGGAAGACATCGCCGAAGACCGCCGCAGGGTTGGCGCGGTTAATCTCCTCGATGATGAGGAGGTACTGGTCATAAGGGTGCATGCAGGCGTTTAGGTAGGTGTCAAGGAAAGGTCCAGCAGCGTAGCCATACGTTATATCGCCATCATCGTTTGTGCAGGGTTTATAGCAACCGACAAACTGGGAATACGTATAGTCGGGATAGAAGGTAACGCGCGAGATGTTCTCTTTGGCGAAAGACTCCTTGGCCAATTGGTTCAGCTGATAGGACTTGCCAGTGCCAGGTGCGCCGAAGAATATTAGGTTGCGAGGTTCGTCCACGGGAGAGAGGGTCGCTTTGTTCTTCACGATGCTCCTTTTCGCATTATTCAACTTGATAGCAGAAACTTCGTCGCTAACGTGCATGCGCTCGGCGTAGGACGCGAGTAAGGCCCCGTCTTTTTCTTCGACAAATTTCGCCGCATTGCCCTTTATGGTCAAATCCGGGAACAGCCCAGAGCTAATGGCGGGCTTGAGAATCCGAGTCGTACCTTGGGCTTCTTCTTCGGGATCAACGATATCAACGGTCTCATTTCCGTGAAGAAGTGCGTCGTAGACACCTGTAATCGTGAACACTGTGCCTTCTTCACCCTTGCTTGTTTTAAAGAGGGCACCGCTCGCGAAAACCGCAAGCATTCGAATCAGCTGAGATTCAAGATCCCTATCGCAAGTTGTTGACGCGCCAATCCAATTGAGCAGCAGGCTAGCAAAAGAGTCCGGATTGGGCTCAGAGAGTATATTGACCAGATCAAGGTTCGCACTATAACGAACCTGTTTCTGATACCTGATACCGCCTGTTCGTTCTGCGGTGCGGCCTAATGTCTGGTCGGTAAAGCTAAACGTTCCAAGCCGCCAAACGAGCTCAAACGCTGAATTGAGCGATTCCATCTGGCTCCCAAGAAGCGGGTTACCTTCAAGAAAAGCTGCAATCTCATCCGCGATTAGGAATTGATTGTGGCTAGCCGCATAGTTTTGAACCGCATTGATTACACCATCATCGATGATGCCGCCATCCGAAGCTGCGCCACTTGGCCGTCCGTAAACAATGGAGCCAGGTTTCCCGTTTTGAAACCAGAGCAAGAGCAAGAGGGCAATAGCTGCCCTAGGTTTCGGCAGGGAGGTTTTAGTTACGAGCCTGGCGTCGAGCGCGGGCGGTTCGGCGAAGGGAAATGGTGTAGCCATCGTTTAGACCTTCTATCCATTCTTCATGTCGTCTAATATACGCTCGGCAATTGCCTTGCCAAGCAGCGGGGGGACCGCATTGCCGACCTGCTTCATCTGCGAGGACTTGCTTCCATAAAAGCGGAAGGTGTCGGGAAAAGACTGAATCCTCGCCGCCTCCCGCGTAGTAATTGCCCGATTGAGGTACGGATGGGTGAACTCTCCAGAAGAGGGCGTATCATATCGCGTTGTTATTGTCTTAGCGATGCCATCCTTCTTCATTCGACACCAGGTACCGCTGTAGATAGACTTCGTGTGATGCTCTTCGGGCAGCATCTCTTTGCCGCATTCGGGCGCAATCATCTCCAGTCTCTCAAGCGTAGTCTTGCTGTGTCGTGTCGCAATGTGATTGCACAGCTCATCGGAACCGGCGCGAAGCATACGCTGATAGTTGCTCTGGGGTGCGTTCCTGTATCCCTGCTCCTCGGCTCCCTCGCCCGATTCGAGATAGCTCAGATCGCTTATGGCATCCCACACGGTGGTGTGTGTTCCGTTGGGTTTTGGGAGGGAAACAGGCTCAGTCGCTCCAAGCTTTCCCAGGATACATGTACGATGTCTATCCTGCGGCACGCCAAAGTCCGCGGCGCACAAGACGCCACAGCTAACGACATAACCGATACCGCTGAACAGCTCGACTATCTCGTCCTTGAAGTAGCCTCCTTCGGTCGTAAGAAGGTTTGGGACATTCTCAATTACGAAGTACTTTGGTTTTACTCGTTTCACGGCTTCGAAGTAGTAACGAAAAAGGAAGTTGCGCGGATCGTTGATGCTTTTACGGCTGCCTTTCTGTGAAAAGCCTTGGCAAGGAGGTCCTCCGATGACGGCGGTGACCTTGCCCTCGTAAGGCCCGAAGGTCTCGTCCACAGGGAGCTTCGTAATGTCCTCAACTATCATCTTGGTGCCTGGACGGTTCTTCTTATACGCTTCGGCGATTGAAGGGTCGAACTCGTTTGCCAGGGCCACTTCGAACCCGGCCATCTCAAAGCCGAGAGAAAGCCCTCCTACACCTGCGAACAAATCGATTACGGTCGGTTTCATTTAGTAGCTAACTCCCATGCGCTGTATAGCGATATCAAAGTAGTTCTCATCAAGCTCTATGCCGATGAACTTTCGTCCAAGCCCCTTTGCGGATACGCCGGAGCTACCGCTTCCCATAAAGGGATCAAGGACAACATCGCCAGCATCGGTGAGTGCCTGAACGAAGTAGTCCATCAACTCGACAGGTTTTTGGGTTGGATGCTTCCCAAACTCCTTCTCGCTTTTAGGGGTGACTGAAGACTCGAAGAAGTCGTGAAGTGCTTTACCATCGTTGTTGAACGTGCCTGTTTTGGCGCCGTTGATGAAATAAACCCACGACTCAGTCGAATTGATGAAATGAAGATTCATGTTGCGCGGCATGGGATTCAACTTGTGCCAAGCCCCAGTGGTCTTGTAATAGAAACCATGCTTTTGCGCCAAGCCGATAAGTGTTTCCAGCTTAATCACGGCCATGAAGACGATAAGCGCTCCGCCCTTGCGGACGACGCGGGCGGCTTCGCCAAAAAAGTCGTCCATCGACTCCGCCCAGTCGTCGGCGCTTAGGTTGTCCCAGCCAGCAGCCCCAAAGTAATTCTCGCGCATACGCTTAAGGTTCGTTGCGCGCTCTTGCATGAAAAGTCCAAGATTATAGGGCGGGTCGGTGAGAAGCAGGTCGACGCTTCCGTCGGCAATCCCCTCCATTGAAACTAAGCAATCGCCGTTGATCAAACGAACGCCGCCACGGTTGATTTCCGCCCTGAATTCACGGTTTCCATTAAGGGCAGAAACGGCGGATACATAGTCTTTATAAGATGATTTAACGCGTGCACGAGCAGTTGCGCCATTCTGCCAGTCCTTGACCTCATCCCAGTCAAATCTCCACTGTCGGCCAATCTTGGTCGCAGGGAAATCGCGGGTCTTGATCCAATTGCGGATTGTCTCGGAGGTAACGTTGAAATAGGCGGCGACATCATCCATGCGCGCTAGTTTGTCCTGCATGCTAAGAACCGCTTCCTGTAAATTACCAAAAATAACACGAAATTACACGAATTTCTATTCTATAGGTTGCTCGCGGTCAAGCCAATAGTCACGCGCAGATTTATGATGAACATCCATTGCTTCCCACAATCACGCGATGTTCTGCCCCTGACTCAGTTTCAAACAAACGGCTTGCATTGCCATCTGCGCGCCCATGGCAAGAAGCACCACGCCCATGCGGCAAACGTTGCATCAGCTCCAAGAAGCCGTCTTCAAAAGCGCTGGGCCATGCGAACTTTCAATCTTTCCCGTCGAGACTCACGATAAGGTATTTGTCATTCTTGGAAACGATGACTCCCTCGCCAAACTTTTTATGTGCCATATGCGTGCCAACCCCGATTAAAGAGAGACCATCATCCGAGAAATGCTTCTTTGGCTTAGCGTGTTCTGATAGACGGTTAGGTCCTGTCGGCGAAACGTGGTGAGCAGAAATAAAGCAATCGCTCGGCTTTGGGGCGGTAGCCTTTTTGGTTATAGCGCCTGTCTTGCTCCGTGCAGAATGGGACTCGGAGGAACGACCGGCAGACTTTAGGCTTCGCACGCCCAGCGTACCTATGCTGGATTGGCTACATCTTTTTGGACGATCTCGGGAGGACCAATCCTGCATTCCTGAACTCAACTGGGCTCATGTGCCCAGCGTCGAACGCATCCTGAAGATGTTGTACCAATGCACGTAGTCCGCCGGCTTGACCCGCAGCTCGCGCGTCGTGCCGAACGTCTCGCGGTAGTCGAGCTCGGCCTTCAGTATCTTGTTGGTCGACTCGTCGACCGCGTTGTCGTACGGGCACCCCTTCCTTGACAGCGACCGCTCGATGCCGAAGATGTCGAGAATCTCGTCGATCTTCGCGTTGTCGAACTCGCTGCCGCGGTCCGTATGGAACACCTCGATGTCGGATATCGGGAGCTCCAGCGTCGCGAGGGCGGCCCTCACCAGGGCGGCGTCCTTGCGCGGTCCGGCGGAATGGCCGATGATCTCGCGGTTGCTCAGGTCGACGAGCAGGCAGACGTAGTTCCAGCCGCCGCCGACGCGCACGTAGGTCAGGTCGCTGCACACGTGGGCGCGCGCCGCGCGCCCGCTCACGGGCAGCCCTTTGGGCCTGCCCGCAGTGATTTTCAATGAAAGGGGCCCGCCCCTTTCAAGCTATCCCCGCTCACGCCGCATACAGCGCGATGATATTTAAAATGATCTCCACGGCCTTGTCCATACTTTCTGCTGTGATACACTCGTAAGGCCCGTGGAAGTTATGGCCCCCGGTTCCCAGGTTCGGACAGGGCAAACCCATATACGACAGCCGCGCACCGTCTGTGCCGCCGCGCGTCGCCTCCTCAAACCACTGTATGCCCGCCGCCTCGCAGGCCTTTTTCGCATTGTCGATGAGGTGCATGCAGGGACGGATCTGCTCCAGCATATTGTAGTAGCTGTCCTTGAGCGCAAGCTCCACCCGCGCCGTGGGATACTTTTCCGTCATGGCCTTTTCCACGCCGCGCAGCAGCTCCTTGCG
>OKRW01001614.1_pt1 | contig 18530 bp, 10 predicted proteins | sample 1601151 | NCBI WGS metagenome assembly OKRW01 (sample SAMEA3541471, study PRJEB24748) | human gut metagenome | biome: human gut; feature: human-associated habitat; material: faeces | place: China | collected 2012 | reverse complement strand
CCGTGCGTCGCTTTCGTCCTCGCCGCTGAACAGCACGACCAGATAGTCGCCGGCACGCAGCCGCGTATCGCCATGCGGCACGATCTGCCGTTCGCCGCGACGCAGGCCAATCACCAGACAGCCGTACGGCCAGCGCACGTCACGCATCAGCTTGCCGTCCGCGGTCGCGCCCATTTCCACAGGCAGTTCCATGATGCCGTTGTCGATGCGATTGGCGATTGCCGTCGTGCCGCCTTGCGCGCGCATGTACCGTTCCAGCAGCTCGCCGTAGATCGGTTTCGTACGCAGCAGGTCGGAGACGAGCAATGCGATGAACGCGACGGCGGCGACCGGCAGCATGTGCGTCAATGTGCCGGACATTTCCACGGCCAGCAGAATCGACGTGATCGGTGTTTTCACGGACGCGGCCAGCGTGCCCGTCATCACGCATACCGAGAAAATCGCCACGGAATCGGACGGCAGGTTGCCGAACTGGTGCAACGTCTCGCCGCAGATACCGCCGGCGAGTGAGCCAACCGCGAGAATCGGCATGAAAATGCCGCCGGGAGCGCCTGAACCGAAGCTGGTGGAGGTGAACAGCACTTTCGCCACGAACAGCACGCACAGCATGCCCAAGCCGGCGCGCGCATGCTCGGCCATGGCGATCAGGTTCGAGCCGCCGCCGAGCACGTCAGGCAGCCAAATGCCGATTGGCAGCGCGAGTGCGATCGCGATCAAAGGGCGGCTCCATGCGGGAAGCTTGCCGTACAGCGTTTGGAAGCCGAGCAGCGAACGGTTCATCAGCGAACCAACCAAACCGGCCACCAATCCCAGCGGAATCAGCCACCCGTATTCGCCGAGCGGCAGTTGGCCGATGGTGCCGAAGTCAAGCACCGGACGCAGGCCGAAACAGTATTTCGATACGAAATCGGCGGTCAGGGACGCGGCGGTGGCGCCCATCAGAATCGCGGGCGAAAAACTGCGATGCACCCCTTCCAAAGCGAACATCATGCCGGACAGCGGTGCGCTGAACGCGGCGGACAGGCCGGCCGCGGCACCGGCGGTGACCAGATAATGCTCCTGCATGTCCTCACGTTTCTTGCCGCGCAGCCGGTGCGATAGGAACTGCGCGCCCGATGCGCCGATTTGGATGGACGGTCCTTCGCGGCCGAGCGAGAGGCCGAAGAGCGATCCGAGCAGGCCTCCGATGAAGCGAACCGGCAGAATCGTCTGCCATCGCATTTTCAGGCCGCAGATCACCACGCCGTTGGTTTGCGGAATGCCGCTGCCGCCGGCCATCGGCTCTTTTTTGACCATCCATGCGATGGCGAGCGCGGCTGCGATTGCGGCGACCGCCCACGGTGCGACCAGCCACGGGGTTTCGCGGATGCGCGCGTAGATCCAGCGCGCGGTGTCGGTGCCGTATTCGATGCCGAGACGGTAGAGGACGACGAGGAAGCCGGAAATCAGGCCGACGAGAATGCCGGCAGCGGCCATCTTCCATTTCAGGTGGTCGAATCGCGGGACCAGTTTGCTGAACCTGTCAAACCTGTCGAACCTGTCGTTAGGTGGCATTGCAGTCATCGCACTCCCCTTTTCCGTTCCTCCGCCGCGCACCCCGTCGGTGTGTATGCGGTGTGCGTCATACGCGAACGCCATCGCACGCACCATACGCAAAGTGCCGGCAGGCACAGGCCCACCGGCACTTGTCATTGACGTTCGTTACCGACGTTCATATCGACGAATCAGCCGAATCAGCTTCAGTCGATCAGCGAGTTGATCTGGATGATGTGGTCGCGCTGCGGGCCGGTGCCGATCACGGAAATGCGGCAGCCGGACAGTTCCTCAAGACGCTTGACGTAATCCTGGCAGGTCTTCGGCAGATCGTTGAAGTCATGGACCTGGGAAATGTCCTCGTCCCAACCCGGCATGGACTCGTAAATCGGCTTCGCGGCGGCGAACTCGGCCTGGTCGGTCGGCATATCGTCGCGACGCTCGCCGTTGACGTCGTACGCCACGCACAGCGGGATTTCCTTGAGGCCGGTGAGCACGTCGAGCTTGGTGAGCACGATGTCGGTCAGGCCGTTGACCTGGGAGGCGTAACGGTTGACGACCGCATCGAACCAACCACAGCGACGCGGGCGGCCGGTGGTCACGCCGAACTCGTGGCCCTGCTGACGCAGCCATTCGCCGGACTCGTCCAGCAGTTCGGTGGGGAATGGGCCTTCGCCCACGCGGGTGACGTAGGCCTTGGAGACGCCGATTACGCGGGTGATCTTGGTGGGGCCCACGCCGGTGCCGGTGCAGGCGCCGCCGGCGGTCGGGTTGGAAGAGGTGACGAACGGGTAGGTGCCGTGGTCCACGTCAAGCATGGTGGCCTGAGCGCCTTCAAACAGTACGGTCTTGCCTTCGTCAAGCGCCTTGTTGAGAATCAGGCCGGTGTTGGCCACGTACGGCTTGAGGCGTTCGCCGAGCTTCAGCAGCTCCTCGGTGGTCTGGTCCACGTCGATCGGACGACGGTTGTAGAGCTTGACCAGCATCTGGTTCTTCTGGTGCAGGCTGGCCTCCACCTTGTCGTGCAGATGGTCGGCGTTGAACAGGTCATGCACGCGGATGCCGACACGGTTGATCTTGTCCGCGTAGGCCGGGCCGATGCCACGGCCGGTGGTGCCGATCTTGTGCTTGCCAAGGAAGCGTTCAGTCACCTTGTCGAGTGTGCGGTGGTAGGGCGCGATGATGTGCGCGGCCTCGCTCACCTTGAGGTGGGAGCAATCGATGCCGCGGGATTCCAGGCCGTCAATCTCCTCGAAGAGCACTTCCGGGTCCACGACCACGCCGTTGCCGATCACCGGGGTGAGGTTCGGGTTGATGATGCCGGAGGGCAGCAGGTGCAGGGCGTACGACTCATCGCCGACCACCACGCTATGGCCCGCGTTGTTGCCGCCGTTGAAGCGCGCGACGTAATCGACCTTGGTGCCGATCAGATCGGTAGCCTTGCCTTTACCCTCGTCGCCCCACTGAGCACCGATAAGAACAATTCCAGGCATGATGCACCTCCGCATTCGCACGATTCCGCCGGAAACAGACTACCGTACACCCTCTACTCTGCGAAGTTTCGTCTCACGCAGGGCGAGGCTGGGGGTGCGACGACCCGGAATGGGTGACGAATTTCTACTCGTACGAGGCGGCGCTGTGACCAATCGCACAAGCGCACAGGTTGAAGAACGGGGCCTAGCGGGCATGCCTCGCGCGATAATGAAGCCATGACGATCGCAACACCGGAACGCTATGCCGAAATGCTCGATGCCGCCCGCCGAGGCGGTTACGCCTATCCAGCCATCAACGTAACCAGCTCACAGACGCTGAATGCCGCATTGAAGGGCTTCGCAGACGCCGAGTCCGACGGCATCATCCAGATTTCCGTGGGAGGCGCGGCCTACGTCTCCGGCAGGGGGGTCAATGATCGCGTTACCGGCTCGCTGGCGCTGGCGGCTTTCGCACATGAAGTGGCTGCGAAATACCCGAACATCACCATCGCCCTGCACACCGACCACTGCGCCAAGCAGTATCTGGATGAGTGGGTGCGTCCTCTGCTCGCGCATGAGGCCGATCAGGTGGCACGAGGCCAGGAGCCCACATTCCAGTCGCATATGTGGGATGGCTCCACCGTGCCGCTCAAGGAAAATCTGGACATCGCCGAGGAACTGCTCGACATGTCGCAGAAGGCGCACACCGTGCTCGAAATCGAAATCGGCGCGGTCGGCGGTGAGGAAGACGGCCACTCCGCCGAAATCAATGAAAAGCTGTATTCCACTCCGGAAGATGGCCTCGAAGTCGCCCGCCGACTGGGTTTGGGCGAACGTGGCCGGTACATGGCCGCTTTCACATTCGGCAATGTGCATGGTGCCTACAAGCCCGGCGTGGTCAAGCTGCGTCCATCGCTACTCGGCGACATTCAGGCGCGTGTGGCGCGCGCGGTGGCCGAAGGCGAGCTGCCTAGCGCGGCCGGCATGGTCTATTTCCCCAATGGCAAGCCGTTTGAGCTGGTGTTCCACGGTGGCTCCGGTTCACGCCCGGAAGAAATCGCCGAAGCTGTAAGCTACGGCGTGATCAAGATGAACATCGACACCGATACCCAGTACGCCTTCACCCGTCCAATCGCCGATCACGTGTTCGAGAACTACGACAAGGTGCTGAAGATCGACGGCGAAGTGGGCGAGAAGAAGTTCTACGATCCGCGTTCTTGGGGCCGTAAGGCTGAGGATTCCATGTCCGCCCGCGTGGTCGAGGCTTGCCGGCAGCTGGGTTCCGCGGGCAAAGCGCTCAAATAGCGCGTAGTTTTGCGATCGTGCGCGACACTTTCCCGGAAATAATGAAAATCATTGAAAATCAATGGAGCGGACAACGGGAGTCGAACCCGCCTCTAAAGCTTGGGAAGCTTTCATTCTACCGATGAACTATGTCCGCATGCCTTACGGCTGCTGCACCTCACGTGACGAGCATGCTCAGCCAAACGAGGCACGAATAGTTATCCTAGCACGTCACCTGCCGACGCGCGTGGAGTAGGTGGGCGGAGCGATCGGCGTGCCGTTCATTTCATTGGCCATCTGCATGAGGCGCGCGATGCGCTCATCGGTCGGCGGATGTGTGGAGAACAAGCGCGAGAAACCGACCGCGGAGAACGGGTTGGCGATCATCATTGCGGAGACGGACTGGGTGCCGGCGGTTTTGCGCATCGGCGTGGTCTGCGCGCCGTAGGAAATCTTGTTCAGTGCGGAAGCCAGGGCCTCGGGATCGCCGGTAAGCAGGCTGCCGTCTTCATCGGCGTCGTATTCGCGGGTGCGGGAGATGGCCATCTGGATCAAAGACGCGGCAATCGGCGCGAGAATCACGCTCAGCAATGCGCCGATCAGGCCGAGGCCACCGGAACTATCGCGGTCGTCTCGCGAGCCGCCACCGAAATACATCAGCGAATAGCCAAGGTAGGAGATGACAGTGGCCATGGCAGAGGCGATGGCGGAAGTCAGGATGTCGTGGTTGTACACGTGCATAAGTTCGTGGCCCAGCACACCACGCAGTTCACGGGCGTTGAGAATCTGCAGGATGCCTAGGGTGCAGCAGACAGCCGCGTGCCGTTCGTTGCGTCCGGTGGCGAAGGCGTTCGGGCTCATGGTGGGGGCGATGTAGATGCGCGGCATCGGCTTGCCGGCCTTGGCGCTCAGTTCACGCACGATCTGGTAGATTTCCGGGGCTTCCTGTTCGCTGACTTCCCGCGCACCCATGGAGGCGATGGCGAGTTTGTCGGAGAACCAGTAGGTGCCGAACGTGGTAATCAGGCCGATGACGATATAGATGCTCAGGGTTTGCCGACTGCCGCCCGTGGCCCACCAAATCAGCATGATGATGGCCCACATCAGGGCAAACAGCAGCGTTGTTTTCAGGCCGTTGAAATGGCCGTGCACCCGTACTTTGGCATCCATAATGCACACACTAAAATCGCAGGCTGAATGATTGCTGGATATACGCCGCGAGAAATGTCCCATATTCGCCCGGCCCGTCCGGCCCCGAGCCCGGCCGCGTCCGCACGGGGCGCGGCCGGGTGGACGAATACCGGACGGGCGTGGGCGAACGTCAGGCCAGGGCGAGCTCACGCATCTGGTCGGGCTCGATGACCTTCTTGTGCTCGCGACCTTCCTTGGCGCCCTCGGCGCGCTCGAAGGCGTCGACCTTCTTCCAGCCGGCGAAGTCGATCGGGCGAATGCCGCGCTCGGCCAGCAGTCGATCGATGGATTCGGGGGCGCGGTCGGCTGCCACGCGGCCACCTTCAGCGGCCTTGGCCAGATCCTCGAGCATGTTGGTGACGATGGCGAGCGCATCGGACTTGGTGGAGCCGATCAGGCCCACCGGGCCGCGCTTGGCCCAACCGGTGGCGTACAGGCGGTCGCGCACTTCGCCGCCGTCGGCCTCGGTGGTGATGCGGCCGTCGCCGTTGGCGTTGGCCAGGTGAGCGCCGTGCTCGTCGTAGGTGATGCCGGGGGCTTCGGCGGGCTTGTAGCCGATGGCGTGGTAGACGGCCTCGACCGGGTAGTCGGTGAACTCACCGGTGCGGTGCATCTTGCCGTCGGCACCGGTTTCGGTGCGCTCCACGCGGATGGCCTTGACCTTGCCGTCCTCGCCGAGGATCTCGGTGGGGGCGGAGTTGAAGTGCACGTAGTACTTGCGGTCGGCCGGGTTGCCTTCGAAGTCGACGTCGCCGTCGTCTTCCATGTCTTCGGCCATCTCGCGGATGGCGAACAGCTCCTCGACCATCTGGCGGGTGAGCTTGTCCTTGCCGGCCACCTCGATGGTCTCGTCGTCCAGATCGAAGTCGTCCTCGTTGATGATGAGCTGCACGCCGGGCAGCTTCTCCATCTCGCGCAGTTCCTGCACGCTGAACTTGGCCTGGGCCACGCCACGGCGGATGAACAGGTGGAGCACCTTGGCCTTGTTCTGGCCGATGCCCTCGTACACGTTGTCCGGAATGTCGGTCTTAGCCTTGAGGTCGTCGGCGTTGCGCATGAGTTCGCGGGCCACGTCCATGGCCACGTTGCCGCCGCCGATCACGGCGACGTTCTCGGCCGTAAGCGGCCATTCGCGGGCACCGGTGGGGTATCCGTCGTACCATTCGACGAACTTGGCGGCACCGTACACACCTTCAAGGTCGGCGCCGGGCAGGTTCAGCGGCTTGTCCTTGACCGCGCCGGTGGCGAACAGCACGGCGTCGTAACGGGCCAGCAGGTCGTCAAGAGTCACGTCCTTGCCGAATTCCACGTCGCAGTAGAGGTGGATGTTCGGGTTGTCGAGCGTCTTCTCAAGCGCGGAGGCGATGAACTTGATGGACGGGTGGTCCGGGGCCACACCGTAACGCACCAGGCCGAAGGGCACGGGCAGCTTCTCGAACAGGTCGATGCGCGCTTCGGTGCCGAGGCCGAGCTCTTCGCCCAGCTTCTTGAGCTGGCGCAGGAAGATATCGGATGAGTAGACGCCGGCCGGACCAGCGCCAATTACAGCAATGCGGAGTTCAGTATTCACAGATTCAGTCACGCGCTCTAGCCTAACGCAAAGCCTTCCGTTGCAACAGAGGGCGAGTGGTGGGAATTCTGTGTATTAGGCCATAGTTTGTGCGTTTGGGAAACCTACGAGCACTGCTAATGTCAGATTATGGGTTTCCCTATTGGTCAAGTTATTGCCGTTCTCATTCCAAGAAGCATGCAAGGCGGATCAGGCCCTTACTCCGGATACGTTTATGCTGCAAGGCGGTTATCCACGCATTTATGACACGAGAATGCCGCTCAATCTGTTCTTCTCGAACTACATCGACACTTATATCGAACGTGATGTTTCCGAATATCTTGATGTACGCAATTTGGCTGAATTCCGCCGATTCTTGACTCTTTGCGCACTCAGTTCCGGAGCACTCATAAACTACACCAACATCGCCAATGAACTTGGTGTAAGTCCGCGAACCGTAAAGGCATGGATGTCGATTCTGGAATCAAGTTACATCGCATTCCATCTCATGCCGTTCTACACGAACGCACGCAAACAGGTGGTCAAAACGCCGAAACTCTATTTTTATGACACTGGCTTGCTGTGTCATCTCTTGGGCATTCGGACGGTCGAAGCACTGGTTGCGCATCCCAAGTTCGGCGATATATTTGAAAACCTCATCATTGCGGAAACCATGAAACAGCATTTGAACGCCAATCAGGAGCCACAATTATTCTTCTACCGCGATGCCAGCAAGGTCGAGGTGGATTTGTTGGATTTCACCGATCCTAACAACCGTATGCTCATAGAAATCAAATCCGGACAAACCTATCATGACCGGTTCGCCCGCCATCTCACTTTAATTGGCAATGTTCTCGGTATACCGTGTGAGCAACAGTACGTAACCAGTCGGGTTGAGCATAGTTATGTCTCACAAGGAATCCGCGTCACCTCCACCCCTCGATTGGCTAGAAGGCCGACGGTAAAGAGCCGCCGCAGAGCAGTAGGAATTCTGTGCAATCAGTGAATCCCTTGAGGCATTAAAGACGTCACCTCCAACGGCTCTTTACGACCTCGATTGCATTCATTAGGTCATTTCTTCGTTCATTAGGTCGGAGGGTGCTGAAGCCATCCCTTGGAACGGCGGGGTTTCAAGGGCCGCTCCGACCAAGGACCGACCTAATAAACGTCAAATCGACCTAATGAATAACTCCGATGCTATTGCTGCTTTCGTGGGTGGGATTTCCGTTTCCGCCACGTCACCAACCGTATCGCCCCGATTATGTTTCGATGCGGTGGACTCGACATACGACCATCCCGGTCAGTCAACTGACCTACAAAAACAGCAGAAGCCTCATATTCTTAATCAGTCCCGATCAATTAGGGCAGTGAGGGCCCAGAGGATGCTCACCACGTCGATGGCCTCCTGGAGGAAGGCACCGACGACGACCGGGATAAGGTTGAACGCGGCGGCAATCATGCCGATGGTGGCAAGCACAAGGCCCGCGATTACGGCTTGAAGCATCACGCGCTTGGTGCGGCGTGCAATGGCGATGGCGCGCGGCACGGCGGCGATATTGTCATTCATAATGACCACCTGAGCGCTTTCGGAAGCGGCGGTGGACGTGCCATCGGTCATGGCCACGCCGATATCGGCAACAGCGAGCACCGGGGCATCATTCACACCGTCACCAACCATCATCGTGACGGTTTTGCCGGCTCCTGTAGCGGCCCTGACTGCGGCTACCTTATCCTCCGGGAACAGTTCGGCGTGAACCTCGTCAATGCCGACTTCGCTGGCAATGATATTGGCGGAAGCCCGCTTGTCACCGGTAAGCATGGCGAGCTCGGTGACGCCCAACTCATGCAGTTTGGCGAGCACTGCCTTGGCGTTGGCACGCGGCACATCGCGCAGCACAATGCGCGCGATCAGCCGGCCGTCAACGGACACGTAGGACGCCATCTCATCCGGCTGCAGCAGGCCAAAGCGAGTGCGCAGGTCATCTTTTTGCTGAGCTCCCCCTCTTAGGGGGAGCTGGCCGCTTCGCGGGCTGAGGGGGGCAGCCTCGCCGACCGCCAGGAATCCATCCTCCCCAGCAGCCGCGAAAGACAGCCGGCCAACGCGCACCGCGTGTCCGTTCACCTCGCCGGAAACGCCCTTGCCGGCGTCTTCATTGATGTTCTTGACGACCGGATACTCCCGGCCATGGCCAGGCCAGCTGGCCTCCGGCTCTGGGCACAGGCGCTGGCCATCCTCGAACCGCTGGCGCAGTCGGGCCAGCGCCTCCGCGCCGGCCTTGGCAATGCCTTTGGACAGGATGTGCACCGAGTAGCTTTCCACCGCGCCGGCCATCATCAGCACATGGTCTTCGTTGAGACGGGTTGCAGCGCCGGGCAACATCTCGACGCGCACGACCTGCGGCTGCTTGACGGTGAGCGTACCGGTCTTGTCGAAGAACACCTGCGTGACGCGGCCAAGGTTTTCCAGCACGTCCTGCGCTTTGATAAGCACGCCGGCTGCGGCGAGGCGTCCGGTTCCGGCGATGTACGCCACCGGTGCGGCGATGAGCAGCGGGCAGGGCGTGGCCAGCACCAGCACCTGGGCGAATCGCGTCGGCACCCCGGACATCGCCCATGCGATGCCGGCAATCATCAGCGAGAGCACGGTAAAGGGCACAGCCAAGCGGTCGGCGGTTTTTACCACGGCCGGGCGCGACTCCTGCGCGGAGGCCACGAGCTCGAGGATGCGCTGGTACTGCGAATCGGCGGCCACCTGGGTGGCACGCATGGTCAATGCAGTCGAGCCGTTCACCGCGCCGGACATCACGCGGGCGCCGGCGAACACTTCACGCGGCACCGGCTCACCGTTGATATTGCTCAGGTCGAGCGTGGCCGTGCCGGACAGCAGCTCACCGTCAACCGGCACAGTTTCGCCCGGCAGCACCATGAGTACATCGCCCAGCTGCACCTGCTCGACCGGCACCGTGTCGAAGCGGTGCGCGGCGGCCGCAGCCGACGCCAAGCCCACACGCCGGAAGCCATCGGACGAATCGCCCTTATCGGTAGCAAACCCACACCCCACACCAGGCAGGTTGACGACGTGTGCGGTCTGCGGCGCGGCTTCCATAAGCGCGGTCAGACTGCGCTCGGCCTTGGCTTGGGCGTATTCCTCAATGGCCTCGCCGGACGTAATCATCAGCGTCACCGCCCAACTTGCCCAGTATTCGGCGACGGCCACGGTGGAGAGGATCGCGACCACGGCCAGCACATCAACCCCGACCTGCCCGTGGCGCAAATCGTCAATCATGCCGCGCACAGTGTCAATCACGATAATCAGCACCAATGCGATAACCAGCCACTGGCCGAAGCCCGGATTGCCAAGTACCGGAATCGCCATCGCATTGCCCCACGGACGCCAATCGCCCAGTAAAGCCAGCGGAATTGCGGCGATGACGACGACCGGAAGCATCGGCACAAGCTTGCAGATGTCGAGAATTTTGGTGAAGAATCTGATGAGTGCGCCCATCATTGCTCCTTACGCTCGTATACGGAGTCGATTGCGGTACGGCAAGCGTGGCCCGCGCAATCGGCGCTGCGGTCACGCCTTGTTAACCCACCGGCGGCTTTGCCTGGGGCTTCGCTTTGCTCGGCTCCCGCGCGACCTTCCGATACACGGCGTAAAGAAATGTTCAGTTTTGTATTGAATTATGCGCTTTGTTCGGAGCACCGCCCGAACTCAGTGCTTGACCTACCCTATCAACGAGCGTTGCGCGACATGCCGGATATCAAAACTACGTTGGCGGCATGGGCGCAGGGCACAATAGCGCATACGAAAGGCCCGTGGCAGGAGTTTGCTCACTGCCACGGGCCTTTGCTTGTCTGACACGGTGTTCAGCGGTTACCGCTCAACACCGTGTGACGTTGTTGGGTCGGCTTTACCACAGGCCGAACGGGTCGGAGAAGCCGCCGCCGTCACCGGTGCCGCCATCGCTGTTGCCATTGCCATTGCCGTAACCGTTCTGGCCATTGCCGTTCTGGTTGTTCTGGTTATTCTGGCTGTTGCCGTTGGAATCTGAGCTGGACGAACCGTTCACCGACGACTCCTCCTGATCGAGCGTCACGTCCACATCCATGGTCTTGCCGTCGCGCACGATGGTCAGCGTCACCTTGTCTCCCAAAGCCGCGGCACGAACGTAACCAAGCAGCGAGTAGTTGTTGTTCACGGCGTTGCCGTTGAAGGCCACGATGGTGTCGCCCTCCTTGAGGCCGGCCTTGTCGGCCGGGCCGCCGGAGACGACCGCGCTGCCGGTGGCGCTGGACTTGGTGATGGTCGCGCCGCCGCGGGTCACGCCGTCGGCTTCAACCGTGTCGGACTTGATGACCACGCCGAGGGCAACGTGCTTGACCTTGCCGTCCTTGATGATTTCGTCGGCCACACGCTTGACGAGGTTGGACGGGATGGCGAAGCCGATGCCGATGGAGCCGGCGGAGTCGGAGGAGGTGGCGGTGGAGGCGATCGAGGAGTTGATGCCGATCACCTGGCCGGCCGCGTTGAAGGTCGGGCCGCCGGAGTTGCCGGGGTTGATGGCCGCGTCGATCTGGACGGCGTTGGTGACGATCTCGTTGTTGTTATCGTCGGTCACGGTCACCGGGCGGTTCAGGGCGGAGACGATGCCGGTGGTGGCGGTGTCGTCGTAGCCGAGCGGGTTGCCGATGGCCATCACGTTCTCGCCGACGGCGAGCTTGTCGGAATCGGCGAATTTCACGGCCTTGAGGTCGCTCGGCGGGTTGTCGAGCTTGATGACCGCAAGATCGGTGGTGGTGTCGGTGCCGACGAGCGTGGCGGAATACATGTTGCCGTTGGCAAGCGTCACCTGAATCTGCTGGGCGCCGGAGATCACGTGGTTGTTGGTGATGATGTGGCCTTCGGTGTCGATGATGGCGCCGGAGCCCTTGGCGGTGCCGTTGCTCAACGCGGTCTGGATGGAGACCACGGAGCCGGAGACATCGCTGGCGACGGTCTGCCAGTCGGGGGCTTCGCCGCTCTTGGCGGTGGCGGACCCGGAGCCGGACTTATTCGAGCTGACGTTGGACAGCGAATTGCTGGTCGGCAAGGTGATCAGGCCGCTGGTGAGGGCGCCGTAACCGAGGCCCAGGCAGAGGGCCGCAGCCAGAACGGCGGCGACCACGGCGATGAGGATGTTGCTCGCCGTCTTGGACATGCCCTGCTTGGCGGGGCCGGGCTGACCGGGCTGTCCCGGCTGGGTCGGACCTTGACCGTTCGGCGTACCGGTACCGGGAGTGCCGAAACCGAACAGACCGCCCTGCTGGGGCTGCTGGCCATTCTGGCCATTCTGACCGGACTGGCTGGCAAACGGGTTGCCGTTGTTCTGCTGCGGCTGCGTGGGCGGATTGAACGGATTGCCGTTGCCCTGCGGCTGCGGGTTATTGGTGTAGTAGGGATTGCGGTTGCCCTGCTGGCCCTGTAGGGTTTGCTGTGCAGGCTGACCGAACGGGAATTGCTGCGTGGGCTGGGCATTGCTGCCGGCCTGGCCGCCCTGCTGGCCCTGTGCCTGAGTCGGGGTCGGACCATAAGCGCCATATTCCGGGGCCGGACGATACAGCGGAGTTGTGGCCGAGGTCTGGCCTGCGGCCGGTGCTGCCGGAGAAGCCGGCGAGGAGGAGACCACCGTGCTCTCGCCCTTGGCGGAGGCGTAGTCCGGGATGGGCTCGGTGGCGGCAGTGTCGGTAGCGGCTTGCGTAGGCTGCTGATCGGCAGCGAGGGCGGCCGAGGAAACCGGGGCTTGCTGCTCGCTGGAATCGCTGGCGTTGCCGGCATCAACCGAGTCGCCACCCACAAACGGGTTCTTCGGCTCGGCGTTGCCGGTATCGGCAGTACTATTGGGGTTTTCGTTATTCCGCGGGGTCTGGTCGACGCCCTGCGGGTTAAATTCGTCAGCCATTGCTGCTCCTTTTCCTAAATTCCTATCACGTCTGTTCGGCGGCTATTCGGGCACTTGCCCATTGCCACTTCTCGTGTGCTACCTCAGTAGTAAAGGCAGTCAATCTGGAGGTTTTCTGAACGTTGATTGAAAGTCTATGCGTAATCATCGCAGAGTCTTATGGGCATCTCGGCTTCGAGGGGCTGATTTCCTGTTTCGGGAACATCTACTTGCACTTCAAGGGGCTGTTCGCGCGGTCAATTCCGAGTATCAAGGGCCCTCATTTAACGCCATTCCGCCATTTTTGCAGCCGGCCTACTTGACCGGGAGCCCCTTGAAGCGGAAGTAGACGTTCGGGAGCGGCGAAATCCGCCCCTCGAAACCGAGTTCTTCACAATTTCCGGCCCTTTTCTGGCCCTTCTGCCTAAAGTGAACATATGACGATCAGCCTTCTTGAACATCCGTTGGGCGCACAGCCCGGACAGCCCGGCGACCGCAGCGCCTTCCATTTCGAAACGATCACCCGCCTGCCATCCACGGCCAGCGGGCTTGGGCGAGACGGTGCCCGATACGGCCGCACCGGCATCATTCACACGCCCCACGGCGATATTCGCACGCCTGCCTTCGTGCCGGTGGGCACGCAAGCCGCGATGAAGGCCGTGTTGCCCGAGCAGATGAAGGATCTAGGCGCACAGTGCCTGCTGGCCAACGCCTTCCACCTGTTCGAGCGCCCGGGCGAGGACGTGCTGGACGCGGCCGGCGGCTTGGCGCGTTTCATGAACTGGGATGGGCCCACGTTCACCGATTCTGGCGGTTTCCAAGTGATGTCGCTGGGCGTCGGCTTCAAGAAGACGCTGGCAATGGACGTGACCGGCATGAAGTCGGACGACATCATCGCCAAGGGCAAGGAGCGCATGGCCTGGGTGGATGAGGACGGCGTGACGTTCAAGTCGCCTTTGAATGGTGACGCACATCGTTTCTCCGCTGAGATTTCGATGGGCATCCAGCACAAAATCGGCGCAGACATCATGTTCGCGTTCGACGAACTCACCACGCTGATGAACACCCGCTCCTACCAGGAGGACTCGGTGGAGCGCACCTTCCGCTGGGCCCGCCGATGCGTGGACGAGCACCAGCGGCTGACGGCTGAGCGGCTGGGCAAGCCCTATCAGGCCTTGTATGGCGTGGTGCAGGGCGCGAATTACGAGGATCTACGCCGGCGCGCGGCCTCGCAGATCGCCTCGCTGGACTTCGACGGCGTGGGAATCGGCGGCGCAATCGAGAAGCGCATCATTGGAGACACCTGCGCGTGGATCTGCGACGCGATGCCGGAGAACCGCCCGCGCCATGTGCTGGGCATCGCCTCCGTGGACGATATCTTCGCCTGCGTGGAGAACGGCGGCGACACCTTCGACTGCGTGGCCCCCGCACGTTGCGCCCGCAACGGCGCGATCTACACGAGGTCGGGCCGATACAACATCAAACGCGCCCAGCACAAGTTCGATTTCGGCCCGCTGGAGGAAGGATGCGACTGCTACACGTGCCGTCACTACTCGCGCGCATACGTCGACCACCTGCTTCGCGCACGCGAATTCAACGGCTTCACGTTGGCCACGATTCACAACGAGCATTTCTTCGTGAAGCTGCTGGACGACATCCGCGCCTCGATCGACGGCGGATACTTTGATGAGTTCCGCGACGAAGCGTTGGCCCACTTCTACGGCAACGGCGAGCGCCGGCCAGGGTTGTGAGTTTTTCTCCTTCGTTGCGGCTTGTGCCGAACTTCTCTCTGCTCCCTCGCTGAGGCTGAGACGTTAAGCAAACAGCCCAGTGGGCTGTTTGTAGTCGAAGGTGAGACGATAGTCGAACCAGCAGGTTGCAGGCAAGGCCCGTCCTTAATTGCGGACGAGCTGTCACGAAGTGACTGAGGGGAGTGCCGCCACCCTCAAAGATCACGGCGCCCGCAGGAGACCCACAAGCGATATATCCCTGCCTCCCATGCGACACGCCGAAGATTGCATGATTACCCAGCCGGGTGTAAGTTAGTCGATTGTCTGCGAGTGTGGCGGAATGGTAGACGCGCTGTCTTCAGGTGGCAGTGAGTGTATGCTCGTGGGGGTTCAACTCCCCCCACTCGCACCAGCAACTAAAGGGCTGGAATCGGAAGGTTCCAGCCCTTTTGCTTTGTCCGGGCAAGCGCCGTTTTTCAAGTTGCGATGGCCTTGAGGGGGGCTTAGGACTTGAGACTTATGGCCCAACTTTCGTGGCGGAAAATGTCCCGGTACCTGCATCAATCGTTTGACGTTCAAGCCAGGCCAGAATCCGCTGTCCCGGTTCGCGATTTCGGGCGATCTTTGCAAACCGGGACAATTTTTGTTGCCCCGGTATAAATGTCAATCGATTTATGCGAAAACCGGGACAACGTGCCAATTCCAGAATCGGCCTTATTCCGCCGATTCCGTCTGCCAGACGATATGAGTTGAGGAAACCGGAGTGTCCCGGTTCACGAAAACAAGCCGAAATCGCCGACCGGGACAGCGGATTCTGCCCCGGTCGACAGGTCAAACGATTGACATATGAACCGGGACAAATACAGATCAGAGAGAAGCCCATGAAGTAGATTTAACTTTCCTCAATTTTCCGTCCGCCATAAACTAGCATTACATAGCATCATGAACCGAGACGAAACCAACGAAGTATCTGGAGTCACCGACGACCAGCTCGGCCGAACGGCCGAGCCGTACGAATCCGGCAACTGGCGGGGCGGCGTCGGGAGCATCATTCGCAGCAATCCGAAATCAGGAACCGACACAAGTCGGACCCAGCAGACACGCATAATACGAGTTCACAGACTCGGCGATGTATTCCGCAACCGCACCACCGAATACCACACCACGGAAGAACTGTAAGCATTACGAAATCAACCTTGATTATTGCGCGGGCCTATACTAGGTTACGGTAGCGTAGGTTAGTGGTCGGGAGAGCGTCGCCGGCCATAGCGAGGTGATCAGTATGAGCGTTTCCATCAGCACGCCATCTGGACGAACCATGGCTTCCGCCGCAACAGTTGCGCCTTCCGCAACCGCGAGTCAAAAATCCAGCGCAAGCGCCAACCCCACCGCACTGGACCGTGCATCGGCCCGATACAGGGCCGCGCAATCGCGCTACCGCCAAGCCAAGGCCGCACTGAAGGCGATCAAGCGCCAGATCGTCCCCGTGGATGCATTCGGCAATCGCAAGCCGCGACTGCGCGGATGGCTTCACCTCGCCACCCTGCCGCTGTGCATCGCGGCGTCCATCGTACTCATCTGCATCGCGCCGGCCGGCTCGGTCAAAGCGGCCTGCGCAGTGTACGGTGCCTCGGCCATGCTGCTGTTCGGCAACAGCGCGCTGCTGCACGTCGTGCCGTGGCGCAGCGCGAAGGTGACTCGCGTACTGTGCGGCATCGATTATTCGAACATCTTCCTCATCATCGCCGGCACTAACACACCCGTGCTGTTCGCGCTCAGCCCGGCGATTCGCCGGCCATATCTCACGGTGATTTGGGTGACCGCGGCGATCGGCACGATACTGCATATCGTCTGGCTGCGCACCCCGAACTGGGTGTTCACCACTGTGTATGTTGTGCTGGGATTGGCGCCGGTGACGCTTATTCCGCAGCTATGGACGGCTCCCGCAGTGGGTCCGGCTGCGACCATACTCATCGCATGCGGAGGCGCCGCGTATATCGCCGGCGCCGTGTGTTTTGCGCTGCGCAAGCCGAACCCCGTTCTCGGCTGGTTCGAGTTCCACGAGGTGTTTCACTTGGGCACGGTCATCGGGTACGCCTGCCACGTCGTGGCGATTTATCTGATTGTCTGCGCGCTGTAGGTTTGCGAACCGTGCGGGCAGCCCAGCAGACCACCCGCACGCCCTCAATTCATGAGTATTTTCAGGCCGTACGCGCGATCTGCACGGCGGTGCCGGACGCGGTAACCATCAGCATACCGTTGTCGGCGCCGAGCACCTCGTAGTCGATGTCCACGCCGACCACGGCGTGCGCACCCATCGCCTCCGCGCGTTGTTGCATTTCGGCAATGGCCTCGTTACGGGCGCGCATCAGCTCTTCCTCATAGCCCTGGCTGCGGCCGCCGAACATGTTACGCAGGCCCGCGCCAAGATCCTTGAACATGTTCACACCGGACACCACTTCGCCGAAGACGATGCCCTGGTAGTTGGTGATGGTGTATCCGTCGACGGACGGGGTGGTAGTGACGAGAATCATGGCGAGGCTCCTTTGATCTAGTCCCGATCCCTCGGAACAACTTTTAAACAGTTATAATCAAACAGAATCTTTAAGTAGCGCACGAACCAATGTATGGGCTACTTGTCGCGAACGCTCACGCAGTAAACCATTCACTGACTCGTAATCGGATGCAGTCAGAGCCTGCATGGCTTTCTGCATCTCGTCCTCACTAAAATACTGCGACTCCTTTATAAGTTGAGAATAACGGTTATGGTCGTTAATCTCATACAAGGTTTTATCCTTCTTCGGATTGTTAATACCTCGTGGCAAATACATGCAATTACCTAACGAATTACCCAAAATATGTCGAGGCCTCGAAGAATCCGCCGCGTCAATACGCTTCCGAGCAATGATATGCTCCAACTCAAAAGTCTCTCCGTTTGGCACGGACGCAGAAAGATAGCTTAAGTTCGCATGAATTGTTATCAGACATTTAATATCTTTACCAAAGTTTATTCCTGGAGTCTGATCTGCGATCCACTGATCAAAGGCCTGATCAAATTGTTCTTCCGAAATACGCGTGCCATAGTCACGAGAAGAATTACAGTATTCCATTAACCTCTGATCACCATGAGATGACCATGCTGATGTGATAGCATCATACACATATGCAGCCTTAATATTAGATAGCGCTGTTGTGTATTCTTCCGAAGATGGATCTAAATCCCACAATGCCGCGAAATAAGATAACGTCTTAAACGTCGAAGATAGGCCGTTTTCATAATCATTGCCAGTAGATTTAAATCGACGCAATAAGGTCTCAAACATACTCTGCAAATTATTGCATATGCGTTCGGTCTTCTGGAGAATATCTTCCAGTTCGTCTCTAATTTTCTGAATATACTTATTGAGTGAACTCAACTTACGATTGTCCAAGTTCATGGCCACTCCAAGAAGCCCGAAGCCAATCTCTGGAGCGGCACTGGTTGTCTCAGGGACAAGAGCCGACAAATGATCTACAACATACTGGCCCAACGCTGTACCAAATTCCGGCAACGTGACCGTGCGATTCTGGGTCAGTTCATCTTCAGAAAAATCATCTACATCAAATTCAGCTTGCTTGCGCATATCAAGATAGTAATTTTTCACATACTGCAACAGCTGATCTTGCAACGGAGATTCCTCAGCCCCTCGTAGCCGAATGGCGGCATTAACCCAAGCAGCGCCAAACACTTCATACTTGGTCAGAGGGACACCACCTTTATTGAGGTTAGCAAAAACGTCAGCAATATGAGCAGATCCCGTTGTCTAAATGAAAGTGCAACACCCGTTAGATTGGAAATTGCCTAGAAAAC
>OKRW01001612.1_pt1 | contig 18550 bp, 19 predicted proteins | sample 1601151 | NCBI WGS metagenome assembly OKRW01 (sample SAMEA3541471, study PRJEB24748) | human gut metagenome | biome: human gut; feature: human-associated habitat; material: faeces | place: China | collected 2012 | reverse complement strand
AGATATTTATGAATTGGCTGGATAAATATTTAATATTAATTCACCAAAACAATTAGGCGATATTTTATTCAATAAATTGGGCTTGCCAGCTTTGAAAAAGACAAAGACAGGATATTCTACAAATGCGGAAGTACTAGAAAATTTAATATATGCTCACCCTATTATCGCTAAGATTTTAGATTATCGTATGTTAAATAAATTAAAAACTACGTATTTAGATGGCTTGAGAGCATTAATCAATCCACAGACTAAGAGAATTCATACAAGTTTCAATCAGACTGTAACAGAAACAGGAAGACTCAGCAGTTCTGAGCCGAATTTGCAAAATATTCCTGTACGCACAGCGGAAGGTAAAAAAATTCGCAGTTTATTTGAGCCTGGCGAAGGTTATGATTATATCTTATCTGCTGACTATTCTCAGATTGAGCTTAGAATAATGGCTCATATGTCAGAGGATAAACATTTTATAGATGCTTTTTGTCATAATCAAGATATTCATACAGCGACAGCAGCTCAAGTATTTAAAGTGCCTATAGATGAAGTTACTTCAGAACTTAGAGGTAAGGCAAAGGCTGTAAATTTCGGTATTATCTATGGTATAAGTGCGTTTGGTTTGGCAAAAAATCTGCATATTTCGCCAAAAGAAGCTAGGGAATATATAGATAATTATTTACAAGAATGTAGTGGCGTGAAGAATTTCATGCATGAAATTGTAGAAAAAGCATATCAAGAATATCTGGAAATGCGGAGTCAAGGACTCTGGGGAAAACAGCACAGAGTATAAGCTCTGCAGAAAATGTATCCATAACAGGGCTGCGTATCCTACGCAGTCCTGTTTAAATTCTAAAAAAAAGGGAAATATAATATAAAGATATTCCCCTAAAGGAGCAGTGAAACAGATGCTGAAGTGGCACAAGAATTACTATAGAGGAGCGAGTATAAAAAATATCAGCAAAATTCGGTTGAAACTCATTCAGGGGAAACCTGTACTTGGCATCTATCTGATCACATTATCAGAAAATCCTCATAACCAACTGGAAATCCTGCCGGCTCTAACACTTGTTCAGGAAACAGCAGCACGTATCTGTCCTGAGATCGTAGGTATTGCCAAAGGCAAAGAAGAGGCTCTGGAACTTATTACAGATATGGTTCAGACCATCTATGAAGAAACCGGAGAACTTAATATAAAAGAATATTGGAAGAACAGGTGAACGCATGCTACATATTCTATGGATATTACTCAAGTTTATATTGATCCTTCTGGGAATCTTTTTAGGTCTCATACTAGTGGCAGTGCTACTCATTCTGTTCTGTCCGGTCCGTTACAGGGCTTCCGGCACTAAGGAAACAGATTCTTTCCGGGATATTTCTGCACGGGCACGTGTCAGCTGGCTTTTTGGCGTTGTTTCTTTCCAGCTGCAATACCAAAACGGTACATCAGCTTTTGATTTTCGTTTATTCGGAATCCCAATCATGAAACTGATCCAGAAATTTCGAAACAGAAGCCATCCTGCCGAAAAAAAGCCTCAGAACGGTCATACAGATTCTTTGCCAGCTAATACAGAAAAAAGTACAAATTCAACAGATTTCAAAGATGTCTCAACAGCAGATTCCTGTCGTTCCACAAATGAGGCTTCCGATCTCACTGAAGAAACCGTAGCTTCTGAAAGAGATACAGATCTTGAATATGCACGAACAAAGATTGGACATCTCTTTTATAGACTCGGCATATTTTTTCGGAATCTTTGGAACAGACTTAGCAGATTATGGCAGAAAATTTGCCGTATTCCTTCCTCTGTAGAAAATTTTACTTTAACAATCCAGAATATCTGTGCTAAAATAGAATCATATCAGAAATTTCTTGAACATCCCAGAACAAAAGCTGCGTTTTCTCTCATAAAGGACAGGTTTTTCCGGTTGCTTCGGCATGTATTTCCAACCAGAATACAGGGCACACTTACTTTTGGAAGCTCAGATCCATCTGTTACAGGAGCCGTACTTGCAATTCTGGGAATGACGATACCTCTTCACAAAAATTGCATTGCTGTAACACCTTTATTTGAAGACCGGAATGTTATACTGGGAAATATTCAGATAAAAGGCAGAATATACGGAGTCGTTTTATTAAAAACTGCTCTGGAATTATATTTTAACAAAAATATCAAGTACATCATCAGACGATGGAAGCATAAATAAGGAGGACTGATTATGTCAGGCGAAAACAATTTCAAAGACACTGTAAACTCTCTTTTCAAAGGGCTGGATGCCTTCATTTCCGCCAAAACAGTTGTAGGAGAAGCAATCCATGTAGGAGATACGATCATTCTTCCTCTAGTAGATGTATCCTTTGGTGTTGGTGCTGGTGCATTTGAAGGTGACAAAAAAAGTAACGGCGGTGGCGGTATGACCGGAAAACTCACCCCTAGCGCTGTCCTTGTTATTCAGAACGGAACTACCAAACTGGTAAATATCAAAAATCAGGATGGACTTACAAAGGTTCTTGATATGGTTCCGGATTTTGTAGATCGTTTTTCATCCGGTTTTGGGAAAAACACTTCTTCAGATGATGGAAACGATGAATAAAAATAGAAAAAGAACACTCACAAAAAGACTTTCGTGATTCTCCCGAAAGTCTTTTTTGCATATAATAATATAACCTCAAAAGACGGAGGTCGGATGTGGGAAGACTTTTGGGATTAATGTTGTTCTGCATTGGCATCGGAATGGTGATCGGCATGCTCGTTACAGAAAATGTGATCATTATTATCTCAGCCGGCCTTTGCCTGCTATGTGGATATCACATGTTCTGCAGATGATATTATTGACAACAAGCAGCAGAAGTGATTATAACACGAACAAAGGCACGGGATACATCCCGTGCCTCTTCTTATTCGTTCATTTAATGAAACGATTATGCTCTTTCTACTTTTCCGGATCTCAGACAAGAAGTACATACATACATCTTCTGTGCACCGCCAGCAGCGGTTTTAACTCTAACGGATTTCACGTTAGATTTCCACATTTTATTGGATCTTCTATGTGAATGACTTACATTATTTCCGAAATGAGCAGCTTTCTCACAGATTGCACATTTAGCCATGATAGCACCTCCTTGACGCTTTATTGTTACTGTCGTGCTGTGTGCATAGCGTCTGAACAGTAACCTTGTGTTCAACAGATTACATTGTAACAGATGAATTGTGCTTTTGCAAGCAAAAAAAGGAAAAAACTCAAAAATTATATTTCTTTTTCTGTGAAAAGAGGTTATAATACACTTACATACAATAATGAGCATTGGAGGTAACCATATGAATGGACGTATAGATTCCGGATTGGGTCAGATCGTAATTGATACAGATGTCATTGCGACTTATGCCGGCAGTGTGGCGGTAGAGTGTTTTGGTATCATCGGAATGGCAGCTATCAGTATGAAGGATGGCCTGGTCAAGCTTTTGCGTATTGACAGCCTGAAACATGGTATCAGTGTTAAGATCACGGATGATAATAAGATCCGGCTGAATTTTCATGTCATCGTAGCATATGGCGTGAATATCAGTACTATTGCGGACAATCTTGTCAACAATGTAAAATATAAAGTCGAAGCCTTTACAGGAATGGAGATTGATAAGATCGATATTTATGTAGAAGGTGTACGCGCAATTGATTAGGATAGAGGAGGAACTTGTGGTGAATAACAAAACCATAGATGCTAAAATACTTTCCAGAATGTTTCTGTCCGGAGCAAAGAATCTGGAAGCGAAGAAAGAGTGGATCAATGAACTGAATGTGTTTCCTGTACCTGATGGAGATACGGGAACCAATATGACGCTTACCATCATGTCTGCTGCTTCTGAAGTAGGTGCTCTTACAGATCCGGATATGGAATCCCTGGCAAAGGCAATTTCTTCCGGTTCCCTCCGTGGAGCCAGAGGTAATTCCGGTGTTATCCTGTCACAGCTTCTGCGTGGATTTACCAGAGGTGTGCGTAAACTTACAGATCTGGATGCACCTGCCATTGCCGCAGCTATGGAGCGAGGCGTTGAAACTGCATACAAAGCAGTTATGAAACCAAAAGAGGGAACCATTCTTACTGTAGCCAGAGCTGCAGCAGACAGAGCAGCAGAGCTTGCTGATGCTGCAGAAGATCTGGATGCTTTTTTCGACGGGATCTTTCAGCATGCAGAGGAAACTCTTGCCAGAACACCAGAGATGCTTCCAGTCCTGAAAGAAGCAGGTGTTGTGGATTCTGGCGGACAGGGACTTCTGGAAGTTTTCCGTGGTGCCATCGACGGATATCATGGAAAAGAAGTGGATTATTCCCAGTTTGAGGCAGCAGCTCCTAAGATCACAAAGATTTCTCCTCAGGCAGAGGCAGATATCAAATTTGGATATTGTACAGAGTTTATTATCCTTCTTGAAAAACCGCTTCCACAGGATGAGATCGACCGTTTCCGTGAATTTCTGGATTCCATCGGTGATTCCATTGTTTTGGTGGCTGATGATGAGATTGTCAAGGTACACGTGCACACCAATCATCCGGGACAGGCTTTTGAACGCGCACTCACGTATGGTCAGCTTTCCCGTATGAAGATTGACAATATGAGAGAAGAACATCAGGAAAAACTGATCAAAGATGCGGAAAAACTTGCAAAAGAACAGGCAGAAAACAAAGAACCTCCAAAGGATCATGGATTTATTTCCGTATCCGTAGGTGAGGGACTTTCTCAGATCTTCCGTGAGCTTGGCGTAGATTATCTGATCGAAGGCGGCCAGACTATGAATCCGAGTACTGAAGACATGCTCAATGCTATTGAGAAAGTAAATGCAAAAACAATTTATATTTTCCCGAATAACAAGAATATTATCCTTGCAGCTAACCAGGCAAGAGATCTGACTGAGGACAAGGAGATCATTGTAGTACCAACCAAGACAATCCCACAGGGAATTTCCGCAATGATCAGCTTTGTTCCGGAGAAGGGCGGCGAGGAGAACCTTGCTTCCATGACCGATGCGATTTCCAGAGTGAAGACCGGACAGATTACTTATGCAGTCCGTGATACACGCATTGATAACAAGGAAATCCATGAGGGAGATATCATGGGAATCGGTGATGCAGGTATCCTTGCAGTAGGCAGAGATCGACTTCAGGTAGCAGAGGAGATGGTAGCAGAGATGGTTGACGAGGAATCTGAGATTATCAGTGTTTACTATGGTGAAGATGTATCTGAGGAAGATGCAGAGGCACTTTCTGATTCTCTTACCGAGAAATATCCGGAGTGCGAGGTTGAGCTGAACCAGGGTGGACAGCCAATTTACTACTATCTGATTTCTGTAGAATAAAGAGCAAAAAAAATGAATGATAAGACACCTTTACGTGAATTAAAAGGCGTGGGTGAGAAAACAGAGAAGCTTTTCCAGAAGATCGGGATCACGACTGCGGAAGAGCTTCTCCGTTATTATCCGCGGACTTACGATATATATGAGGAGCCTGTGGAGATTGCATCAGCAGAGGAGGACAAAACAGTCTCTATCCGTGCCACTATAGCAACAGGTATTTATATTAACCAGATACGCAATCTCCAGGTTCTGACAACAACTGTGGCAGATGCAAGCGGCCGATTGCCGGTTGCCTGGTTCAATGCGCCTTATTTGAGGGGAACACTCAAAAAGGGCAGTGTGTTTATCCTCAGAGGAAAGATCATCAGAAAAAAAGGCCGTCCGCAGATGGAACATCCGGAGATTTTTACCCCGGCAGCTTATGAGGAGATCATTCACAGTATGCAGCCTGTATATGGTCTGACGAAAGGACTTTCCAACAAGATGATCACGAAGTTGGTCCATCAGATTTTGGATACAAGGCCTCTCCATGGGGAATATCTGCCGGAGGAGATACGGGAACGCTATCAGCTCGCAGAGGCCAATTATGCGATCCGGACTATCCATTTTCCGAAAAATATGCAGGAGCTTCTCACAGCCAGGAAACGTCTGGTATTCGATGAATTTCTGCTTTTTGTGCTGGCAATACAGCTCTTGAAGGAGAAAACTGAAGAGGCTCCAAACACTTTTCCAATGAAACCAGTATGGACAACCGAGGAGATCATAGAAGGGCTTCCCTATGACCTGACCGGAGCCCAGAAGAATGTCTGGCATGAGATCGAACGGGATCTGAGCGGTCATAAGCTGATGTCCAGGCTTGTACAGGGGGATGTTGGTAGCGGCAAGACCGTGATCGCATTTTTAGCTATGGTACTTTCAGCAGAGAATGGATTTCAGAGTGCATTGATGGTACCGACAGAGGTTCTGGCAAATCAGCATTACGAAGGCTTTCTGAGACTGATGGAAGAACAGAATATCGCTTCCTGCCATCCGGTGCTTCTGACAGGATCTACCACAGCCAGACAGAAGCGTGAGATCTATCAGAAGATTGCAGACGGTGAAGTGAATGTGATCATCGGAACTCATGCCCTGATCCAGGAAAAGGTGGAATATAAGAATCTGGGGCTTGTGATCACAGATGAGCAGCACAGATTCGGCGTTCGCCAGAGGGAAGCGCTGACGACCAGAGGAAATCCGCCTCATGTACTTGTTATGAGCGCAACCCCCATTCCCCGGACACTGGCGATCATTTTATACGGAGACCTGGATATTTCGATCATTGACGAGCTTCCTGCAAAAAGACTTCCGATCAAGAATTGCGTAGTAGGAACTTCCTATCGTCCCAAGGCGTATTCTTTTATTGAAAAGCAGGTGCAGATGGGAAGGCAGGCTTATGTGATCTGTCCTATGGTGGAAGAGAGCGAAGGCCTGGAGGCAGAGAATGTTACAGATTATGCCAGAAAGCTTCAGGAGGTCCTTCCGGGGGAGATCAAAGTAGAAATCCTTCACGGAAAGATGAAGCCAAAAGAGAAAAACAGGATCATGGAGGCGTTTGCTTCCGGCGAGATCCAGGTACTGGTATCTACCACAGTTGTGGAGGTTGGAGTGAATGTGCCAAATGCAACCGTTATGATGGTGGAAAATGCAGAACGTTTCGGGCTTGCCCAGCTTCATCAGCTTCGTGGCCGTGTAGGGCGTGGAGAGCATCAGTCTTACTGCATTTTTATCCAGGGAAATAATGAAGAAAATACTTCTAAACGTCTGAAGATCCTCAATGAATCCAATGATGGATTTTATATAGCCGGAGAAGATCTGAAGCTTCGGGGCCCAGGAGATCTTTTCGGTATCCGCCAGAGCGGACTGATGGAATTTAAGATCGGTGATATCTACAATGATGCGGGAATCCTGAAGAATGCAAGTGAAGCAGCTGGTGAGATCCTGGCACTGGATTTTGATCTTATCCTGCCTCAGCATAAGGCTTTAAAGGAGCATCTCAAAGGGTATATGAGTGAAGAACTGGAAAATCTGGGGATCTAATTGGATGGAGCAAAGCGAAGAATCAGAACTTCGTTTTAGTATAAAAAGAAAAAGGGAGAAAACAGGATGAGGAGAAAAATGATCAAAAAACTTCTGTGTGTCGTTTTATCAGGGTCTATGATCTTTGGCAATGCAGGGATAACCATGGCTTCAGAGACAGAACCGGAAACAGTCCAGGAAAATGTAAATGAGGAGACTGACAGTCCAGAGGAAAGTTTTTCTGAGGAAGATATTTTTGAAGATGGAATCTCAGCAGACGATGAAGCAGCAGAATTACCTGATAGCACAGAACAGGAATTAGAAGAAGAGCCGGAAGAAGCGGATAATATAGAAATGTCGGAGGACACTGAAAATCTTTCGGAAGAACCGGAAACAGAAGAAATGGCAGAAAGTGATGACTTTTCTGATGGAGAAGAAGATGCTGTAAGTGCTTCCGCAAGCATGATGGATGGAGGAATCACCGGAGATATTGCCTGGTCAATTGATACATCCGGATGTCTTACATTAAAAGGAAACGGTGACTATGATACCTCAGATTATTATTGGGATGCAGAAAGGGGCTGGAGTAAATGGCAGGATGATATTAAAACAGCCATAGTTGAAATTTCCGGAATCACAAAGACAAGAGCTATGTTTAAGGGATGCAGGAATCTTACCAGGATCACTTTTAAAAACTGTGATTTCAGTAAGGTGACAGACATGGCCTTTATGTTCTCAGATTGTGAAAGCCTTACACAGCTGAATGTCCGGAATTTTAATACTTCCAGAGTGACAAGGATGAGCGGAATGTTCCGTGAATGTCGGAATCTTAAACAATTGGACGTCAGCAGATTTAATACAGCGAATGTTACGACTATGGAGGAGATGTTTTATTGCTGTGAAAGCCTTACACAGTTGAATGTCAGTAATTTCAATACAGCAAATGTTGTATATATGAACGGTATGTTCGAACGGTGCGAAAGTCTTACACAGTTAAATGTACGAAACTTTAATACATCAAATGTAGAAGATATGGGCAAAATGTTCTGTACTATGAGCAAGCTCAAGTCTCTGGATCTGAACAGTTTTAATACTTCTAATGTACAGAATATGTATTTCATGTTTTATGGAAATGAGTCTTTAACAAGCCTCAATATTAAAAATTTTGATACATCCAAGGTAGTAGATATGAATTCTATGTTTGGCGAGCTTAAAAAAATGACTTCTCTGGATGTTTCTGAATTTAACACATCAAAAGTAAAATCTATGGAAGGAATGTTTTCACGCTGCTATGCGTTAAAAGCTGTGGACGTGAGCCATTTCAATACTTCTGAAGTGGTAAAGATGGGATATATGTTTAACTCCTGTAGCAGCCTGGAATCTCTAAACCTCAGTAAGTTTAATACATCTAGCGTCAATGATGCAAGATATATGCTGTACTATATGGATAATCTTAAAACACTGAAAACGATCCCGAACCTGAAGTGCTCTATAGAACTTCCATTTACCATGTCAGACAGCTCAGGCAAAAAATATACGACTATGCCAACGAACAGTAAATGTATCACTTTAAAGGTAGTTGCTTCAAAACCAGTAGTTAGAAAGAGCATCAAAACGGCAAAGGTAACTGTAAAAACCGCAACTTACAATGGAAGTCCGCAGAAGCCAGGTGTAACTGTTAAACTTGGAAATACAACATTAAAAAGCGGCACAGATTATACAGTAACTTATTCTAATAATACAAAAACGGGAACAAAAGCTGTTGCAAAAATCACAGGAAAGGGAAGTTACAAAGATTCTGTTTCTAAATATTTTACCATCAAAGCATGCAGTCTTGACGGTAAAGTTCAAGTTAATTTGAAGACAACGATTTACACCTGGGATGGACAGGCAAAAACTCCCGCATTTTCTATTTATATGCCGAAAGCCAATGCGGCCGGAATGATCTCATTACAGAATGAAAAAGATTATACATATAAATATCTTAATAATAAAGAACCTGGAACAGCAACCTTACAAATCACAGGAAAGGGCAATTTTACAGGTACAAAAAAAATAGCTTATAAGATCAGCAAAGCAAAACAGCCGGTAAAAGTTACACCAGGAAGTATTACAAAACTTTATACAGACAAAGGCAAATCCTACAAAATCAGTGTTTCAGGAAAAAAAGAATTTGCAAAAGTGACATATTCAACCACTAATGCAAAAATTGCATCTGTAAAAAATAGCAAGATTATGCTTAATGGAGAGGGAGTGGCAACAGTTACTGTAAAAGTTGCGGCGACCAAACATTATCAGGCACAGAATATTGCAATTAAGATTAATGTGCTGAAAAGACAGAATATTACCACTGCTGTAAAGAATGGGGCAAAAATAGCGTATTCCACTACAATGAAATCTCTTGGTGCCAAAGTTCCTTCAGAAGGTGGGAAACTTACTTATAAGTCCTTAGATACCAGTATTGTTTCTGTGGATTCCAAAGGTAATTTGAACTTTAAAAAGGCAAAGAAGCTTGGAAAAGTTACAATCCAGATCACTGCAGCGAAATCTTCTTCCTATGCTCCGGCAACCAGGAAACTGACGATCACTACGGTAAAAGGAACTCCATCTGTCAGCTGTGTACAGCAGCAGGAACGTAAGATCTATGATGGAGCATTCAATCTCGGGGCAAAAGCAGATCAGAATGCAACATTGGTTTATTCCAGCAGCAACAGTGCTATTGCATCGGTAGCTTCTGATGGAACGGTTACTTTGAAGGAATGGCAAGAAAACGATATTCAGAGAGAAGTGCAGATCACAGTTACTACAAAAAGTACAACGTTTTATAATGCAGCGAAGCCGGTAATTGTTAATCTTACTGTTATTAAAAAGAAAAATCTGCAGCAGAGAATTGAAGATGAAAAAATCAAATTTCCTGATGGGAAATTTTGGAACCATGTTGTAAACAGTTATTCAGATCTGACAGATAATCTGGACAGCAGCGGAGCTCCTGAAAGATTTCAGGATACGATCAGTGATGTTCCATGCAAACATCACGGAACTCAGAGCGGAATTGATCCGATACCAGGTAATGGCGAGTATGATTGCAATAAGTTTGACGGGGCTATCCAGTGTGATGGGTTTGCAAGAAAAGTATTTTATGATATCTGGGAAGGGCAGAGAGTATCAGGCCTTCAGAGAATATATGATAATAATGTTCAGGTAGGAGACTATGTGCGCATCAATAATAATGGACATTCGGCTATCGTTACAGAAGTTTACAGTGATTCATTTAAAGTGATAGAGTGTAATCTGGATGGGGACGGACGTCATCATAATTGTCTGCTGCGTCATAACTGGACATATAGTAAAAGCAGTGTAACTTATCGTGTACATGCTGTAAATTACAGCCTTAACTAATAGACTTTTGAAACTTTTCTTTACAAAACTTTCAAATCGTAGTATTGTATTGCATGAGAAAAGATTAACAAATCCCTTGTAAGGAGGCTATAAACATGGCTAGAACAAAGAAAGCTGCAACCAAGACAACTGTAAAAACGGCTTCAATAAGCGAGACTCCTGCAAAATCTGTAGTAACCGCATCCGAAGAGAAAGCCGTTAAGGCTGAGACACCGAAGACAGACGATGCAAAAGCTTCTGTAGAAACAAAAGCAGCTGAGAAGACAGCTGAGGTAAAACCTGCCGCTGAGAAACCAGTAGAAGAAAAAACAGCAGAAGTAAAATCTGCTGAAGAGAAAACAACAGCTGTAAAATCAGAAGAGCCAGCTAAGAAAACCGCTGCCAAGAAGACAACAACACGAAAAACAACTGCAGCTAAGAAAACAACAACCAAGACGGCTGCTAAGACAACAGCAGCTAAGAAAGCTGAGCCAGTGACAGAAGTATATGTTCAGTACTGGGGCAAAGAGATACATACTTCAGAGGTTGCTGACAGGATCAAAAAGATCTGGACAGAGGATATGGGCAAAAAAGCTTCTGAACTGAAAGATCTCAAAATCTACATTAAACCCGAAGATAATGGTGCACATTATGTGATCAACGGAGATGTTACAGGATTTATCGGACTGTAAACAAAATCTTCATCGAACAGTATTTTAAAAGATATATATTGGCCTGTTATAGAGAATGTCTATAGCAGGCTATTTCTTTTGCATATTTGACCAATTCCAAATAGCATGTTATTATTCATTTAAGTAATAACATACTAAACAGATAGGGATATGGTAAAATGAAACAGATATTATGCTTTGGAGATTCCAATACATGGGGATATGACGGAGAGAGCAGAGAGAGACTACCGTGGGGAGTACGCTGGACAAGCCTTCTCCAGGAAAAACTGAATAAAGAAGAATATCGCGTGATCGAGGAAGGACTGTGCGGAAGAACAACGGTTTTCGAAGATCCGCTCCGCGACGGAAGAAAAGGAACTGCACTTCTTCCCACACTTCTGGAAACACATGCCCAGGCGGATGTGATCACTCTAATGCTGGGAACCAATGACTGCAAAACTGTTTTTGGAGCATCCGCAGATGTAATCGGAAAGGGAATCACAAGACTGCTGGATCAGATCCAGGAATACGCACCAAGAGCGAAAGTCCTTCTCATGTCTCCCATCTATCTGGGAGAAAAAGTATGGCAGGAAGGATATGACCAGGAGTTTTCCAGAGAGTCTGTGATCGTTTCCAGAAATCTGCAGCCTGTTTATGAAAAAATCGCAGCTGAACGTCATATCAGTTTCCTTCCGGCAGCATCCTATGTACATTGCTGTGACGCAGATCAGGAACATCTGAATGCAGCAGGACATAAGAAATTTGCAGAGGTTGTATATCGAAAAGTACAGGAATTGCTGTAAATGAATATAGGATTTTAAGACTTTTGGATCTTATATAAAATAAAAAGATGTTGTCTGGCAGTTTTTCAGTTCTGTCAGACAGCATCTTTTTTGCATGAGCTTAGATCAACTCAGCATAGTAATAGATCTACCTGCGCGTACAGATTTAGTACTGCTGGCCGCCCTGGGAGCCGCTGGACATCTGGCGTTCCTGTGCTTCGATCATCTTTTTGACCATATATCCACCTACGGATCCGTTCTGTTTGGAAGTCAGGTTTCCGTTGTATCCGTCTGTAAGCGGAACACCCAGCTCGTTTGCTACCTCATATTTGAAACGGTCAAGTGCGCCCTTTGCTTCCGGTACAACTGCTTTGTTAGAAGAAGTGTTACTTGGCATAATTCATTTCCTCCTTGGTTGTTATTTGGTTTACTGTTACATTGCTAGTATGTGAAAACCATAAAATAATACACTGGCAGTTAAAGGAAATTTAACATATAAAAATATTTCCGTTCATAAATTATACCGCAGTAAAAAAGCGAATGTATGGTTGCTTTTTGACTAGAATTGCGGTTATAATAATCTCCGCATCACATATAATATCTGTCAGACAAAAAAGTAAGGGGGGCCCGTGAAAAAGAAGCGTTATCCTACATACAAGCGAAAATATAAACGAAAAAAACAGCCCAGGCGAAAAATACTCACAGCCATTATCCTATGTGTCATCCTTGCAGTATGTAATGGCTGGATGCCGCCGCGGAGCCTGAAAGAGGTAAAAGATCAAAGCCGGATCTTCGGACAGGTATTTCTTACATATATAGAAGAAAATGCGCAGATCCTCTGGGAAGATGTTTCGGAATCCGCTTCCGATGCAGTGACAGGATTACTGAAACAATCTCAGACGAAGACAGGAGGGCAGACAGAATCTGTTTCTCTGGATCAGATTCCGGAATACAGCGGCAGTCCATATGTGGAGATCAATGGAAATATACCCTCTTTTTCTGATGAAAAAAGCGCAGGACCTGCATACGAATTTTATAGTGAACTAGATTCCCTGGGGCGCTGTGGTTATGCAGAATCCAAGATCACACCGGAGCTGATGCCTGATGAAGAGCGAGGAGCGATCGGAATGGTGAAGCCTACAGGATGGCATACTGTAAAATATGAAAATGTAGATGGCAGGTATCTGTATAATCGCTGCCATCTTATCGGATATCAGCTGACTGGAGAGAATGCAAACAGGAAAAATCTTATCACAGGAACCAGATATCTCAATGTGACGGGAATGCTTCCTTTTGAAAATGAGGTTGCAGATTACGTGCACAGTACAGGAAATCCCTGCATGTATCGTGTAACTCCGTTTTTTAAGGGAGATGAACTGGTAGCCCGGGGTGTGGAAATGGAAGCCGAATCCGTTAAAGACCAGAAGATATTTTTCCATGTTTTTGTTTATAACATACAGCCGGGAATTGAAATTGATTATACTACAGGAAACAGCTGGGAAGAATAGAGTATATGGAGTAACGCCGGGGAAAATATTAATTTTTCATGAATTTACATGAATTAAATTGCACTTTTTTGGGCGTTATGCTAGAATCAGTTACAGAGTTATATGATTTTACCTATATAAAGGGGAAAAAGGGATGTAACCCAAGGGCAGAATGGAGAGGTGAATTATGAATTTAGGAATTATTGCGCATAACAGTAAGAAAGTTCTGATTGAAGACTTCTGTATTGCATACAAGAATATCCTTGCCAAACATGAAGTATATGCAACCGGAACAACAGGAAGAAGAATTGAGGAAGCAACCAGTCTTCACGTTCACAAGTTTCTTGCCGGAAGTATAGGCGGAGACAAGCAGTTTATGGAGATGGTAGAGCGTCAGGATCTGGATATGGTGATCCTGTTTTATAACCCTGTCATGATGGACCCGGTAGAGCCGGATATCATGAGCATTGTCAAACGCTGCGACCAGTACAACATTCCGGTTGCTACAAATATTGCCACTGCGGAACTTCTGATCCTTGGACTGGCCCGCGGTGATCTGGATTGGAGATTAAATCTGAAATGAGAGTCATAGCAGGAAAAGCACGTAGATTAAACTTAAAAACCATTCCCGGAAATGAGACACGACCAACAACAGACCGTATTAAGGAAACTCTTTTTAACATTCTCCAGCCTGAAATACCTGGTTGTCGGTTTCTGGATCTGTTTTCCGGAAGCGGAGCGATCGGTATTGAAGCTCTGAGCCGTGGAGCCGAGTATGCCGTATTTGTGGAAAAAAATCCCAAAGCATGCACTTGCATCCGCGAAAATCTTTCATTTACAAAACTCACGGATGGTGGTAAACTGCTGAACATGGATGTGCTTCAGGCACTGCGTTCACTGGAAGGCGGAGAACCATTTGACTGTATTTTTATGGATGCACCATACGAACAGCATCTGGAACAACCAGTCCTTGAGTATCTGGCTGACAGCACTCTTGCAGATGAAAACACGCTGATCGTTGTGGAGGAAGATCTACATACGGATTTTTCTTATGTAGAGGACCTTGGATATCATCTGGTACGTTCCAAGGAATATAAAACCAACAAGCATGTTTTCCTAAAAAAATGAAAGAGAGACAGACATATGATAACAGCAGTATACCCGGGAAGCTTTGACCCGGCAACCTATGGCCATCTTGACATCATTAAGCGGGCAAGCATTTCATTTGACCGGGTTATAGTGGGAGTTTTGCATAATTCTGCAAAAAGTCCGTTGTTTTCTGTAGAAGAACGTGTTAAGATACTAACAAAGGCGACAAAAGATATCCCGAATGTGGAGGTGAAAGCATTCGAGGGCCTGTCAGTGAACTTTGCCAGGGAAAACCATGCCCAGGTGATCGTTCGAGGGCTTCGTGCTGTCACGGATTTTGAATATGAACTGCAGATGGCCCAGACTAATCGTGTTCTGGCACCGGATGTGGACACCGTTTTTCTTACAACCAGTCTGGAATATGCATACTTAAGCTCCACGATCATGAAAGAAGTTGCTAATTTCGGAGGAGATCTGAGCAAATTCGCTCCACGTGAGATTACGGATGCAGTCGAAGAGAAATTGAAAAAAAGAGAAACAGAGAAATAAGGAGAGTGTATTATGAGCAGCAGAATTGAACAGATTATTCAGGAGATTGAAGAGTATGTGGACAGCTGTAAATTCCAGCCTCTTTCCACTACCAAGATCGTAGTGAACAAAGAAGAGATTGAGGAGTATTTACGTGAACTTCGTCTGAAAACTCCGGATGAGATCAAACGTTATCAGAAGATCATCAGCAATAAGGATGCGATCCTTGAGGATGCTCAGGCTAAAGCTGACAGTCTGATCGCAGATGCTCAGGCCAAAGCTCAGGAACTTGTTACACAGCATGAGATCATGCAGAAAGCATATGCACAGGCAAATGAGACCATAAATGCTGCAAACAAGCAGGCTCAGGAGATTCTTGATTCTGCAACACAGGATGCAAACAGCATTCGTCTCAGTGCGATCACATACACAGATGATATGATGGCTAATATCGGTTCTGTCCTGAATCAGACACTTGAAGATGCCGGTGGTAAATATAAAGCATTTATTGATGCTCTGCAGAGCTGCCTTGAGGTTGTTAATCATAATCGTCAGGAGCTTGCACCACAGACTGCTCAGGCAGCGGCAATCTCCAATACCTTCCAGGATGATGACAGTTCTTCTATAACAAAAGAAGACGAAGATCTGTTAGACGATATCGGAGAAAACTAGGATCAGGAATATCGCACTGGCGTTCAGACATTTTGAAATAGCGTAGGGGATCAGTGACAAACTGTTTTCCAATACGCTTTTTGTCTGAGCCATGACGCAAAAGCCACCAAAAGAAGTCAGGAGCATAGAAGCAAGGTATCTGCTTTTCCATGGCAGCGGTGCGCCGGCAATCTGTTTCAGCCCGGTAGTTAGTTCCAGTGGTGCTGTGAACAGCATACAGCTTTGTGCATGAAATGGCCAGTAAAAGCTGATACTGGCGAGTATCAGTGAGAAGAGGAGAATATAGCCCCCGAGACGTGTGATGGTTTCAAATCCGTCCATGATCGAGACATCCAGGATGACTCCTATGGAGTCCTGTTGGTATGTCTCTTTTTTTATCTTGTTTACGCAGACAGAGTCCACGGTATGCCCGCGATATACAACGAAACGAAAAAACAGCATACAAAAGAGATCTGCCGCCAGAAAAGTGAGGATCATCTGTACTGCTGATATCTTATTTTTCAAGAGTATCCCGGAAAGATAGGAAATGATAAATGCGGGACTTGCATTGCAGCTAAACGTAAGAAGATATTCCCCTTCTCTGCGGGAAATCTGCTGGTCTATGTACAGATCATGTGCCAGTTTGGCTCCCATAGGATATCCGCATAACAGACCCAGGATCAGAACATAGGCTCCAGCAGGTGAAAGCCCGAAAAACGTTTTCCAGAAGAAAGCAGATGGTTTCAGAAGCTTCCGGATATTTCCAGTTTTTAATAATGCTCCTGTCAGGATCAGAAATGGCAGCAGAGTGGGAATCATGATATTCAACCACAATCCAAGTCCATTTTTTACTCCGGTAAGAGCTTCTTTTGGGTGAAAAAGCAGAAAAAACAACAGGCAGATATAGAAAAATATGATTATTTTTCGTTTCATAAAAACAGGTCCTTGCTTTTTTTACAGTATATGATTATTATAAAAGACAAATGAATTTATGAAGCAGAAGGAGGCAGAATTTATGCCAGTATTAGAAAATTGTGAACCAAAGAGAGTTTTTCATTATTTTGAAGAAATCTGCAAGATTCCTCATGGTTCCAGAAATACAAAACAGATCAGTGATTTCCTTGTGGAATTCGCGAAGGATCATGGATTCAGATATGTACAGGATGAGCTGAATAATGTAGTGATCTACAAGCCAGGCACACCAGGATATGAGAATTCTCCCACAGTGATCATCCAGGGCCACATGGACATGGTATGTGAAAAACGACCGGATGTAGATCATGATTTTACAAAAGATGGTTTGAACATCTCTGTAAAAGATGGTTATATCACAGCCAACGGAACAACGCTTGGCGGTGATGATGGTATTGCAGTTGCTTATGGCCTTGCCCTTCTTGACAGTACAGATATTCCACACCCTCCTCTTGAAGTACTGCTCACGGTTGATGAGGAGATTGGTCTTCTTGGTGCAGTCGGTCTGGACTGCAGCGTGCTGAAGGGAAGAAGATTTATCAATCTGGATTCTGAAGCGGAGGGAAGTCTCTGGATCAGCTGTGCCGGCGGTCTTTCCGGTATCAGCCATATCCCTGCCCAGCGTGTAGAAGGAGAAGGAGAAAAGGTACAGGTCAAAGTCTGTGGACTTATGGGCGGACATTCCGGTGCCGAGATTGACAAGAACAGAGCGAATGCCAATAAACTTATGGGACGGTTTCTTTACGGACTTAAGAAAAAAGCGGAATATGCCCTTATTTCTCTTACAGGCGGACAGAAAGACAATGCCATTACAAGAGAGTGCACCGCAGAATTTCTTACGGATTCCGTTGCTGAGGTAAAAGCTTACGCAAAAGAGCTCCAGGAGCAGCTCCGTGAAGAATATACTGGTTCTGACGAAAACATTACTTTTGAAATAACAGAAAAGGGTACTGCAACAGCAGAGGTTCTTCATCCTACAAGTCAGGAAAAGATCGTATTTTATCTGCAGAATGTACCATTCGGAATCCAGAAAATGAGCGGAACCATCAAAGGCCTGGTGGAAACCTCCAGCAATATCGGTATCCTCCGTCTGGATAGGGACGAGCTTTTTGCAAGTTCCAGTGTAAGAAGCTCTGTAGACGCTGCATGCAGTGCATTATCTGATAAAATTGAATATCTCACAGAATTTCTTGGTGGTGACTATGAAGTACAGGGTGCATACCCGGCATGGGAGTACAGAAAGGAATCTCCATTACGAGATAAAATGGTTGCAGTTTTTGAGGAAATGTACGGACATAAGCCTGAAGTCGTAGCGATCCACGCAGGCCTTGAATGCGGGCTTTTCTATAAAAAAATGGAAGGACTGGACTGTGTATCCCTTGGACCGGATATGAAGGATATCCATACATCCGAGGAGGTTCTCAGCATTGCTTCCACAGAAAGAGTATGGAACTATCTTGTACAGGTTCTCAAAAATCTGAAAGACTGATCCCGTTCGGAGTATGTTCGAACTTTTACCCTGGAGAGACGTAAGGTTTCTCCAGGGTATTTTTAGTTTGCGCGCCATGGGCGCGCTCTAACGGGTGAAAGTCCCGAACAC
>OKRW01001609.1_pt1 | contig 18575 bp, 14 predicted proteins | sample 1601151 | NCBI WGS metagenome assembly OKRW01 (sample SAMEA3541471, study PRJEB24748) | human gut metagenome | biome: human gut; feature: human-associated habitat; material: faeces | place: China | collected 2012 | reverse complement strand
TCCTTCCAAAACCATGGAGACAAGGGGTTCGCTACCGTTCAACCCTACCAACCGGCGGCTACAAGCGGTGGGTCTCGGCATGGCTTGGTCGGTGTTTCAACTAGAGGTCGATAATATCGAACACTTGTTCGAAACCTATGCTATGATGATAGTTGGCAAGCATATGGTTCCGTACATGTGCGGCGGCCCTGCGATGTGATTGGTACCTCCTATTGGAAGGGTGTGGAAAAGAGGTTTCGGATGGTGGAGTGCACATATATCGCCATCGATCTGAAATCCTTCTACGCGTCATCCGAATGCGTGGAGCTGGGCTTCGACCCGCTGCGCACACACCTGGTCGTCGCCGACGAATCGCGCACCGACAAAACCATCTGCCTTGCCGTGTCGCCGTCATTGAAGGCCTACGGGCTGCCCGGGCGTGCCCGATTGTTCGAAGTCAGGGAGAAACTGCGCCAAATCAACGCGGAACGGCAACTGCGCGCGCCAGGGCATCGATTCCGCGGCACATCGTATTACGCCGACGAGCTGGAAGCCGATCCGAGCCTGGCGGTCGACGTATACATCGCCAAGCCGAGAATGTCGCACTATCTCAACGCCAGCGGAAAAATATACGGCATCTACCTGCGGTACGTCTCCGCGGACGACATCCACGTCTACTCCATCGACGAAGTGTTCATGGACGCCACGCGCTACCTGCACGCCTACGGAAAAACCCCGCACGAACTGGCACGCGACATCGTGCGGGCGATCTACAACGAGACCGGCATCACCGCCACCGCAGGCATCGGCACCAACCTGTACCTGGCCAAAGTGGCCATGGACATCGTGGCCAAACATATTCCCGCCGACGCCGAAGGCGTGCGCATCGCCCAGCTCGACGAAATGTCGTACCGCCGGCTGCTCTGGGGACACAGGCCACTTACCGACTTCTGGAGGGTCGGGCGCGGGTACGCGAAAAAACTCGAATCCCACGGGCTCATGACCATGGGCGATATCGCCCGCTGCTCACTCGGGCGAGCCTCCGACTATTACAACGAGGAACTGCTCTACCGCCTGTTCGGCGTCAACGCGGAGCTGCTCATCGACCATGCGTGGGGATGGGAGCCCTGCACCATAGCCGACATCAAAGCGTACAAGCCCGCCGAACACAGTGTGGGGTCCGGGCAGGTGCTGACCAGTGTGACGCTGTTCGGCACCGCCCGGCTGATCGCGAAGGAAATGGCGGAAACACTGGCATTGGACTTGGTGAGCAAGGGGCTGAAAACCAACAGGGTGGCGCTCGCTGTCGGCTACGATACGGCAAGTCTTGACCCGGGGAGATTGGATGCTGGTGCGCCGATCGAGCTGAAACGCGCGGCCGAAGCCGCCGCGGCGTCATATACGGGGCCGGTCGGCGCGGACTATTACGGCAGGCGCGTACCTAAAGCAGTGTCGGGTTCGGTCGATTTGGGTGGGTTCACCTCGTCGGCGTCAACGATTCGTACTGCGATCGATAGGCTGTTCTGCCGGCTTGTCGATTCGCGCCTGCTGGTGCGCAGGCTGAACGTGACGGCGCTTGATGTGGCGACGCCAACGGAATTGGCGGCGGGTAAACGCTACGAGCAGCCCGACCTGTTCTCTGCTGCCAGTGGGGGCGACGACGCGCAGACGGGTTCAGGGGAGCGGGGAAGCCATGGTGTGGCGGACGAGCGTTCTGAACAGGCCGTGCAGCAGGCTTTGCTGGACATCAAACGTAAATTCGGCAAGAACTCGGTTATTAAGGCCATGGACATGTTCGACGGGGCGACCGGCCAGCAGCGCAATAATCAGATTGGCGGTCATGCCGCATGATTGGTTGCTTGAGTGTGACCTGAGCGTGCTTGATGAGATAGCGGCTGAACGGTATTGGAAGATTGGAAGCGAATGAGGGGAACGTATGGCACTTACGGAAACGCATGACTACGACGACATCATTAACCTGCCGCACCACCAGTCTCGGCGTCACGCGCATATGGCGTTGTCCGGCAGGGCCGCGCAGTTCATGCCGTTCGCGGCGCTGACCGGGTATGAGGATGTGCTCAACCGCACAGTTCGCGTCAACGAGGAGGCCATTGCCAAGGCCAATACCCCGGTTGATGTGGCGGAAGGCTATATGCCGGCCTGAGCTATTGCCGGGTGGTGTGATTCGTTGGTTTGGTGAAGGCGAGCTTGTGCGGGCTGCGCGCGTGACGGCAGCGGTGGTTTGTATCGCCGGCGACTTATTCCGGCATGGGGTATGCGTCATGCAACAAAGCGGAGAAGCTTTCGCTCGCCATGCCATAGAACGCACCGAGCAGCAGTTGCAGAGCCAGGTCGTCCGGTAAGTCGTTGTCGTTGGCAAGGGAACCGAGAATGCCTTCAAATTTTTGCGGATTGTTGCTCCAGATTGCCGACATTTCCTGCAATGTCAGCAGTTTCGTTGCCAGCTCGGGGAACTTGGGCGACGACAGCAGACGGTTGATGGTGGCGGCGCGATATTCGGGCATCGGGTCTCCATCGTGCGTGTGATTGTTCTTCTGCGGTGCCCGTGGTGTCCCGATCCATGACCGGACGGCGGCGATGGAGCTGCTGCTTAAACCGGTAAATGCGCAGGCATGGCTCATGGCATAGGTCTTCTCGTCCGTTTCGCCGGTTAGGTAGCCGACATCCACGCCGAAGAAGTCGGCGATAGTCGCCATGGTTTCGTATTTGGGGAACCCGATTTCCCCCGATGAGGTGCGATTACCGGTGTTCAGCCATCTGCTGACGTCCTTTTGGTGGAATTTTGTGAGGTACTGCCGGTTCAATGCGTGTACGAAATCCAGTTGCGTGAGACTTCGTTCATCCATACATTGCTTGAGTCGTGTTCTCCAGCAGGCGCTGTTTCGTGTTGATATACCACTCATAGTATAAACCCCCTTCAAAATACGAGTGAATTATAACATGTTACGTCATTGACGCCATAGCAGGGATGAAAGAGGATAGACACCAAAAGGAGAGAACTCATCTGCTGTGGGACTCAACACCGTATTTTCGCGTCTTGTGGAAGAAGGGAGAAGCTGCACGCGAAAAAATCACGCCCCCTGATGACGGGTTCCGCAACGAGGCCGATTCGTGGTCTTGGAATGACTGAAGGTCAGTCGTTTCTCATAGGGAACGCCGTCAGAAAGGAAGCAAGGTCATGTTCGCACAACTGGCAAACACGATTCTGCACGGCGTACGCATATTCGACGAGGCGGCAAAGAACACCACACCGGCCGAGATGAATCGCCCCGACGATTGCGACGAGGCACGGAGCGGACATCATCGCGGCGAGAACTCCCGCAAGAAAGGAAACGACAATGACGTTCGATGACGAGCCGGGAAAGACGGCTTGCGGACTCTATATCGGGTCAGCTGGAAATGGGAACGCGATTTGCGAAACGGCGACGCAGCTGTTTCGGAGGAATTAAGGAGATGAAAATGAAAAACGGGACTGTGAAAATCAGCTGTGCCCTTGCGGCTTTGGCCCTAGTCATTACTGCGGGTCTTTCTGGATGCGGGGTTGAGACAAACAACAAGAATGGTGCATCCCCAAAGCAGAACACTGCGACGTCATCTAAGAATAAGAAGCAGTTTGCAAAAAACGTGCCTGACGTGGCGGGGCTTCCTTGGAGCGTGGAAGAAGCCATGGAAGACGGCTCCGAACGTGTACAAGTTCAATATACGAATACATTGAATGAAAGTCTGTCGGCTTTCTCGGTGCTGTACAAGATTAAAGATGACGTAACGGATGATCAGCTAAGCAGTGCCTTTGCCGACTCTCTGGAAGCCTCTGCGAACAGCGACAGTGAGGATAAGTTGACCGTTGATGATCTGCGCAAGGCAAACTTGCAATGTGAAAGTGAGATGATAGTCAAGCCGGGAGAAAGAAGCATTGCTACCTGCGCATTCGGCTGGTACTACGCAACGAGCGAGGATCAGGTGAAGCTTTGGGACGTTGATAAGGTCAAGGTCACTTGCATCAGCAAGGACGGGAAGAATCTTGAAACATTTTACTATACCCCGGCAAAGAAGAAGACCATCAAAGACAGTATTGTCAATCCGGCCTATACGTGGCCTGACAATGATCTGTCGGCTAAGCTTCCGAAGCCTAATTACCCAGTCGTTACTGTAGGCATTGATTCAGCAACTGGTTTTGATTTCGATATCAAGGGCGTTCCGGTAAGTGAAACTAAAGTCTATGCGAAAGCATGCGAAGACATGGGATGGCAAGTGGAGCGGGAGTCCGACGAAGATACCTATAACTTTGTCGTAAAAGATGGATACCGTCTGCATATCTACTATTCGAATGACTATATTTCCGTTAGCTTGATGAAAGCAGCTGAACAATAGCGCGGATTTGTGAAGGCGAAGTCGTTCTCCGCCCCACATTTGGCGGTATGGGGAACGACTTCGTCCTAGTAAATAGCCAAGAGTAGAGGGGCCGCTCAGAAAAACATGGAAATGGTTCTGGAATCAGTTGGGACGTCGGCCAAGTCGTTTCCATGATGTCGGAACATCACGAAGTGCCTCTGCAGCGCCTTTACAGAGGGAGAAGGACATGACCAAGGAAGACAAACCGCAGCCGTCGAATATCAATCAGACGATGCAGCTTACTTTGCTGGCTGATCAAGCCTATAGCTTGCTGAAAAACATGCTTTCCTGCAGCGCGATGTTTATGATGCGCCGCTGGGATGATGAGAAGCGGTCGATTTCGTTCAGTTCCTTCGATGATATCGATCTTGTTGCAGTGATTCATGAGAAATCCGAATCCGAATGTGAGGTCAGGGTAACGTCGGATAGCCGGGATGCGAATCGTGCTGTACGGCGTATCGGCGATTTCTTCCGGGACTACCAGGCGCAAGTCGGCATGACTTCAGTGCAGTTGGACCATGAGCGTCGAACGGCATCGCGGAGAGCGGATGCAAGGAAAGAGACAAAACATGGAAGCGGATCTGTGGCTGTTGCCTCCGAGTTGGCGCAACGTGTCTCCAATGCACCTCTTACCACGAAAATTCTCGTAGGCTTTGTCGTTCTTTTTATCGTCATAGGTCTTATCTGCGGCATCACCTCGTGCGGGGCTTCGTCCAAAGCGGCCAATGATGGGAAGATAGCGATTCCGGAGTCTTCATCCGAATTCGAAGGTGAAAACTACAAGGACGTGGTCACAAGACTGGAATCGGCGGGTTTCACCAATATTGAGACCGAAGGCCTTGGCGATCTGATCACAGGATTCTTCCATAAGGATGGGGACGTCAAGACAGTGTCGGTCAATGGAAGTACGAGCTATAGCTCCAATCAAAAATTCCGGCCGGATGTACGGGTTGTCATCAGATATCATTCCTACTCAACAAGTAGCTCGTCATCGGAAAACGAGGATGATTCCACTTCTTCAGAGGAATCAAAGGCGGAAACTGACGATGCAGAGAACGAGCCCTCCAGCTCGTCTAACTCGTCGGAAGGCAAAAGCGAATCCCCGCAAACCGATGAAGGCAATATTTCGATGCAGAACAACCAGGAATTCGCCCAGATACTTGCGGGCGGAGATTCCGGGCAGGCCATCGAGAGTTTTGCAAACAAGTATCAGGGGCGCAATATCGAATTCGATGGCTATACGGCATCGGTATTACCGCATGACTCAAACAAGACACGATTCGACTATCTGATCCTTGCCGGAAATGTAGGGGGTACGCATGGTCCGAACTTTCATTTCAGTGATGTGAATTATTACGATCTTCACTTGACCGGTGACAATGTTCCGAGCTCGTTTACTGAGGGGCTCAACATTCATGTCATCGCTGAAATCGAAAGCTATGACTCCGCATCCGGCTTGTTCGAGCTCAAACCTATTTCCATCACGATGAGATGAGAATCGCCATGCCTGGATACATGCCATTCCCCAATGAGACGGTGACGCTCACCAGCCATTGCGCGCGCTGCAAGAACATCGACGGAGAGCAGAATAATGCCAAACTCATGCTCACCAATATGCGTCTGGTATACGAATGGAGCAGCAAAACACGGATGGGGGAGGACCTTTCATGCCTGTCCTACCCATTGAACGAGCTGGCAACGCAGAAAGACGAGATTCGAGCAGATTGCCAAACTTCAGATTATGAAACAAGCTTCAAACTCCACCCAGCCGGGGAGGAAGTCTCCTTCGTTTTCCGTAGCCCGGAGAAAAACGCGAGCCGTAAGGTGGCTGCCGCATGGCTGGACGCAATCAATATGGCGGTGACGGGAACCAAATCCTCCGCAGCCATGGCTTTACGCAGAAGCGTTCCTGGAGTCGAAATGCTAGCTGGTGCGTTGAAAGACACGTTCGATGTGGTCAAAACGACTTTTGCCGGCCCAAATACAAATCAGCGGAGCGCTTCCGCGAGAAAAGCCATCACGGCAAAATGCATTGGATGCAGAGCTCCACTTTCGGGGTGGACCGGTATGACCGTGCAATGCAAATACTGCGATACGGTGCAGACGCTGTGACTGGAACGGATAACGGGCTAAACGGGAACGAGGAATAAGACATGGGCATGTTACGCGCAATCGGAGGAGCAGTAGGCGGAACTCTGGCCGACCAGTGGAAGGACGTCATCACTGCTGGTCGGTTTGACGAGCATTCCGCGGTCGTGCCCGGCGTTCTAAAGGATGAAGACAACGGCCGCGGCTCCAACGGGCGTGGCTCGGAAGGCGTCATCACCAACGGTTCAAAGATTTACGTGCCGGAGAACACGGCGGCGTTCATCTTCAACCAGTCCGGCATCGAGAACATCATCTCCCAGCCAGGCGGCTACGAATACCATGACGGGCAGGACAGTGTTTTCAATGGCGACGGAGTAAAGAAATCGATCTTCAAACAGATCGGCGAGCGCATCGGTTACGGCGGTATCACGTCCGATTACAAGCAGATTGCCTTTGTGAATCTGCGTGAGATTCGTGACATCAAGTTTGGCACGCGCGGCCCGCTCATGTATAACGATCTGTTCTATGGGACGGATCTTGAGATTTTCGCCTATGGTTCGTTCACCATCCAAATCGGTGACCCGGTGCGTTTCATTCGTAATTTCGTTCCGGCGAACGTTACCTACTACTCGTTTGATGATCAGCGAGCACGTTCGCAGATTCTGGCTGAGTTTCTGCAGTCGTTCACGGTGGCACTGAATGCGCTGTCAACGCAGTACAGAATCTCGCAGTTGCCGGCGCAGGCGAACGATATTGCGGTCAAGGTGACGAATGATAGGCAGAATGCGGGTACGTGGCCGGCAAGGTTCGGTTTCAATATCGTCAAAATCGGTATCGAGAACATCGAGTTCTCGGATGCCTCGCGTGAGCTTGTGCGGAAGTTCTCCGCCAACAAGATGGATCTGAAGGCGTATGAGGATGTGTCGCAGCATGCTTCGAATGTGGCGGCGCAGCAGAAGATCGCGCATGGTGTGGAGGAGCATGGGTTTGGTGATGCGGGCGCGATGATGTTCGGCGCGGCTTTTGCGCAGGGGATTAATCCGATGACCGCAGCGCAGACCAATTCCGCGATTGCGGAGCAGCCTATGGCGGCACAGCGGCAGACTTCTACTGCTGCGGCGCCGTCCATGTCGGTCGTTGAACAGTTGGATGCGGTCAAGAAGCTCAAGGAACTGCTTGACGCGGGGATCTTGACCCAGAATGAATTCGATTCCAAGAAGAAGCAGATTCTTGGTCTATAGATCTATAAGGAGGACAACATGATGAAGAAGGTCTTTGCTGCGATACTGAGTATCGCATTGATTGCTGGTGTATCCGCGTGCGGCGAGAAGAAGGCCGAGGGGCCGGACTATGCCGATGACGAGGCGATGTCCGTTATCGCGGAGGGTTTTGGCAAACGTTCCGCTCTTATCGATAAGCTCAAAGGGCAGGGTAAGGATACGAGTGAATCAAAGAATCTTCAGCGGATCGTTCAGGCTGAGATTGATAATGACAAGCCGTTGAAGACGCGTCAATTCAAGGACTCGAAGCTCCAGGAGCAGATCATCGCCTATTTGAATTCGCTGGATGATCAACTGTCCGTGGTCAAGAAATACTCGAATACCAGTGCCGAATATACCAACGCGTGGAACGAGGTATATGATAAGCGGTCCACGATTCTGAAGACATTCGTGGATAAGTACGGGCTTAAGGTCGATTCGAAATACCAGGACACCCTTGACGATCTGGTTCGTAACGGTAATTCCGTTCAGGAGAAGAACGAGACGGATCAAGTGATCAATAATCTGGTTTCATCGGCTCAATTCGACAGAACGGAAGCGGAATATGGCGGTTACTACACGTATTCCGCGGTCATCGAGAACACCAGCAAGATCAATTTTGGCAATGTCTCGCTGCTGTTGGCGCTCTATGACGCTGACGGTGTGAAGGTGGAGGAGACTTTTGCCAACACCAGTTCATGGGCGGCGGGCGAGAAGGTCCGGTTCGAGGCTGGTAGCGATGTGAACGCCGCGCAGGTCAAGGTATCGGTCAGCGGCTATGAGGTGACGAAGTAGAGGGCCTCGTTTTTCTTATGCGCCGGCTGACAGAATTTCTGTGAATTCGACTTTCCGGAATTCTGTCAGTCGGCCAGAGGAATCCGGTTTGGAATGAGTTCGATTCCGGAAGAGGATTCTTGGAGCACGGCCACCGATGGGAATCGACGGAGTGCTGGTGGAAATCGACTCATGAGAAGGACTTCCGCAATGCTGGATATGCAATTCGGATTTGTTGGATTTGCGATGTTGCAGATGATCTGAAAGTTTGTACAGCCTGAATGTCTTCTTCGAACCAGTGGGCGCTCTCCAGTACAGGATCTAGACGCCACAGTGAATGAGGTCTTATGGAGAAATACGGTTCCAGCGGATGATGCTGTTATAGACTGTTCAAATAACTGGAAATGATCAGGGAAAGGAATCCTGTTCCCGGAATGTTATCAACGGGGATACACGGATTTCTGCGGAGGGGATGGAATATGGCAAAGAAGGCCGTTCGGATTAAGTACGATCCATTTGCATGCAACGTGTCTTTCCGGATCGCACAGAGCGTTGGCGGTTCCTGGCAGGAACCTTCAGAAGGTGCCGCGCTACTTAAGTTCACGAATCGTCCCATCCTCCTTTCCAATTGTATTTTCGGTATCGTTACCATCATTAATGAGAAATATAATTCCGTTATGGACGGTCTCGAGATTCAATTTTCAGGCCCGAACGATGATTTTGCCCTACTCGAACAGGTTATTAAGAAAGTCGACGATCAACAGAACGGGGTTGGACCACTTTCGTGCAGATTGATTGGCACGTACCATACCGCCGAGGATGCATTGGAAACCATTCGTCGCGATTATGCCACAATCAAACATGAATTTATGCCATATCTTCCTGGTGGTGACTATTATGAACACACGTCGAATCAGATTGGTGATCAGATTGTCAGGTTTGAAGATACCATCAGCGATGCGGTACCGGTATGTGTTGTCGGCAACTACAGCGTTGGTAAATCAGCTCTTATCAATTCCTTGATTGGTGAAGAGATTTTACCAAGCCAGGTGAATCCAAGCACGGCGAAAAATGTGAAAGTGGTTCGATCCAGTACGTATTCGGTGGCTGTGTATTATCCAGACGATAATGGCGACTTAAAACTACATCGTTTTGGAGTGGAGCCGTCGTTGGGACTTGTTGCACAGGATTCCGATGAACATGGTTCCGAAATCGCCGCGAAGCTCAATGAGTTTATTGGATGTGTCCGCGGTGATGGAGACAAGAGGGAAGTCGAAATAGCGCGAGCGGTGCTCGACAAGTTAAACCAGGGAAAGAATGCTGAACTGTCAGGCGAGTTTCTTGGCAAATTCGGAAGCAACGTCATTCTTGAGATGCCTTTTGCCGATTCCATATTGGAAAAGACCGATAGCAGAATCGTCTTTTTCGACACTCCGGGTAGTGATAACGCCGAGGTCAATCAGAAGGAGCATAAAGAGGCTTTGGAATTACTTCTCGGCGACCAGACCAATGCCTTACCCATCTTGGTTACCAGTCGTGATCGGGCGGCCGGTGATGGTACGGAGGCGATTATGCACATGCTTGACGAACATGCGAACAATTTTTCCAGTCCAAGCTGTCTGATTGTTATCTCAAAATGTGACAGGCTTGCCAAAGCCCAACTTCGTGAACCGGTCTCGGCGTTGACCAAAAACTGGCATGGCAAATCCATCGTTCTGTTTGTCACACCCATTGGCGCGCTTGGTGTAAGAAAAGGCGAGGATGCCGATTGGCTGGATGAAAGCTACAGCGAATTCTATGAGGATTGGAAACGTAAACAATCCGGTGCACATAAAGTCAGCCTTCCTGAATACAACGTTTACCCCTGTGATCGGCGCGTATCCATGGATGAGTTGGGTGTGAGTCAAGAATTGTACGATACCGGAATTCCCTCATTGGAATACGAAATTCAGTACTACGTCGAGCATTATTCCAAATACAAGAAGTGCGAGCGCGGTCGGAAGGATCTGCTTGGCGCATTGGCCGTTGCCGAGAGCGAACTTGCTGAGCAGAAGCAGCAATGCATCGACAAAAAACAAGAAGCTGAGCGTCGTAAGCTGGAAACCCGGAACGCATTGCTGAAAGAACTTGATGAAATCGATATTTTCATAGACCCGAACCTGGCGTCGAATATTGCGACTTATTTTGAGGACGACCTGAACTCCTATTGCTCAAAGTTAAAGGACGCCCTTTATGAAATATATGATTCCAGCGATCGTGAGAATCTCCAGGATTTCGATGATGCGATAAATGAGCATATTCGGCATCATTGTCAGGTCAACCTCATCGATAAGGTCTATCTTGCGGCAAACGGCGCGAAGGCGAAGATTCTTGCGAGCATGGCAGGTTTTGCTGAAGGATATGCGCGAACATTGCAGACCTATGTGGAAAAGAACAGGTCGCATTTCAGCGAAATCGGTAGAAAACAACTGCGCGAATGCCTTGAACACAACTCGGCATTGCCTGAATTCACCGAGGTAAAAAGTGTGTTGGAAGGTATTCAGGCACTATTCGAAAAATTCGCTCTAGTCGGCCATACATGGCGAATGATTACCAAGAAAGAAGACGAGGCACGCGAAAAGCTGGTCTGTGCAAAAGCCAAAGCATTCGAGCAGAGGCTGCGCGGATATGATGATGTTTTCGGGAAAAATAAGCCCGGAGCGTTTTTCATTACGGTATTCGCGAAGCCGGTCGATCAGTATGCACAGCAACTCCGAATATGGGCGGATGAGTATAAGCAATACATCAAGGATCAGCTTGATACGGACAGCGTCATCTTAAGCAATATGGAAGATGAAATCGCATCTTTGGACGCGAAGGTCGATGATTTGAAGACACGCCTTTCCAAAGTGGAGGATGTCAGGACCGAACTTACATCGTTACTTGACGAAGTGGCTATTGATTAGGAGGAAAAGCGTGCTTAACAATTCCAAAGAGCTGGCAAAGAGCATGGCACCCTCTGCAGAGCAACTTGCGCAGGTGAAAGACAAATGCGATCGATATTATGGCCAATGTCTTGCGGGGGTATTCAAAGAGTATCTTCCGCATATAGCCGAGTGCTATAGCGTGGAGGATTATCAGGGACTGGGCAGTCCGACGGAATCCGTGGCGAGTTTTGAAATCAGCAAGCTCGTTCTGGAAAAAGACGACAAAGTACTGGAGAAGCTGAAGAATGTATATCAGCTGCTTTCGGGTACCGGCAACAGCATAGCCATGATCATTAATCGTTCGTTCCGCCAGTGCAGGATTTTCTTTGCGGTTGGGACGGAACACGATGATTCGGAACTGGCGAAGAATCTTGCCATGAACGTACGTGATGCGTTCTTGGGCAATTTTCCTGGTTCCGAATGTGACGATGTGCACTACTATTCCGATGGCAGGGGTTCGGCTTTCAATGCGTTGAATGAAAACACGGGGTTCGGCGTCGTCGATTTCAATTCGATAGGCATCGTGTCGAATATTGCGACGGATTTTTCTGAGGAATTTTCCACGCAGGGTATCGAAAAGCTCATTGATGGTATATCTCTCGGCAGAGATGAGGAATACACGCTGATTCTCGTCGGCCGTTCAATGCCTGCAAATCAGCTGATGCAGAAAAAGAATGAACTATACCGACTCTATACCGGACTCAGCCCCTTCGCTTCAGTCCAAAGGAATTGGAGCTTTCAGGAGAGCAAAAGTTGGAGCCAGAATCTGGGCGTGAGCGGAGGCACGGAACTGCCGGGTGCTATCCCCGGGTTGCCGCGGTTGAATGTTGGTGCTTTTGCCAGTGTTGGCCATGGCACAGCCAAAACCACGGGTGAGGGCGGAAGCGTAACTCTTACCGAATATGGCGTGAAACATATGCTTGACACCATCGAGAAACAGATGGAGCGCTTGGAATTATGCGAGGCCTTGGGACTATGGCAATTTTCGGCCTATATCCTGTCCCCGGACGTGAGATTGGTCAGCGAAGCCTCTCACATGTATCTGTCTCTGACCCAAGGCAATAAGTCCAATCTGGAACGTCCCGCTATCAACATTTGGAATGCGCAAGGCAGGAATCCGGCTACCATTGCCGAGATAACCAAATTAAGAAGCTATCTTACGCATCTTGAACATCCGCAGTTCGTAAAGAAGGAGGGTATTCCGAATACCTTCTTCAACCAGGAGAACTGGCCTAAGAGAACGACGTGCACTGCGGATCTATCCGGCGAAGAACTCGTGAAGGCCATCAATATTCCCCGCAGTTCCGTACCAGGATTGCCTGTGATCGAGTGTGCGCCGTTCGGGCGAGAGGTTTCTTCATATGACGCGACGAACCGTGGTGATATCCATATAGGTTGCATCCACCATATGCATCACGATGAGGAAATGTCAGTGGAGCTTTCCTCTGATTCGCTTACTTCGCATGTGTTCGTGACGGGTTCCACAGGTAGCGGAAAATCCAATACTGTGTACCGTCTGCTTGACGAGTGCTCTTGCAATTTTTTGGTCATAGAACCGGCAAAAGGCGAATATCGATATGAATTCGCAGATTGCGCAAAGGTCTACGGAACCAATCCGATGACTGACGATCTGCTGCGGATCAATCCCTTCGAGTTTCCCGAAGGCATACATATCTATGAACATATCGATCGAATCCTTGAAGTGTTCAACGTGTGCTGGCCCATGTATGCTGCCATGCCGGCGGTACTCAAAGAAGCCATAATACGTGCGTACGAAAAGGTGGGCTGGGATATGACTCGGTCCACGAATTCCCTCGGCAGGTATTATCCGACATTCGCGGATGTTTGCAGGGAAGTAGATGCGTATATAGATTCCTCCGATTATTCCGCCGATACGCGTGGCGATTACAAGGGGTCGCTGAAGACCCGACTTGAATCGATGACCAATGGCATCAACAGGCTGTTGTTCTGCAATGGCAGTGTGTCGGATGAGGAATTGTTTGATGGGCGCGTCATTGCCGATTTGAGCCGCGTAGGATCTTCGGAGAACAAAGCTCTCATTATGGGCATTCTTGTCATTAAACTCCAGGAGCGCAGGATGTGCCAACGCGCCGCCTCCAATGAGACGCTCAAACACATCACCGTACTTGAGGAAGCGCATAACCTATTGCGCAACAGTCAGACAATATTTGGCGAGACGGGTGGAGGAATTGCCTCCAAGTCGGTGGAGATGATTTCCAACGCCATTGCCGAGATGCGTACATACGGCGAGGGGTTCATTATCGTGGATCAATCTCCAGGATTGCTGGATATGGCCGCGATCCGCAATACCAATACGAAAATCATCATGCGTCTTCCCGACGAGGGCGATCGTCAGTTGGTTGGTAAGGCCGCAGGACTTAACGATGGTCAGATTGCCGAATTGGCCAAATTGCAGCGAGGCGTCGCCGCCGTTTATCAAAACGAATGGATCGAGCCGGTACTGTGCCATATAGGCAAACATGAACGCAAGGAAACGGTGATTGCGGACGGACATGAGTATGCCCCGGAGTCTGAGCCGCTATCTTCCCAAGAACTTGAATGTCTGAACACCTGCCTGATATATCCTCGTCGAATCGATATGCCCGAGGAATCGGATTTCCTGCATATCGTAGAGAAATCCGGTCTTCAGTATTCCATGAAACGCGATATCTTCCTTATGGCGCGCAGTTCGTATTCCGACAGAAAGAACCTGTACTGCAGAATCGCATATGACTACTTCGACATGGAAGACTTCTTTGATGCCAATGAAGTGGCCGATGGCTCCGATATTCTTCAGGAATTGCAGACGTATCTTTCCCAATCATGGATTTTCGAGGATCTGTCTGATTGGGATGGTCTGCTCTCGTCGCAATTATTATTTGCTCAGATGATGGTCTTCGAACGTGGAGAACGACTAAGGAAGCTCCGAACACCGCGGTCCGTTGAGGAAATCGGCGATCTGAGCAGAACCGCATTGAGTCTGTCAGCATTAATGGGAGGTCGGTGACATATGAAAGACATAGCCGAAGGAGCGATGGAACATCTGGATTCTGCCAAACGACAGGTGAAGTCCTCGATGCAGTCGATTTCGGATTGCGCGGATGATGCCTGGAACAAAGTCATGGGCGATGCAACCGTTCGTTCCGGGGTCGAAACATTACGGCAGGCCGCCGATAAGGCTTGGCAGACAGGCACATCCGTTTTGGCAAAAACGGGCGATGCCGTGGCGCATGGCGCGAAAAATACGGCGTATGTTGGTGGTCGTGCTGCTCTCGGGACTGCTGAAATAGGCGAGAATGCCTACATCGGTATGCGTGCGAATGCGGAACTCGCAACAGGCAACGAGAATGCGGCAGTCCATACGGCTCATTCTGGTGTTATCGATTCCGCAAAAGAAGCATGGGACAGGACCATGCAAGCGGATGAGTCATCGAAGAAAGCCGGTGATTTTGCTGAAAAGGCCGGTGGATTCGCTGGGGAAGCCGTTCTGGGCGGTATGGCTGTCATGGCCAGTCCTGTTGCGGCGGTTGCTTCTACTGCCGTGATGTCCCTTAATGAGATGGGAAAGAGCCTTAAAGAATCATCATCCGATGGCGAGATTACCAATGATGATGTGGCGAAGGAAGTCGTGGCCGGAGGGGCTGCTGCCGGCGGCCTACTACTTGGTAGGAAACTGAAGAAAGTCAGTGAGACTCAGGCTAAGAAATACGCTCCGAATTCCGAAGTCGAAGTTGGCGGCGTCAAATGTTTCACGGACGATTCGGGGAAGATATACCGGAAGGAGGGGAATCTCCTTGCCAAGAACAAATACGAGATCAATGGGTATTCCTACCAAACGGATTCGGAGGGGAGGATCGCTTCGGTAGGCGGGCAACTTCATTTGAAGACAGAAGAGGAACGGTTGCCTATCCGTGGCAGTCTGCACACTATCGGACGCGGATACGAGTTGAAGACCGATGAGAGAGGTCATCTGATAGGAGATATATTCGGTGGCGGCAATGACATGGGGAACATTGTTGCCATGGATGGCAAAGTCAACCGAAGCGCTTATAAGAAACTGGAAAACAAGTGGAGAAGGGAGCTTGAATCCGGAAGTTCTGTCGAGGTGAAAATCAAGCCCATATATGAAGGCGATTCGGCTCGTCCTAGTCAATTCGCGATAGTGGATGTCATTGATGGGAAGAAAAAGACCACTTTTCTTAAGAATTTGTAAGGAGGAATTCAGATGAACGATATTGAAATGGTGCAGGGAATTTTCCCGATTATTGCGCAAAGGCTGCCGAAAAATTGGCAGAGAATGGTTTTCAGGGCTTCGTATGGCGAGGATGCATATTCGATGGAATATTATGTCCGGAAGTCCAATGGTGTTTTTATCCAGTGCTTCGAAATGCCCGGGGTGAAGGAAGACAATTTGCTGAGTGACTTCGTCACCATGGACAAGATGATCGAGGGATATCGCCGTTCACTTGATAAGAAAGATCTTTGGTGGCGGATGACGTTGGCGGTGAATGCCGACGGGACATTCAAAGTGGATTACGATTATGACCAGATCGAAGAAGCGGACGATACCTGGGAAGCCAGATATCTGAAGTAAGCTTCTGCAGGAGGCCGACAAGCAGGCCAAGCAAATCGTGGAGAAGGCGTATTCGCAGATTGCCAAAGAGGAAGGGTACAAGGTCCAGGTCCAGCTTGCCGATAAGTAGTGGGTTATTGCCGCTGCTATCAAGATGAACGTGTCATGGCTAGCGCACTTGGTCATGGCGGATTTCAGCCTTTTGAATATGTTTCTTTGCCTATTTGGGTGCCCTTTCTCCGCCAGCCCGAGTATGAGCGTTGCGATTCCGCGGCTCATACTCGGGCTGTTGCGTTCTGTATGTCGCAAACAAGCCACTTGATGGTTTTCGGGGTTGGCTTCGTATTCGGTGATCTCCGTAATGGTCTTTGACCGAGAGAATGCATAGATCATCGCCATGCTTCGTTCCCGTGCGGTGGCGGCCAGTTCGTCCGTCTTGACGAACAAGGCGTAATGCCGCTCGGAATATCCGGGTATGAGATCGGCGCGGGAACGAAGCGTGGTGATGGTGCCAACGATGTTCTGGTGTGAATGATTCGTTATTGCGTATCCCCGAGCATGTTTTATGCAGATATCGATTCGATCTCTAATTGTTTTATGCTTATGCGCATCATACTCGTGAGCATAAAACGGGGCTCATTGTCACACCTCTATACGGCGGACCAAAAACGCGAAGAGGGTGTGTCCGGAATCCGAAGCAATTCCGAACGCACCCTCTCATTCTCACAGGCGGTTTATATCGAACCGGCCTCTAGGCGGCCTCGCGCAATCAGGCGGCGAAATACTCCACGCCGGCCGCGAACAGCGGCTGGTCCTTCTCGCCGGGCACGTTCACGAACGTACCGTTGCTGTAGCGCTCGGAGTGGCCCATCTTGCCGAACACGCGGCCGTCCGGGCTGGTGATGCCTTCGATAGCCAGCAGCGAACCGTTCGGGTTCACATCCAGGTCCATGCCCGGCACGCCATCCTCGTCCACATACTGCGTAGCGATCTGGCCGTTGGCCTTGAGCTGAGCGAGCACGTCATCGGAAGCCACGAAACGGCCTTCGCCATGGGAGATGGCGATGGTGTGCATGTCACCCACGGCGGTCTTCGCCAGCCACGGGGAGAGGTTCGACGCCACGCGGGTGCGCACCAGACGGCTCTGGTGGCGGCCGATGGTGTTGAACGTCAGCGTCGGGCATTCGGCGGTCATCGGCACGATGTCGCCGTACGGCACCAGGCCGAGTTTGATCAGCGCCTGGAAACCATTGCAGATACCGAGCATCAGACCATCACGGTTGTTCAACAGGTCACGCACCGCTTCGGTAACGGCAGGAGCACGGAAGAACGCGGTGATGAACTTGGCGGAACCATCCGGCTCGTCGCCGCCGGAGAAGCCGCCAGGAATCATGATGATCTGGCTCTTCTTGATTTCCTCAACCAAAGCTGCGGTGGACTCAGCCACAGCAGCAGGGGTGAGGTTGTTCACGATGAGCGTGCTCACGTCGGCACCCGCGCGCTCGAAGGCGGCTGCGGAATCGTATTCGCAGTTGTTGCCGGGGAACACGGGGATGATCACATGCGGCTTAGCGACGCCGGCGCCGGTGTATACGGTCTTCTTCGGCGCATTGAAGGACACGGTCTCAACGGTCTTGCCCTTTTCGTCGCCCTTGGATCGGTACGGGAACACGGATTCGATGCCGCCCTCCCAAGCGTCCTGCAGTTCGGCCAGATCCAGCGTCTCACCGGCTGCCACGAACTGGTAGGCCTCGGTGGTCTCGCCGACCTCACTGACCTCAACCAGGTTGGATACGGCCGGAACCTTCGCGGTGTCGGCAAGTTCGATGATGAAGGAACCATAGGCCGGGGCGAACAGGTCGTCCACGCTGATGCCATCGGCCAGCTTCACGCCGATCTGGTTGCCGACAGTCATCTTGAAGATAGCCTCGGCGGTGGCACCGTAGCCAGGCGTGGACACGGCCAGCGCATCGCCGAAATCGGTGAGCTCCTCGACTGCGGAGAACACCTCCAGCAGCGAATCCTTGTCCGGTGTGAGGCCGTCGGCCTGGTAACGCGGCGCGATGCGGATCACACGGTGACCAGCGCCCTTGAACTCTGGGGAAGTGGCACGCTTCATGTTGCCCACAGCCACGGCGAAGGAGATCAGGGTCGGCGGAACGTCCAGCTGTTCGAACGTGCCGGACATGGAGTCCTTACCGCCGATTGCGCCAGCGCCTAGATCGACCTGCGCCATCAGAGCGCCCAGTACGGCGGCCATCGGCTTGCCCCAACGCTCCGGCTCGTCGCGTAGCTTCTCGAAGTATTCCTGGAAGCTCAGATACGCTTTCTCATGTTCGAAACCGGCGGCCACCAGCTTCGAGAGCGACTCGACCACAGACAGATAAGCGCCTGTGAACTGGTTCTGCTCCATGATGTACGGGTTGAAGCCCCAAGCCATCGCGGAGGCGGTGGTGGTCTCGCCGAACACCGGCAGCTTGGCGACCATGGCCATGTTCGGGG
>OKRW01001606.1_pt1 | contig 18590 bp, 14 predicted proteins | sample 1601151 | NCBI WGS metagenome assembly OKRW01 (sample SAMEA3541471, study PRJEB24748) | human gut metagenome | biome: human gut; feature: human-associated habitat; material: faeces | place: China | collected 2012 | reverse complement strand
CTCTCGGCAACGTCCTCGTTGCGCAGCTCGTAGACGGTGGCGAGCGTGTCGCGCAGGCGGCCCACGAGCCGCCCGGCCCCCCACTCGGCGGCGTGCGCACCCTCGCCGGGCAGGTCGGTCTCGAGCAGCAGCTGGCTGGCCGGGACCTGTCTCACGTAGGCGCGGCCGCGGCGCGTCTCGAGTCCAAAGGCGTTGACCGAGAAGAGGCAGCCCATCCGCCGCGCCCGCGCGAGCTCGTCGCCCGACCCCGAGAACCAGTGGAGGATGACGTCGTTGTTGGCGAGCGTGCGGTGACGCTCGAGCAGGTCGAGCACCGCCGTGGCAGAAGCCACGGCATGCACCGTGAGCACGTGCCCGCCGCCTTCGCAGGCGCCCAGGATCTTGTCGAGGGCGTCTGCCTGCAGCGCCGCCTGACCGTCTCGCCCATGGGCAAAGTCGAGGCCAACCTCGCCCACGTAGCGGCAGGCGCCTGCGAGCTCGGCCGCGCGTGCCGCGTCTGCATTGCTGGCCCGTCCGTCGCACAGCCACCACGGATGCAGGCCCACGCCCACGCGCACGTTCGTCGCCCCTGCCAGCGCCGCGCGCGCACCCTCGAACTCGTTGGGCGTCACCGTGGCGCAGAAGCCACCCGCGCCCGCCTGCCCCATGAGGGCGGCGCCGGCGGCTGCGTCGTCCCAAAACGCCAGGTGGCAGTGCATGTCAAAGACGTCGAGCGCCATGGCGGGGCCTACCGTTCGCCAGTGGTGGCGCCAGTGGTAGCACGAGCGACGTCGCCGGCGAGCGCGCCATCCGCACTGCTCGTCTCGGCAGCATCGGTGTCCGCGGAGCTGCTGCCCGCCCCATCCGCGTCCGGCTCCCAGCGCCAGGGCTCGTAGCCGATGAGCGCACGAATCACGCGGCCGGCCACCATCTGGCCCATGATCGGCGGCATGTAGCTCGCCGTTCCCAGGTTCGAGATGCCGCCGTGCGAGCTGCCGGCAACGGCCGCCGGGCGCACGGGCGGCTCGGGCGAGTAGAGCACCTCGAGGTGGCGCACGCCGCGCTTCGCGCACTCCTTGCGCACAGTGCGCGCCATGCGGCAGCCGTGCGTCTTGGTGATGTCTGCGAGCTCGAAGCGCTCGGGGTTGAGCTTGTTGGCGGCGCCCATGCTCGAGACCTCGGGGATGCGTGCGTCCCAGCAGAGCTTCGCGAGCGCGAGCTTCTGGGTGATCGTGTCGATCGCGTCGACCACGTAGTCGAGGTGCCCGCGTCCTACGACGCGGCCCTGCTCGTCCACCTCGGCGCCGGCCCAGGCGAGCACCTCGGGGAGGTTGTCGGCGCTCACGTACTGCTGGCGGATGCTCACCCGGCACGCGGGGTTGATCTGGTGGACCATCTCGCGCATGACCTCGGCCTTGACGCGACCCACGGTGCCCTCGAAGGCCAGCGCCTGGCGGTTGAGGTTGCTCTTCTCGACCACGTCGCGGTCGACGAGGAACAGCTCGCCGGTGGCCGCGCGGGCCAGCGCCTCGACGCAGCTCGAGCCCACGCCGCCCAGCCCTATCACGAGGACGCGCGAGCCCTGGATGCGCGCGAGGCCCTCCTCGCCAAAGATGGGGCGCAGGCGCGTGGTGATGTCGTCGGCGGGCGTGCTGGCGCAGGTCGCGCTCCCCAGGGCGTCTTGGGTCGTCTCGCTCACGTGGGGCCTCCAGTCAGGTAAAGTCTATATGTTGCACTTATGATAGCCGCGCGCGACGGGGGAGTGCGCCCCGCGGTCGCCTCGGCGCTTTTGGGGAGGCCACATGCGACAGGGTTTTGACAACGACAAGTACATCGAGCTGCAGGCCGAGCACATCCGCGAGCGCGTGGGCCAGTTTGGCGGCAAGCTCTACCTCGAGTTTGGCGGCAAGCTGTTCGACGACTACCACGCGAGCCGCGTCCTGCCTGGCTTTGAGCCCGACGTCAAGTTCCGCATGCTCAAGAGCCTCGCCGACGACGTCGAGGTCATCATCGCCATCAACGCCAACCACATCGAGAAGAACAAGGCCCGCGGCGATTTGGGCATCACCTACGACGAGGACGTCCTGCGCCTCGTCGACCTGTTCCGCGGCAACGGCATGGCGGTGGCCGCCGTGGTCATCACCCAGTACGCCGGTCAGGCCGCGGCCGACGCCTTCCGCCACCGCCTCGAGGGCCTGGGCATCTCCTGCAAGCTTCACTATCCCATCGAGGGCTACCCCCACAACGTCGACCTCATCGTCTCCGACGAGGGCTATGGCAAGAACGACTACGTCGAGACCACGCGCCCGCTCGTCGTCGTGACGGCGCCCGGCCCGGGCTCCGGCAAGCTCGCCACGTGCCTGTCGCAGATCTACCACGAGCACAAGCGTGGCGTCGAGGCCGGCTACGCCAAGTTCGAGACCTTCCCCGTCTGGAACCTGCCGCTCACGCACCCCGTAAACATCGCCTACGAGGCCGCCACCGCAGACCTCGACGACGCCAACATCATCGACCCGTTCCACCTCGAGGCCTATGGCAAGACCACGGTCAACTACAACCGCGACGTCGAGGCCTTCCCCGTGGTGCGCGCCCTGATGGACAAGATCTTGGGCGAGAGCCCCTATCAGAGTCCCACCGACATGGGCGTCAACATGGTGGGCTTTGCCATCAGCGACGACGAGGCCTGCCGCGACGCCTCCAAGATGGAGATCGTGCGCCGCTACTTCTCGGCCCTCGAGACGGTCAAGCGCACGGGCACCGGCTCCGAGCAGGTCGAGCGCCTCGAGATCATCATGAAGAAGGCGGGCGTCGACAAGAACTACTCGCCGGCCCGCTCCGCCGCCCTCACGCGCGAGCAGGTCACGGGCGCGCCCGCCGGTGCCATGGTCATGCCCGACGGCTCGGTCGTCACGGGCAAGACGTCGACGCGCCTGGGCTGCGCGAGCTCGCTGCTCATGAATGCGCTCAAGTCCGTCGCGGGCGTCGACCTGGACGTCGAGGTTATCTCCGATGGCGCGATCGAGCCCATCAGCCGCCTCAAGACGCGCGCGCTGGGCAGCAAGAACCCGCGCCTGCACACCGACGAGACGCTCATGGCGCTCTCGATCACCTCGGCGACCGACGAGACGGCCGCGCGCGTGCTCGACGGCCTCTCGCAGCTGCGCGGCTGCGACGCGTTCTTCTCGGTGATCATCAGCGCCACCGACGAGCAGCTGCTTCGCCGCCTGGGCATCAACGTTTGCTGCGAGCCCAAGTACGAGCGCAGCGGCTACTTCCACAAGTAGGCGAGCGTGCGGCGCCAGGCTGCTGCAACGCCTCAAGCAAGGTAGACGCGGGGCGGCGGGGGAGTTCGATCCCTCGCCGCCCCTTTTGTCTGCCGCCGCTCGTTCGTTCATCCGATCTACGCGCCGGAGAGCCTCCCAATACCTAAATCGGATGAGCGGGGCTCTGTCGCCAGATGGCTGGCCGTTTCGCCCGGCGGGCGACGCTAGGCCTGCCCCGTGCCCTGCGTGAGGCAGTCGAGGAAGGCGCGGGCCGCGTGGCTCAGCAGGCCCGGGCGAAAGACGGCGCAGATGCTGCGGGTCACGGCGGGCTCGAGCGGGCGCGTCTCAATGGCGTAGGGGCAGCGGCGCAGGATCAGCGCCGGCAGAATCGAGACGCCCAGGCCGTTCTCGACCATGCTCATGATGGCGTAGTCGTCCCAGGTGGCGAGCTTGGTCGCGGGCGTAAGGCCGGCCGCCTCGAACAGCGGGCTGATCTCGTTGTTGTCGCCGCGTTCGAGCAGGATGAACGGGTCGCGGCAGAGGTCGGCGAGCGTCACGCACGCCCCGGCGGCCAGCTCGTGGCGGGCCGGCATCACGGCGAGCAGCTCGTCCACCAGCACCTCCTCGCGTGCCAGGCCCTCGCGCGGCGTCTGGGGCGGGTAGGGGAGAAACCCAAAGTCGACGACGCCCTCGGCCACCCACTCCTCGATCTGGTTGTAGTCGCCCATGCGCAGCTCGTACTCGATGGCGGGGTGCGCCGCCTGGAAGCGCCCGATGGCGTCGGGCAGCACGTGGGTCGCCACGCTCGAGAAGGTGCCGATGGTGATGTGGCCGCGCTCGAGGCCCACGACCTCGCCCACGCGCTCGGTGAGGCGTCGGTGGTCCTCGCACAGCACCTCGACGAAGGGCATCACGAGCGCGCCATCCTCCGTGAGGCGCACGCCGCGCCGGCCACGCTCGAGCACGGCAAAGCCCCACTCGCGCTCGAGGTCTGCGATCATGCGCGAGACGCCCGACTGGCTGTAGGCCAGCTCGTGGGCCGCGGCGCTGATGCTGCCGAGACGAACGGCGCAGCTGAGCGCCTGGTACTTCTGGATCGCCGCGTCCACGGTCATCCTTTCTCTCTGGCCTATGACACTGGGGACGTGCCTTCTGTCATATGGCAAAAGGCACGTCCCCGTTGTCATGCTCGCCTTTGGCCTAATGCGTGCCAACAGGTCCGTCCCCCTTGACACGTATGCCATGCAATATTGTGCTAGCAAGTATGCTAAACATGCGCTTTTATCCTAGCATGGGCGCTGTCACACTGGGGTACGGAAAATCGCCCGCACGCAGCAAGGAAGCGCCCTTCCCATGTCCAACGCAAGCAAGAAGTACCTCGCTTCGCTCGTCCTCTTTGGCTCCAACGGCATCGTCGCCTCGATGATTGACCTGCCGAGCATCTTCATCGTGCTGGCGCGCGTGACCCTGGGCGCCGCGCTGCTCGCGGGCGTAGTGCTCGCGAGTCGCCGCAACCGCACCAACCTGCAGTCGCCCAGCCACCCGCGCGAAGCCCTTTACCTGCTGGTATCGGGTGCCGCCCTGGGCGTTGCGTGGCTCTTCCTCTTCGAGGCCTACCGCTACGTGGGCGTGGGCACGGCGTCGCTGCTCTTCTACTGCGGCCCCGTCATCGTCATGGTCCTCTCGCCCGTACTCTTTGGCACGCGTCTCACGGCCCAGAAGCTGCTGGGGTTTGTCGCCGTCATCTGCGGCGCGTTTCTCGTGGTGGGAGGCGGTGCGGGCGGCGCCATCCAGCCCATGGGCATCTTCCTGGGCACCATGAGCGCGGTCATGTACGCTGTCATGGTGATCTTCTCCAAGAAGGTGAACTTTATCGGGGGCGTCGAGTGCTCCGCGCTGCAGCTGTGCGGCAGCTTCTCTGCCGTGGCCGTCTACCTCGTGGGGTGCGCCGTCGCGGGCACCCTTGCCGCTCCGAGCGCCGCCGAGCTCGCTCATCTCAACGTGGGAGCCATCCTCTGCATCGGCCTCGTCAACACGGGTCTTGGCTGCTTCATGTACTTCTCCTCGATGGGCGAGCTGCCCGTGACGCGCGTCGCGGTCTGCGGCTACCTCGAGCCCCTCTCGGCCGTGGTGCTCTCCGCCGTGCTGCTGGGCGAGCCCATGAGCATGGCCAACGTCGCCGGCGCGTGCCTCGTGCTGGGCGGCGCCCTCTACTCCGAGCTGGGCGACCAGCTCGTCGACCGCCTGCGCGAGCGCCGTCACCACCACCTCGCCGCGGCCTAGCCCCTGTCCGAGAAGGACGCTGCCGAGATGGTCATGCCTTTCAACCCTGCCCGCTCACATCAAACTTCGTTTCTCGTGGCCCTGCGGCCGCTCCTTCGGGTATCGTTGGAGCCACCGCAGGGCCACAATGCTATCCGGGGGGATTCATGGCTTACCAGCTCATTGCGCTCGACATGGACGGAACGCTGCTCGACTCGAAGAAGCGCATGCTACCCAGCTCGCTCGACGCCATCCGCCGTGCGTCCGATGCCGGCAAGGCCGTCGCCATCAGCTCGGGCCGCTGCCCTGCGATGGTGGCCCTCTACAAGGACGACCTGCCCGGCGTTCGCTACGCAATTTGCTGCGCCGGTGCCACGATCTATGACCTCGAGCAGGACAAGACCATGTTCGAGCAGTGCCTCGACCCCGCCTTCGTCGACCGCGCGCTCGAGGTGGCCGAGGGCCTCGGCTTCTTCTTGCTCGAGGTAACGAGCGGTGCCAACGTCTACATGCAGCCCGACGAGGTCGAGCACGTGGAGGAGGTCGGCGTGGGCGCCTACGCCGACCTCTACCGCAAGACCTGCACCATGGTCGATGACACCCACGCCCTTGCCCGCGAGCTGCGCGGCAACCTCTCCAAGCTCAACTTCCACTTCGCGAGCGTCGAGGCCCGCGACCGCTGCCGCGAGCTGCTCGAGGGCGACGACGTCGTGATCACCAACGCCGAGCGCTCGACCATGGAGTTCACGGCGCGCGGCATCGACAAGGGCCAGGGCGTGGCCCGTCTCGCGCAGATCCTGGGTATCGACAACGACCAGACCATCGCCGTGGGAGACGCCGAGAACGACCTATCGATGCTGCGGTCGGCGGGCCTTGGCGTGGCGATGGGCAACGCCCTTCCCGAGGCCGTTGCCGCCGCGGACGTGCAGGTGGCCGACAACGACCACGACGGCGTGGCGGAGGCGATTCGCCGCTACCTGCTTGCGTAAGGAGCGGTGCCGCGCATGGCGTCCTTACGCACTTCTCGCACCATAAGACCAGCTGATGGCTGGTGTGGCACTTAATGGGGGAGCGGCTGGCCCACAGGGGCTGGCCGCTTTCTCATGCACGCCCCTCGCTTGCGTACGCCCCCTCGGCGTACAACGCGTTAACAAATAATGAATTGGTCCGCGCGCCCGCCGCGCTCCTTGCGCGGTGCTAGGATGAAGACCCGTAGAAAGAGAAATGTTGGTATCTACGGGAAGGTTTCCTCGCATGACAAAGCACATCTTCGTAACCGGAGGCGTCGTCTCGTCCCTTGGCAAGGGCATCACCGCTGCCTCGCTCGGTCGCCTGCTCAAAAGCCGCGGCTACAAGGTCATGATGCAGAAGGCCGACCCCTACCTCAACGTTGATCCGGGCACGATGAGCCCGTTCCAGCATGGCGAGGTCTTCGTTACCGAGGACGGCTACGAGTCCGACCTCGACCTGGGCCACTACGAGCGCTTCATCGACGAGAACCTCACGCGCAACTCCAACTTCACTACCGGTGCCATCTACCAGAGCCTCATCGCCCGCGAGCGTCGTGGCGACTTCCTGGGCGGCACCGTGCAGGTCATCCCGCATGTCACCAACGCCATCAAGGAGCGCTTCCGCCGCGTCGAGGAGCAGACCGGCGCCGATGTCGTGATCACCGAGCTCGGCGGCACCATCGGCGACATCGAGGGCCAGGCCTTCGTCGAGGCCATCCGCCAGTTCCGCAAGGAGAAGGGCGCCGCCGACTGCTGCCTCATCCACGTGAGTCTCGTGCCCTACATCGCCGCAGCCCACGAGGTCAAGACCAAGCCGACCCAGCACTCCGTGCGCGAGCTGCGCTCCATGGGCATCCAGCCCGACTTCATCATGTGCCGCTCCGACCACGAGGTCGACGAGTCGATCCGCGCCAAGATCGCGAGCTTCTGCGACGTCGAGCCCGACTGCGTCTTCGAGAACTCCGACTGCGCCTCGATTTACGACGTGCCGCAGCACCTCGCCAACCAGGGCTTTGACCTCAAGGTCTGCGAGCGCCTGGGCCTCGAGCCGCGCAAGAGCGACATGAGCGAGTGGTACGGCTTCACGAGCCGCATGCACGAGGCCAACGCCAAGTCCGACGTCACCAAGATCGCCGTGGTGGGCAAGTACACCCAGCTGCCCGACGCCTACCTCTCGGTCATCGAGGCCCTGCACCACTCCGGCGTCTACTACGGCCGCCACGTCGACATCAACCTCATCGACGGCGAGAACCTTACCGAGGCCGACGTCGAGCAGGTCCTGGGCGACGCCGACGGCATCCTCGTGCCCGGCGGCTTTGGCATCCGCGGCCTCGAGGGCAAGATCCTCGCCACGCACCGCGCCCGCACGACCAAGACCCCGTTCTTGGGTATCTGCCTGGGCCTTCAGGTGGCCGTCTGCGAGTACGCCCGCAACGTCGCCGGCATGCCGGGCGCCAGCTCCACCGAGTTCGTGCCCGACTGCGAGTACCCGGTGATTGACCTCATGCCCGACCAGGAGGACGTCACCTCCAAGGGCGGCACCATGCGCCTGGGCGCCTACCCCTGCAAGGTCGCCGAGGGCACGCTTGCCCGTGAGGCCTATGGCGAGGAGCTCGTCTACGAGCGCCACCGTCACCGCTTCGAGGTCAACAACGCCTACCGCGACAAGCTGCACCAGGCCGGCCTCACCTTCTCCGGCGTCTCGCCCGACGACCGCCTTGTCGAGATGGTCGAGCTGCCCGAGGACGTGCATCCGTGGTTCGTCGCCGCGCAGTTCCACCCCGAGTTCAAGAGCCGCCCGACGCGCCCGCAGCCGCTGTTCCGCGAGTTCGTGCGTGCCGCGATCGCCCGTCACGAGGGCGTCGACCGCCACGAGGTGACCCCGGGGGAGTAGACCCGTCGATTTCTCGCGAGCCTTTGCCGAGTTGGGCGCCCGCGTTTGTCGAACTGACGCTAGTATTATGTCGCCCTGGGCTCCGTGCCTGGGGCGACTCGTTCATCCGCGCCGCGCTCATCGTGGCTGCGGCGATCCGTGGGGGCGGACCAACTTGGAACTTTCTCGTGCGCTCAAGGAGTACCTCAACTACGTGGCGGTCGAACGCGGCTGCTCGCGCAACACCGTGCTGGCCTATGGCCGCGACCTGCGCAGCTACCTCGCGGGACTTCGCCGCGACGGCGTGACGCGCCCCGAGCAGGTCACGCGCGAGCGCATCGAGGCGCACGTGCGCCGTCTGCGCGAGAGCGGCCTTGCCATCTCGAGCGTCGAGCGCGCGGTGTCTGCCATCAAGGGGTTCCACCGCTTCATGGTGGCCGAGCGCATCGCCGACAACCACCCCGCGGCCGACCTGCCCCTGCCCAAGAAGCCCGACCGCCTGCCCGACGTGATCAGCCGCGAGCAGGCCGCCGCCCTTCTCGACCAACCCTTTCCCGAGACGCCCGCGGGTCAGCGCGACCACGCGATCGTCGAGGTGCTCTACGGATGCGGCCTGCGCGTGTCCGAGCTGTGTGGGCTTGACCTGCGCCAGGTGATGCTCGACGAGCAGGTGCTGCGCGTGGTGGGCAAGGGCGACAAGGAGCGCATCGTGCCCATCGTGGGCTCGGCGGCCAGCGTCTTGGGCGAGTACCTCGAGACGTGGCGCCCGCAGCTGGTGAGCTCGCGCGTGTCGAGCAGCGCGGTATTCCTCAACAACCGTGGCAGGCGCCTGTCGAGGCAGAGCGTGCACGCGCTGGTTGCCAAGGCCGGGACGGTTGTGGGCATCGAAGGGCTGCACCCGCACACGCTGAGGCACAGCTTTGCGACCCATATGCTCGAGGGCGGGGCCGACCTGCGCATCGTCCAGGAGCTGCTGGGACATGCTGACATCTCGACGACGCAGCTCTACACGCACCTCGACCGCACCCACGTGCGCGAGGTCTACATGGAGGCCCACCCCCGCGCCAACGCGTAGCCGCTGCCGGTTACCTGTCGGGGCCCACGATATCGCCGCTCTTCTCGCATGGCGTCCCTACGGCTTGGGCGCATGCCCCTTTGGCGTGCCACAGCTCTTCTCGTGCGCTGACAGGGTGGGGCCGTCCCACAGGTCGGAGGGCCCTTAGCGTGCCGCCTTCGCTCTTCCCGTGCGCTGCCCTGCCTGCCGTTTGTATCAAACCAGCGGTTCTTGCCGCGCAGAAATGCACATCGTTGCGGTTCTTTCCGCGAAAAGGGCCAAGTAGGGGCCGAGACGCGGCAAGAACCGCGCCTTTGTGCAAAACCGACCGGCAAGAACCGCAGTTTGCAACATTTGGCATTGATCCTCTCTGTGAGGGAAGAGGGACTCCTTGCCAGAACCAGCCATTTGCTGCAAGGGACATGTTTTGGCGTCGTGGCGCCTTGCAGAAATCGGCACATTGCTGCAGGTGGCCAATTTGGGCAGGGCTTTTTCTTGCAGAAATCGGTCGTTTGCTGCAAAGGACATGTTTGGGCGGGGAAGGGTCCCTACATTTATCGGTACTTTGCTGCAAGCGCCACCCGTGCATTCGCGGGTGGCGCTTCTGCTTCTGTCATCCGTATATGAGCGGGCACCACCGCTCGCATGGCCATGCCGGTCGCTCGGCTGCGCGTCCCGCGAGTGCGCTCGTGCCGCCCAATCGCTCGCATAGCCCCGCAAGCCGCCCGGCCGCGTGCTTTCGCCGCCGCGCCTGTGCCACGCGACCGCCCGCATGCCCCATTGCCCCGCTGGCCGCCGACGCCCATCCGTCTCCCGCCGCTCACCCCCGCACTTCACACGTTCGCCAAATCCCTTCGCGCCACACAACCCGGCGCCCCTATCCCACCCTGGGTGCCCCTGCGCCGCCAGCCCCAACCTCTCGTGTACAAACGCGCGTTCGCCACAAGCTCTGGGGAGAGCCTGTCTCGAATTAGTGTCCCAGGTGTGGCCAGTAGGAATCAGTAGGGGGAAATAGTTGGATTTAGGGTTGCCGAGGGGCGAATCGAGCCGTATATTTTTATCAGCACAAACGAGCGCGGATGAGCACAGGTCGGGACGCCGGCCGCGATGCCACGAGGGGAGTGAGCGATGTACCTTACTGGGTCCAAGACTGTTTCTGTCGACGCCCAGGGGCGCATCACGCTTCCCGCCGAGTATCGCGATGACTTCAAGGAGGCCGGTAACAAGGTCTGCCTCATCCTCGTGAAGGGCGCGCTGTGGGGCTTCACCCCCGAGGGCCACAAGGAGTGGGTCGAGAGCTGCTTTCCCGAGGGCTTCAACCCGCGCTCCAAGAAGGACAAGCTCCTGCGCCTGGGCCTCAACGCCAAGACGGTCACGGTCGACATCGACAAGGCCGGTCGCGTGGCGCTGGGCAAGATCGCGGCGTCCGACCTGGAGAAGCTCGCCCTCGGCCGCGAGGCGGTCGTCGTCGGTGACGCGGACCACTTCGCCGTGTACAACACGGAGGCGTGGGCTGCCAAGCAGGCCGAGCTCGAGATCGACATCGACGCTCTGCTCGACGACGAGGACTAAGGGGTGAGGGATTTGACAGACGAATACCGGCACGTACCCGTGATGCTGGAGGAGGTCCTGCGCGAGCTGGACCCCAAGCCCGGCGACGTCGTCTGCGACTGCACCCTGGGAGGGGCCGGCCACACGGTCGAGCTCGCCCGCCGCGTCGTTCCCGATGGTCTGTCGATTGGCATCGACCAGGACGACATGGCGCTGGCCGCCGCCGCCGAGCGCTTCGAGCGCGAGGTGCCCAACGGCCGTCACCTGTTCCTCAAGGGCAACTTTGGCGATCTTGACGAGCTGCTCGTCAAGGCCGAGGTGCCTGGCGTGGACTGCTTCCTGTTCGACCTGGGCGTCTCCTCCCCGCAACTTGATATTCCCGAGAGGGGCTTCTCGTACAACGAGGACGCGCCCCTCGACATGCGAATGGATCCGGGAACACACACCCAAACCGCAGCTGAGGTCATCAACACCTACAACGAAGCCGACCTCGCCCGGATCCTTTCGGTCTACGGAGACGAGAAGTTCGCCTCCCGCATCGCACGCGAGGTGTGCAGGCGCCGCGAGAAGGCGCCCATCACCACGACCTTCGAGCTCGTCGACGCCATCAAGGCCGCCATTCCCGCGGCCGCAAGGCGCCACGGCGGCCACCCGGCGCGCAAGACCTTCCAGGCCCTGCGCATCGAGGTGAACCACGAGCTCGAGGTGCTCGAGCGCGGCCTCGAGGCCGCCATCCGCTGGCTCAACCCCGGCGGTCGCGTGTGCGTCATCAGCTACCACTCGCTCGAGGACCGCATCGTCAAGCACCTGTTTGGCGAGATGTCCCAGGGTTGCACCTGCCCACCGGACCTTCCGGTGTGCGTGTGCGGGCACGTGCCGATCATCCGCGTGAAGACTCGCAAGCCGCTCGTGGCGAGCGAGGAGGAGCTCGAGCGCAACCCGCGCGCCCGCAGCGCCAAGACGCGCGCGGCGGTCAAGCTCGACTGCTAGCGCGCAAGCACGACACATCCGGCACCTGCCGAATGCATAGCACGCACCACCGAGGCACCACCGCACCAAACACGCACAAGAGACGCAATAAACCGCAGCTCAAACGCACCACTAACGAACCATGCACGGCCAAACGGAGCCCCAGACAGGGGCTCCGGCTGGCTTGTGCGCTCAACGCACCGCACACGGAAAACCGGGGATGACACTGATGGCTAACATGGGCTCCGAGGCTCGCAGCTTCGACTTCTACACGAGTGAGGCGACCCCCCAGTACGGGAATGCCTCCACTCTGGAGCAGGTCTACGGCCGCGGCCTCGACTCGCGCGAGCGCGCCGGCGTCTCCGCCCAGTTCCTCGCCCGCTTCAAGCTGGCCATGGGCATCTTCCTCGCCGTGGCCGTGCTGTGCGTCGCCCGCATCGGCGTCTACTCCGCCGCCGTGGGCGTCCTGGCCGACAACGCCTCCATGCGCACCGAGCTCAAGACCGCAACCGACCTCGCCGACGACCTGCGCATCCAGCGCTCCGTGCTCTCGAGCACCCAGCGCATCGACCGCATCGCCACGCAGAGCTACGGCATGGTGTTGGCCACCGGAACCGAGCAGATGAGCACCGCCGCGAGCGATAACGCCTCCAGCAGCGATGACGCCACCTCCACCGACGTGGCCGAGCAGGGCGCGAGCGACGCTGCCTCCCAGGAGAGCCCCAAGCTCAGCTCCGAGGAGGTCGCCAGCCAGCTCGGCGACGCCCAGCAGACCCAGGGCGACGGCTCCGCCGCCGGTGCTAATGCAGCCGATGTGGACTCGCTCGCCTAAGGGCGCCCGCTCGCGCCAAGTTGCGTAAACTGAGACGCATGAATTCACGAGACTCAAGAAACACCCGCGGGCGCAACGGGCGCCCGCGCACAACCGGCAACCGCGCGCGCTCCACGTCTTCGTATGACGAGGAGCGCGCCGCACGTCGCGGCGGCGGCTCCTCCCGGGGCGGCTCGTTCAAGATCCCGCCCGCGCTGCTCGTCCTGTTTGGCATCGTCATCCTTCGCCTCGCGTGGCTGCAGGTGATAGACGCCGGACGCCTGTCCGCCAAGGCCGACGCGCTCACCACGAGCAACGTCACGATTCAGGCCAAGCGCGGCACCATCTACGACCGTAACGGCAACGTGCTCGCCACGAGCGTCGAGTGCCGCACGCTCTACTGCAACCCCTCCATCATCGAGGACAAGAACGCCGTGGCCTCCGTGCTCGCCGACAAGCTCGGCGGCGACGCGAGCGACTACCTCTCGACCCTTTCGCAGAACACCACCTTCGCCTACCTCAAGCGCCAGGTCGACACCGACGTGGCCGCAGACGTCGTCAACACCCTGGCGTCCGACCAGATCAGTGGCGTCTACACCCTCGCCGACGTCAAGCGCGTCTACCCCTATGGCGAGACGGGCGGCCAGGTGCTTGGCTTCATCGGTACCGACGGCCACGGCCTATCGGGCCTCGAGCTGCAGTACGACGACATCCTGAGCGGCACCGACGGCGAGATGCTCATGGAGCGCGGCCGCGATGGCACCCCCGTGGCGGGCGGCGTCTCCGAGACCCACGAGGCCACCGACGGCACCGACATCATCGTTTCGCTCGACGTCAACGTGCAGCGCGTGGCCGAGGAGCAGCTCACCCAAGCTATGAGCGACACCGAGGCCAAGAGCGGCAACGTCGTCGTCACCGTGCCCGACACCGGCGAGATCCTCGCGGCCTGCTCGTGGCCCATGTTCGACCCGAGCGATCCCTCGACGGTCACCAACGAGGCCCTGAAGCTCATGAGCGTGAGCGACTCTTACGAGCCGGGCTCGACCTTCAAGAGCCTTACGATGGCCATTGGCTACGAGACGGGCACCATCAACAAGAACTCGACCTTCACCGTGCCCGCCAAGGTCATGGTGGGCGACGACGGCGTCACCGACGACGACGGCCGCGACTACACGATGGACATGACCCCCACCGAGATCATGCGCCGCTCGTCCAACGCGGGCGCGGCCATGGTGGGCATGGCCATCGGCGCCGACAAGTTCAGCGAGGGCATTTCCTCGCTGGGCATTGGCCAGACCACGGGCATCGACTTCCCGGGCGAGAGCGCGGGCATCGTGCCCTCGCGCGACGAGTACACGGGGGCCACCGTGGGCGCCGCCGCCTTTGGTCAGGGCGTGGCCTTCCCCTCGATCCAACTCGTGCGCGCCGTGGGTGCCATCGCCAACAAGGGCACGCTCGTGACCCCGCATTTCCTGGTCCAGAAGGGTGGCGAGAAGGCAGACTGGGGCGAGGGCGCGCGCGTCCTGTCCGAGCAGACCTGCGAGAACGTCATTGGCGACATGCGCGAGGTCGTGCTCGACGGCACGGGCGTCAAGGCCCAGCTCGAGGGCTACGACGTGGTTGGCAAGACCGGCACCGGCCAGCAGGCCCTCGACACCGGCGGCTACCTTGACAACTCCTTCCTCAGCTCGTTCATCGGCTTCGCCAACGGCGAGGACGCGGCGGCCCTGTGCTACGTCGGCGTCTACGGCACCTCCTACCACGGAAGCGCCGTGGCCCAGAACTTCTCGGCTATCATGAATGAGGCCCTTACCGACCTAAACGTACCCAAGCAAAACTAGGGCGTGCAGCCCTTTTGCGGGGCGAGCAACCCTCACGGGAGATTCGCATGATTGAGTGCACATCGTCTGACATCTGCTCGGCTACCTCGGCCGCGCTCCTCTCGGGCACCGGCGACGAGCGCGCCCGCGGCGTCGCCATCGACTCGCGTAAGGTGGGGGAGGGCACGCTCTTCGTGGCGTTCCCCGGCGAGCGCGTCGACGGCAACGACTACGTGGTGGCCGCCATCGAGGCCGGCGCCGGCGTCGTCGCCGTGACCCGCGAGCCCGACGCCGCGGCCCTCGAGGCCGCCGCTGCCTGCGGCTGCGCCGTCGTACGCTGCGAGGCCGATGACGCCACCGAGTTCATGCTGCGCCTCGCCGGCTGGTGGCGCGCGCGCCACGACTGGTGCGTCGTGGGCGTCACGGGCTCGGTGGGCAAGACCACGACCAAGGACATGCTCGCCGCCTCGCTCGGCACCACCTGGCGCACCCACGCCACGGCGGGCAACTTCAACAACCTCATCGGCGTGCCCATCACCCTGCTCGAGGCGCCCGAAGACGCGCAGGTCCTCGTGGTCGAGATGGGCATGAACCACCCCCACGAGATCGACCGCCTGGCCGCCGCGGCGCGCCCGCGCGTGGCCGCGATCACCAACGTGGGCACGAGCCACATCGGCCTTTTGGGCAGCCGCGAGAACATCGCCCGCGCCAAGGGAGAGATCGTGGCCCCCCTCGCCAGCGCCCCCGCAAGCACCGTGGCCCCGGCTCCCCGTGTGGTCATGACGGCCGAGAACGATTACACGGCCTTCATCGCCGAGCACTTCGCCAAGCCCGCGGGCGTTCCCGTGACGCTCGTCGGCGTGGGCGAGAGCAGCGCGCTTCACGCCGAGAACGTTGCACCCGACGACGAGGCGCACCCGAGCCTCGACGTCGTGTTCGACCAGGAGCTGGGTAGCGTCGCCGCCGGCACGCGCGTGCACGTGGCCCTGTCGCTCACGGGCGCCCAGGTCGTGCCCGACCTGCTGCTTGCCCTGGGCCTTGCCTGCGGCATGGGCGTGGAGCTCGACGCGGCCATCGAGGCGCTCGAGAAGCTCGCGCCCACGCACATGCGCCAGGAGGTCGTGCACGCCGCCTGCGGCTGCCGCGTCATCGACGACTCCTATAACGCCAGCCCCGACTCCACGGCCGCGGCCCTCAACGCCCTGTGCTCGATGCAGGTGGCGCCGGGCGGCCGCCGCGTGGCGATCCTGGGCGAGATCGGCGAGCTGGGCGCCGAGGAGGAGCGCCTCCACGAGCTCGTGGGCGCCTACGCCGCGGCCAAGCCGCTCGACCTGCTCGTCATTGTGGGCACCCAGCGCGCCAATCACATGGAGAGCGCCGCGCGCCTCATGGGCTTCTCGGAGGACAAGCTCGTGCGCGTGGCCGACGTCGAGGAGCTCACGCGCGTCATGGGCCCCGTGCTCGAGAAGGACGACCTCGTGCTCGTGAAGGCGTCTCGTGCGGCCTACCTCGACAGATTCGTTAAGGCGGTGATGGGCTAACATGCTTAGCTCCCTGTTTGCCGGGTCTCAGTACCCCACCTACCTCGTGTTCGTCGCGGTCTTCGTCGCTGGCCTCATCACGGCCGCGATCATGCCCGCGTTCATCCGCGTCATGCGCAAGGACGGCATTGGCCAGCAGGTCCGCGCCGACGGCCCGCAGACGCATCTTGTGAAGCAGGGTACGCCCACCATGGGCGGCGTCATCATGCTCGTGGGCATCATGCTCACCGTGCTGCTGCTCGCCCGCTGGACGCCCGACCTCATCCTGTGCGTCGTCGCGACCATCGCCACGGGCCTGCTGGGCCTTCTCGATGACATCGAGAGCGTGAGCCACGGCCGCTCGCTGGGCCTCACGCCCTCGCAGAAGATGGCCGGCCTCATCGTCATCTCGGTGGCGTTCTGCCTGTTCGCGGTCAACTGGGTGGGCATCGCGCCCACGGTTACCTTCCCGGGCGGCCTCGTGATCGACCTGGGCGTGCTCACGAGCACCATCGCCGGCGTGCAGGTGCCCTGGCTCTACGTCCTCTTCGTGTTCCTGCTGCTTGCGGGTCTGTCAAACGCCGTGAACCTCACCGATGGCCTCGACGGCCTGGCAGGTGGCACGGTCATGGTGGTCATGCTCGCCATGGCGATGGTGGCCTTCTCGTACGACGAGATCAACCTCGCGGTGTTTGCCGGCGCGTGCGCCGGTGCCTGCGTGGGCTTTCTGTGGCACAACTGCTACCCGGCGTCGATCTTCATGGGCGACACGGGCTCGCTCGCGCTGGGCGCGGGCTTCGCGGCGCTGGCCGTGCTCACCAAGACCGAGGTGACCTCGCTCGTGATGGGCGGCCTGTTCATCTGCGAGGCCCTGAGCGTCATGCTGCAGGTCATCTCGTTCAAGACCACGGGCAAGCGCATCTTCCTCATGGCGCCGCTCCACCACCACTTCGAGAAGAAGGGCTGGAGCGAGACCAAGGTGGTCATCCGCTTCTGGATTGTGAGTGCGATGTTCGCGGCCGTGGGCTTTGCCCTGTACTTCCAGCTTCGCTAGCGACTAGGGGCGCCGCCGCACGCGGCGCCTTGTCATGGGTGCCGCGCGTGCGTCGCGGCGCCCATACGTGTTTTTTGAGGGGGCATCTTTGTGATGGCAAACGTTGATGATCGCGTCTGGGGAGACGTGCTGGTCCTGGGCCTGGGCAAGACGGGCGAGGCGGTCGCGGACTGCCTGCTTGACGAGCGCCAGGAGGGCCGCGTGACGTCGGTCACCGTCTATGGTGGCCTCAAGAGCAAGCCGGGTGAGGCGACCCGCGCCCTCGAGAGCGCAGGCGCGCGCGTGGTGTGCGGCACCGAGGACGTCGAGGGCCGCTACGACGTTGCCGTGGTGAGTCCCGGCATCTCCGAGTTCAGCGACTTCTTCGCGAGCGCCGCCGCCCACGCCACCGAGGTCATCGGCGAGCCCGAGCTCGCCTGGCGCGAGAGTCCCGAGCGCTGGGTGGGCATCACCGGCACCAACGGCAAGACCACCACGACCACTCTCACGCGCGACCTGCTGCGCGCCGGCGGCTGCGCCGCCGAGGCCGTGGGCAACATCGGCACCATGGCGATTGGCGAGGTCTGCCGCCGCGCCCCGGGCGAGTGGCTCGTGGCCGAGCTCTCGAGCTTCCAGCTGGCCACGACGCGCCACCTGCACCCGCACGTGGCGGTGCTGCTCAACGTCACGCCCGACCACCTCTCCTGGCACAAGACGATGGAGAACTACGCCGCCGCCAAGGAGAAGGTCTTCGCGAACCTCGAGCCCGGCGACCTCGCCGTGGTCTCGACGGGCGACGACTGGTGCCGCGCCATCATCGGGCGCCTCGAGGCCCGGGACTTACGCGTCTGCCACCTGTTGCCTGCGGGCGAGGCGCCTGCTGCAGACGCTCCCCACGCCGCCTGGCAGCGCAGCGACGGCATGCTCGTCGTGCGCGTCGATGGCGTCGACACCGAGCTCGTGCACGCCGCCGACCTGCAGATTCATGGTAGCCACAACGTCGAGAATGCTCTGGCTGCCTCGGCGGCCGCCCTTGCCTGCGGCATCGACGTCGCCGACGTTCGCGCGGGACTTGCCGCCTTCAGCCCGCTCGAGCACCGCATCGAGCCTTGCGGCAGCGCGGCTGGCATCAGCTTCGTGAACGACTCCAAGGCCACGAACACCGACGCGGTCTCCAAGGCTCTCACGGCCTTCGCCCCGGGTACCGTCGTGATCTTGCTGGGTGGCCACGACAAGGGCACCGAGCTCGAGGACATGGCGGCAGACGTCGCGGCAGACGCCCGCGTGGCCGTCTGCTTTGGCGAGGCCGGCGAGCGCATCGCCGCCGCCCTCGAGGCCCAGGGCGGCACGCTGCAGGTTCTTCGCGCCCAGCACCTCGAGGACGCCCTCGACGCCGGCATCGCCGCCGCACGCCCCGGCGACACGGTGCTGCTCTCGCCCGCGTG
>OKRW01001605.1_pt1 | contig 18599 bp, 28 predicted proteins | sample 1601151 | NCBI WGS metagenome assembly OKRW01 (sample SAMEA3541471, study PRJEB24748) | human gut metagenome | biome: human gut; feature: human-associated habitat; material: faeces | place: China | collected 2012 | reverse complement strand
GCGTCTTCTTCAAACCCTCGCCAGAGAGCGACGCGGTGGCCTCCGCGCCCTCCGCTAGCGTTGAGACCTCGCCCATCGCGATGCTGGCCTGCGCCCAGGTCTGCAAGGATTCCGAGGCGTCGGTGGCGGCCTTGTCGGCCTTGGCCTCGACGGCTTCAAGCGCTGCCTTGTCCACGTCGGCTGAGAAGGTGTAATTGCTGAGCGTCAGGCCGCTTCCCGCGAAGTACGCGTGTCCGCCATTGCTCTCGGCGTTGCCGCTGCTGCTCGTCTTGGTCGTGGTCTCGCTGCCGACCTCGTAGCTGTACGTGGCCACGCCGCGCGAGACCTTCACGATCTTCTTCGCCACGGTGGCAGTCACGGTGCGCCCGTGGGCGTTGTCTCGGGCGGAAATCACGTCGCCCACGTCCACGTCGATGTCGTCGTGCGCCTCGACTTCCACGCTGCCTTGGGTTTGGTACTCTTGCAGCTTCTTGCGGCCCTCCTCTTCGAGCTTTTGTTCGTCGGCATTGCTGTAGTCGTACAGGGCCGAAATCTCGTCCACTCCGAAAAGGCTCTGGGTGTGCGACACGTTGCCCGCCGAATCGGCGTAGAAGTGGACGACCGCGCGGTTCTCAAGCTCGCCCGTTCCCGCGCAGACCAGATGGTTGACGCATCGGTGAACAGAGGTCAGCGTGAAGTCCAAAAGGTCGGAATCGACTTTGTTCGCATAGTCCACCGCGGGCGGCAGCGAAATCTCCACCTTGCCGCCCTTGCGGCGCATCGCGACCTTGCGCCCGTTGGCCTTCGCCATGGCATTCAGGCCGCTGTAGCCGTCCGTGAATCGGTCGAAGGTGTACTTAATCGCCGAATCGTCGGAAGCGGCTGAGAACAGCCCAGAAAGCCCCATGCGCTCAATGAGCGACGCGAGCACCTCGCCCGCCTTGCCGCTCACGGAGAGGTAGCCGCTGCCCGAATCGGGAAGCAGGCGCTTTCCAGCCAGGATGCCGTGCCAGGTGCGGCCCTTGCACAGGATTGACCCCGTGGCTTCCCTGCCAGCCTCGTAGCTCGCCTGGTCGATAACCCCGCCGTATTCCGTGCCGTCGATGAAGACGAATTGGCCCTCTTCGGGGGCCTCGCCCGAGCGCGCCTCCAATTTCAGCGCGTTCTCGTCGCTGCCGAAGGCGATGTCGAGCTCGAATTCCTCGATTTCGCGGATGTCGCCCACGGCCGAATCATGCACCACTAAGACCATGCGGGCTCGCCCTCTTCCTCATACCACGTAACGTCGAAGCCGAACGAACCGTTCCAATCGACCTCTTGCGTGCCGGGCGACGTCGGCTGGAAGATGTACTCGCCGCTTCCAAGTCCTTCGCCGCGGCTCGCCTTGGCGAACATGTCGATTGTCGAGCCGTCCATGTTCACGAGCGTCACGCTGCGCGGGTGGGCTATTGGGTCGATTACCAGGTATCCGCCCTCAGGCACGGTCAATTCGGCCTTATACCAATTGCCGCCGATGCGTATGGCGGGATTGACCGCGGGGCCGTAGATGATGAATCTCAACGGAGCATCGTTCCATTCGGGGCCATCGAAGTATCTCTGCCTGGACGGGGCGCCGAGGTCATACGGCAGGTCGTACGGCAAATCGAGGAATTCGCCGTCGCCGGAGGACGCCGTGAACGGCTCGAATGAGACCGTGTGGCCCCTGCGCCACACCCCATCGAGCAAGACCAAGGTGAGCTTGGCCGCGAAGAAATCACTCCCGATGCCGTCGACCTCCGAAGCCACCACGAAGCAGCGCTGGAACCAGCCCTCGACGCGCAAGGTTCCTGGCATTCCCTTCTGCATGTCCGCGTCGGCGCATCGGCGGAAAACGTCCGCCTGCGCCATGTCCGCGAAGAAGGCCTTGAACGAAACCTTGCGGGCACCGCGCGAGGCCGTGGCTAGTGCGCGATACCCGATTTTGTAGTCCCATTCGCGGCTGAAAAGGTCGTTCGGCCTGCCGACGTACACGCCAGAATTGAGCGCGACCGATACCCCCGCGCTAGATTCGTAGCGAATATCAAGCATACGCAACCGCCTTTCTCGCCTTGCGCCCGAACTCCGATTCGCCCATCACGGGCGTGAACTCCGCGATAATCGCGGGGAGGTTTTCGGCCAGCCAGCGAATCACAGCCGACTCGCCTTCTGTCATTCCACCGCTTCCCTTCACCGTCACCGTGGCCGCGTCAGCCACCGCCTGCGTCGCCGAGATGCCCTCCATCACGGAAGCCATGGCATCCGCAGGCTCGTCCGCAAGCTCCGCGATGCCCTCGGCGAGGCCGTGCACGATTGCGCGTCCGCTGTAAGGCGTCCATCCCTTGCCGCTGAATGGCCCTCGCTTCGCGGGCGAATGCGGCAGGAAGCTCGCGATGCGATCGACGACGCTGCCGATTGCGTCACCAGCGGCGCCAATCATCCCCATGATGCCGTCGATGAGGCCCTGGACAATCGCCGAGCCAGCCGATTGAGCCTGGCCGATGATTCCCATCAACCCGTTGATGAGGTTCGAGCCGAACGTCGAGGCCGCCTCCGCAGCCTTGCCGCCCATGCTCGAAACCCATCCACCAACGGCGCCAATCACCGATGAGAGGAAGCCCCCGACTTGCCCCGGAAGCTGCCCGAAGAAGCTCCCGACGCTTGAGAGGAATTGCGAGCCAGCCTGCACGGCCTGCGCCACGATTCCCGAGACCCATGCGCCGATGCTTGCTATCACGCCAGCGAGAAAGCCGCCGACGAGGTCAGGAAGCTGCCCGAAGAAGGCGCCCACCTGGTCGACGAAGGATTGCACGCTCGCGGGAACTCCCATGAGGAAGTTTACGAACTCGGTCACGGCATTCACGAGCAGCGTCACGGTGTCGACCGCGAAGGTGAAGGCCGCCACCACGACTTCGAGCGCGGCCACCAAAACGTCGCCGAGGAACGTCGCCAAAGGCTCAAGCCACACCTGCGCGTCGGCCACGGCCTGGAAGAAGGCCGACAAGGCCTCGCCAGCCGCCTCAAGCACGGGCATGAGGTATTCGCCCGCCTGGTCTGCCAAGTGCCCGATGAAGCCCGCCACCGTATCTATGACGGTCGCGGCAGCCTCCATGGCCGAGGATTCGTCGAAGCTCTCCATCAGCTGCGAGATTCCATCGGCAGCCTTCGCGCCGAAATCGGCTATAGACGAGAGAGAGTTGCCGACCGCATCGGCCAAACCGCTGCTCTGAAATTTCTCAACAACGCCGTCAAGGGCGCTCTGAGCCTCCTGCGGCAGCATGTCGTGGAACGTCTGCGCCGCCGTCATGAACGTGTCTTGCAGGGCCTGAGCGGCCACTGGGCCGACTTCCGCCACGATGCCAGGCACGCTGCCGAGCAGCGTCCCGAGGATGATGGCGACGCGCGGCACCACGTTTTCGGCGGCGGTTTCGAAGCTCTCGACGAGGTTGTCGGTGAGCTGTGCCATGTCGGCGTCGGAATCGCCCAGGCCCGTAAGCCAGTTCTCCCAGGCCGCCTTCATCATGTTCACGGAGCCCTCGATGGTCGTAGCGGCCTCGCGGGCCGTTGTGCCGCCGATTTGCATCGACTCCTGCATGACGTGAATTGCCGCGACGATGTTGTCGAAGCTCAGCGAGCTTTCGTCGACCGTCACGCCAAGCTTCTTTTGGACGTCCGTCATCTTCGACGCGTCGGAGATGAGCCGCTGCATCTCTTCCTTGGTGCCGCCATAGCCCAGCTTGAGGTTGTCGAGCATGGTGTAGTTTTGCTTCGCGAAGCCCTGGTAAGCCCACTGGATCGACTCCATGTCGGTGCCGAACGTGTTCGCGTTGTCCGACATGTCAACCATCGCCATCTCGGCGTAGTTCGCGGCCGCCACGGTATCGTTGCCAAGCGAAGTGATGAGCGCGGCGCTGAAGCCCGTGACCTGCTCCATGTATTGGTTCGCCGACATTCCAGCGTTCTTGTAGGCGTTGGCGGCGTTCTGCAGCACCATGTTCTGCGACCGCTCGAGCACACCCCATTTCTCGGCCACCGCGTCGACCGCGTTGCCCGTGAGCTCGGCGTACTCATCGAGGCTCTTGCCCATATTGCCGAACAGCTTCTGGATGCCGCCGACGTTCTGCTCGTACGCCCCGTAGGCGTCGAGCGATGATTTCGTTATCGCGCCCGTGGCCGCCGTCACTGCGGCGACGCCCGCGGCCACGCCCTTCGCGGCCAATCCGGCCGCATTGCCCAAGGTACCCGTGACCTTGGACGCTATTCCGTCGATTTTGCTCGACGCCTTATCGTCGACGCCGATTTTGATAAACAAGTCGAGCAGATTCAATCTGTGCCACCTCCTAGATTTTCGCTTTAGCCATTACCTCCTCCGCGATTTCTTCTGCGCTTCGCCTGTCCACGGGCTTCCGGGCAGAACCTACGATTTCCCTCCACGGCTTCTTTATGAACTTGTTTTGCGGCGTGAGCGCGGCCTGGTCGCTCATATAGACCCGCCAGCTCCGCTCTTCGTCCTCGCGCTCGTGCCTGGCCTGGCAGTAGCGCAAAAAAGGGCGAGCACGCTTCACACCCGCGTACTCGCCCATGCAGAGCCAGATTAGGGACGGGTCGCGGGCCGCTAATTGAAAAAACCCGCCACCAGCTCTTGCAGCTCGCCGCCTTTGTCCATGGCCTTCTTCAGCTCGGCCACGTCCTTCACGATCTTTCGAGCGTCGGAGCACGCCTCGTACTCTTCGAGGCTTTGGCCGTCAACCGCCGCCAGGATTTTGTACAAGTCCTCGACGTTCTCCTTCATGACGCGCGGAAGGTACTTGCCGATGATGCCGACGGCCCATTCGGTAGCCTTGGCCGCGTCGCCCTTCGCCTTGCCGCGATACACCGCGACCTCCTTCACGAGGTCTTCGCCGATGCCGCCCTGCATTACGTGCTCGGCGGCCTCACCGATGAGGGCCATGGAGGCCATGAGCTGCTCCGCCGTGAGTTCGTTGAATTTCATGCGGTTTCCCTTTCTCGCTACGCCGCGTCGGCGGTGCCTTGCTTGATATGGATTTCGAATGGCACCTTCTCAGGCGCGTCCATGCTGTAGTGGCCTGTGAACTCGAACGAGAACTGGCCCTTGGCCTTGTCTCCCGTCTGGAGCTGGAAGCCGCCAGTGGAGAGCGCGTTCAAAAGTTTGATTGCCATGAAACCCGCCTTGCCGGTGGTGCCGTCTTCGTTGATTTCCGAATAGTCACCGATTACCCACAGGTCTTTGAAGTCGGTGCTCTTCAGAACGGAGCGCGGAATGATTCCGCCGTTCGATACATCAGCAGCGGCGCACAGCATCGCTCCAGCCTCGGTCTTCAGGGACACGAAGGTTCCAGAGAGCTTCGTCTCCCACGAATCGAGGCGCTTCATCTCCTTCATATTCTTCGGGCAGTTGTCGATATCCTCGCCATAGTCGGAATACGACGGCGTGGCGGTGAAGTTAATGCCGCCAGAAGTGGCACCAACTTGCGCATTGTCTGGCGCTATGCCAGTCTCAAGGTTGAACTCGGTTACGATCATGCCGGCGTTGAATTGGATGTTCTTGAACATATCGGCTGGCAGTTGGCTGTATTTCATTCGACCTCCTAATAATTCGTGACGAATTCGATTGAAAGGTTGATGTAGCGCCGCTTGACGGCGTTGTCGCCCGAATCCACGGGCTGGCTGAACGGCTGGCCGCGCTTGACCCAAACCAGGCCCTCGTCGCATGGCAGGCACGTCCCGCCAATGCCCAGGGCCTCGCCTATCTCGCGCGCCTTGGCGTTGGGCTTGGCCTCGCTCGTCGTGCGGTACCAAATCGAAAGGTCGCACGCCTGCTCGCCATCGCCCCACATGCCCGTGGCGAGCGTGTAGGTGATGTAAGGCTCGGTCGCATCGTCGGGGACGGCGGTTGCCGCGTAGGCGGGGATGCCGAAGCCCTCGGCCCACGCCTGGAAGGCGGCCTCCTTATTCATTCGGCACCTCCCAGGCCTCGGCCTGGCACTGGCTGAACTGGAAGCTCACCATGCTGGGCGTCTTGCCATCCTCGGCGTTCGAGGTGACGCGGAAAGCCTGGCCGTCGCTCTTGCGCGTGAACACGTCGTGGAACCCGAGCGGAGCCTTGGTCGTCACCGTGTACAGGCTCGTTACGCCCTCCTTCTCGGCGATTCGGGCCTGCGTGCTGTCGTCGTGGACGATGGCCGCCTCGAACGGCGCAGAAGGCGCCCAGACCGTCGCGAAGCCGCCCTCGCCGTCGGAAACGCGGCGCTGCTCGAACAGCTCGCACGGCACCATCATGTCTTCCCAAAGGCTCACAGCTTCCTCCAACGGTTGAGTTCGGAGCGGAACGCGCTTTGCCACGTGTAACCGCCTTGAGAGCCGTTCTGCGACCCGCCGCCGCTCGCCTTGGTGTAGCTGTAGCCCCCGAAGCTTTCCGACTGGTACGGGCTTTCTGCGGCCTTGCCGTACTTGGCTTGCCATTCCTCGACGCGCGCCGCCAGGTCGATGACCGCCCGCGGCACCGCCAGGGCCTTCACCTCGCCGAAGAACTCCTCGTCCTTAAGCTCGGCGGGCCACTGGTGCAGGCCGTCGTTCATCACGCTGCCCGAGACGAGGAAGTACTGCCCGTCGAGCAGCCAGCCGTCGGGCAGCGTCAATGCTCCGCCCTCGACTTGGAAGAAGCCCGTCAGGCGCTTGCCCGGCACCTCGAACCAGTTGTTGAGGCTGTGCAGAACTTCCCCGAGCATGGCTATTTCGCCGTCGCGTCGCCGGACTTGAGCGCCTTGTACGCGCCGTCGCACTCGACCACGGTGATATGCTGGCCGGTCGCGGCCTCGACCTCGGACTCGCCGTCCCAGGCCTTCCAGCCGCGCACATCCTGGCCGTAGGAGACCGTGGCGGCGGCGGAGCCGACCTTGACCTTGTACAGGTTGGAGGGCGCGCCCTTGGCCTCGGCGACGGTCACCTTGTTGTGGCCGGAAGCGCCGGCTGCGGCGGTGACGGTCAGGGAGCCGATGGTATGCGTGGCGGAATCCACGTCGATGACGGCGATTGCGTCGGCGTACTCGGCGAACAGCGTCATGCCCAGGAGCGCGTAGCTCTCGCTGGTGGCGTTGCTGTAGTTGCCCTGGGAATGGAACCCGATGAGGCTCAGGTTCGCGCCCACGGCCGCCGACGTGGTGTACACCAGGCCCGCGCGGGCGAAGTCGGACTCGCCCGGGTCGACGTAGTACAGGTTGATGTTGTTCACCGGCGTGGCAATGACTCGGCCGCGCTTGATTTCGCGCTCGCCGAGCAGGAACACGGTGTCGAAACCGAGGAAATCCTTCATGTACTGGAAGCTGAAGGCGTTCTGGATGGTGACGTCCTTCATGCCGACGTACTGGTACACGTCGAGGATGTTCACGAACGCCACGACGCCCGTCACGCTGCGGTGCATGTCCTTGAACTTGGCTTCGACGTTGCCCTTCGCCATCGCGAGCGCCATCTGCCAGGTCGCCTCGGTCGACGCGAGCATGCCCGTGTTCAGGTAATCGTAGAAGCGGTCGGTCACCATCTGGGTGAGGTCGAAGCGGAACTCCTCGTCGGTTTGCGCCACGGCATTGTCGTAGCCGTGCTCGTTGATGGACTCGATGGACGTGGCCTTGGCGTACTTCTCGACCGTCAGGGTCGCGTACTCCTTCTCCTTGACCTCGTACTTGGAGAACGGGATGTCCTCGCCCTCGCCCACGTTGCCCGACTGCAGCGCGCCCACGGCGTACTTCGATTTGAGCTTCGTGTTTGGCGCTCGCTTGATGGGGCGCAGGATTCCGAGAATCTGCTGCAGGTGCTCCCAGCTCTTCTCGAACTGGGTGACGAAGTCGACCTCGCGGGTGGTTACCTGCACGGCCGCCTTGTTGATGATGTTGGGCTTAGCCATCGGCTACTCTCCTTCGTTCTGTGCCTCGATGTACTTCGCCAGGGCTTCCTGGCGCGCAACGGGGTCTTGCATCTTGGTGATGTCTTCGAGCTTCTTGACGCCGCCGTCGTTCTTCGGCGGGTTGGGCGCGTTCGCGCCTACCTTCTGCGTCGTGGGGATGAAATCGGCCCAGTCTTCCTTGATGGACTTGACCAGATCGTCGGCGCCCTCGATAGCGCCGTCCTTCACCTTGATTTCGGACAGGTCGGAAACCTTGAGCACGGAATCGACTCGCTTGGAATCTACGCCGGCCTTGACGATCAGCTCGCGGTACTTCGCTCGCTTGTGGGCCTCGGCCTTCTCGGCGGCGATGTTGGCCTTGTAGTCCTCGAACGCCTTCTTCTCGGCGTCGTACTTGGCCTTGTAGCCGTCGCCCGGCTCGGGGTCTTTCGGCTTCGGCTCCGTGGAGGCGGTCGCTTTTGCCTCGGCCTTGGCCTTGTACTCGTCGCGCTGCTGCTTCAGCGCGTCGGTGGACTCGGTGTGCTCCTCGATGATTTGGTCGATCTTCTCGTCTTCGATGCCCATTGCCTTGAGCATCTTGCGGGTGAGTGCCATCCCTGTTTCTCCTTTGCTTCGGAATTTCGCCCATTGCCTCGGGCTTGCCAGCCGTTCCTCGCTGGCCGATGGCACTAGTTTGCGCTTTGGGTCACAGGTCGCTTAAAAACAGAAAAAGCGGCCGTAATGACCGCTTCTTATATCGATTTCGGGGGATTTTTAACGTTTTGCCGCTGATTTTCGCGCTCAAACTTAAAAACAGGAACGTTTTAGCTCTTACGAGCCGCCCAGGTTCTTCTTGAGGATTGCGCGGTAGGTGCCCTTGTGGCCCGACGCCGCAGGGCGCAGATACGGCTGCGCCTTCATGTGGCGCGTGCCCAATTCAACGTAAGGCCCATATTCTACATTGGTTCCGATGTAGACGGCCTTCTCGCTGGCCCTCGTGACGTGCGTGATGCTGTTGCGCAATCTTCCAGTATCGACGGGGCATTTCTTCTTGGCGTACCCTTCGGCAGCCAGGCCGACTTCCTCAAGCCCCTTGGTCAACGCCTGGTTGAACATGCGTGCCCACTGCTCGCGGTTGTCTTGGTTCACGGTGACGCCCATTTCGACCTCCTTATAAGCGCATGGCCTGGAACTTGCCCAGGCCATGATGCCCGCCGCCCGAACCGCACGCAGCGCGAACGCGGCGACTTCCCGCAGGCCCAGGGTTGCGGCCCCTGTTCCTCGAAGCCTGCGGGCTTATGGCTTAATTGTCGCTGGAAGGTCACAGCAAAGGAAAAGGCCCGCCGAAGCGGGCCTTTTGTTACAGCATTACGTCTTCCTGTAGTTTGTGGAATCTTGGCTCGCCAGTTTCGAGCGATTCGACGAGCTTGTCGTACACGTCGTCAACATGGCCGTACCAAACCGGTTCATACCCGAAGCGCTTCTCGAATTCCGAGGCCTTTTCTTCGACCTCTTCCCACGTATGCAGTTCAGCCATCATCGAAGCACCTCCTCGATTATCTCATCGAATATTTTACTTGATTCAGGCAGGTATTTCCGCAGCATTTCACGTGACTCCGTGTTCGCCGTGTAAGCGCTGAAGAACTCCGCGAAGCCCTCATGCGCCAACGGCTTGAGTTCGTAACCCTTTTGCGTTCCCTTTGGTCGCCAGTATGCCTTCGAATGGCCCCAACCATCGTAGCACTTGCAAACCGTAGCCCCGCCGAAAAGGTCTGAAACATCAGCCTTCTGCGCATCGTTCATATGCCTGATTTCGTCGGCAACCGCCCTATAGGCATACGTTTTCGTGTGCCTCAACGCGGCTAGCATGGTTTTCTCCATGTCGGGGTTTTCGCGTATATATTCGGCCTTCCAGCTCGACATGTACCCATTCGCCACGAGCCAATCCGTATCTTTTGCCGTAACGGCCTTCTTGAAGCCATCCCTCAATTGCTTGTTTCTTGCGTCGATATACGCGTTAACCTCGCTTTGGATAGACCTCGCAAACGCTCCGCCCTTGTAAGTTTCCGAAATATTCCCGCTCAAGCTATCGACCATGTGGCCGAACTCGTGGAACCAAGTTGTTCCCTGCGGCCTCCTGCCGTCCGACGAGAACACTTCGGAAAGGTTGAGCCGCACGCCATTGGCGGCTGGGTCATAGTGAGCCGTACCCCGCCAATTGCCGTCAAGGAGCTTGAACATGCTCTCGTAACCAAGATAAACCTGGCGCACGTTCTCGTCAGAACGTTTGAGAATGGACGCGACGGCCGACTTCTGCTTTTGATCGAGACCATCGTAAACCGAGGCGGCAGCATCATGGACTGCCATATACGCTGCTTCATCTTTTGGTTTAGCTTGCGGTTTCGGCGCGAGCTCATTTTTCCATTCCTCGTAGGTCATGTCCTTAGGCAGCTTGCTCCACCGCTCAGCGTCATCCGTCTCGAAGCCCTCCACGGCTGCGATCACTGTGCATCGGCAGTTGCAAATCTCGGCGTACCTCGCCGTGGGGTCGCCAGGGTAGCGGCAGCCGTTCGAGAACTTGGCGCTCTCCTTGTTGTCGACTCTCTCCCCGTCGAGCTGCCTGTGGCTGTGGCGCGTGCGGTTGTCGAGCGTCGAGACCCATTCCTTCTTGAGCTTGATGCCCATGCCCCTCGCCCGCTCGTAGCTGTTCATGCGCCCCGCGCATTCCGCGCCGGTCACGGCTGTCCTTGCCGTGCGCATCGCCGTGGCGATGTTGCTGCCCGTGACGTTCTGCACGCGCCTCGCTATCTTCGGGATTGACTCGCCCAAAAGAACGCCCTGCGTGAGCTGCGAGGAGACGAGCTTGCGATTCCACGCCACGTCCTTCGCCACGTCGACGGCGGGCAGCAGCGCCTCGCCAGCCGTGAGCATGTGCTGCACCGTGTCGGGATCGACCAAATCGAACCCCACCGCAAGGCCCGTCTCCTTGCACACCCAGAACGCCGCGTAGTTCGCATTCTCGGCGTACACCTCGGGCAGCTTACCGCCAAGCGCCGCCATGGCCACCTGGTTGGCGTTCACCATCGCCTGCGAAACCTGGTCGAGAGTGCTCGACAGCTGCCTGCTGCGCAGAATCTGCCCCGAGCGCCAAGACTTGTACTCGGCCTTGGTCATTTCGCCTTCATCGACGAGCTTTCGGCGCTTCTCGTCTTCCTTCTCGAAGCGCTTCAGGAACGCCGACAGGGCTTCTTGGGCGTCGGCCTGGGCCTGCTGGTAGACTTCCCACACTTCGGCCTGGAACTCGGCTATCTTGTGTTCTGCGTAGTCGTGGGCCTGGTCGCTCATGGGCTATTCCTCGGGTTCCTGCTCGCCATCGCCTGGCTGTTGGGCGTTCTGCTGCAACGCTGGCGGCAGCATCGCCATCTTGTCGGCCGCCTCGGCGTCTTTGCGCCTCAGGATTTCCTTCACCTCATCGGCGGTCACGTTCGGAAGCTTCTCAAGAATCGTCTCGTCGTCAAAGTACTCGGCCTCGGAGAGCACGATTTCGACCTGCTCCTTGACGTTGCTCACTCGGTTGCGAGTGAACTTCGGCTCGTCGTCGATGCCCGCCACGGCCAGCAAGGCGCGCAGGGCATCGGCGACCTGCGTCTCGAACTTGTCGGCCTCCTCGTCGAGCGGTTGGTACGCCGCGTCGATGTGGTCGTTGGTGTTGCCCGCCTGCAGCGTGTGCACGTCGAGCGCCCCGAAGTCGTCGTACAGGTCTTGGCGGATGCGGGTTAGCAGGGCCTCGCGCGCGCCGAAGGGAACATCCTGCGTGTACGGCTGAACATCGCCCGCGTCGTCGGTGTTGGCGTTGAAGATGTGCAACAGCTTCAGCTGGTCGCGCATCTTCAGCAGGTCCTTGGTCTGCATGCCGCCCGCGTTCTTGACAATCCAATAGATTTGCGCGCAATCGTTGGTGTCGTTCGCGAAGCCCGCCTTGATGAGGTCGTAGGCGTCGATGTGCCCGCGCATGCCGACCAGCGTCGAGCGCTTGAACTCGCTTCCCCACATTGGCACCACGGGCAGGCTCGTGTAGTTCTCTTCGAGCACTTCCGTCACCAGGCCCGTCGCGGGAACCTTCGAGATGGTCACCTTGTAGCCGCGCTTCGGCTCGATTTCCTCGAAGCCGCCCTCGCCCTCGCGGTACTTCGTGAAGCCATCCTCCTCGTACAGCATCGCGCTCATGGGGTACTCGGGGCCGATTCGGCAGAAATAGATAGCGGCCCGCAGCGAGCCGTCGTACTCGTCCCAGACCGGCACCATCTCGGTGACCTTGCGCACGTCGATGTGGTCGACGTCCCAAACGGCGAACGCCAGGCCATGGATGAGCGCGTAGGTGCCCCACGCCTGCAGCTTGCTGTTGAAGCCCTCGCCGAGCTGCTTCAGCGTGGCGTCCTTCGAGAACCCCGCGCCGTTGCCCAGCGAATACATGCACCGCTGCGTGTTCAACCGGTAGAAGAACCTGCTCGGCAACTTCATGTTGCTGGACGTGGTGTCGACGAACTTCTGGCCCGTGAGGTCGTAGAGCGTCTGCACGAACTCCGAGAGCGTCTTGTTCTCCCAGCGGTAGTAGCTGTCGGCGATGACGGCCTCCTTGTACATGCCGCCGCACTTGTGCGCCTCGATGGCCGAAGCCACCCAGGCCGCCTTGTCCTTCGCCTTCTCGAAATCCTGGAATGTAACCAACGAACCGGGCATGCGCCCTCCTTACCTCGCCCGCACGGTGAACGCGGGAACGTACTCCTCGACCGGCCTCCACATGCGCAGGGTCGCCACGCCGTAGCGCAGCGCGTCCATAAAGTGGTCGTTAACCTTCACGGGCTTGTCGCCGTCGGCCTTCGCGTCCCAAACGTAGCCCGCGAACTCCTTCGCCAGCTCGGGCAGATCGTCGGCGTACCTCACCTTGCCCTTGGACATGCACATGGCCGTCTCCCTGATGCCGTCGGCCACGTCGTTGCGCGCCTTGCGCACCTTGAAGCCCGCCTGGCGCATCGCCGCGTGGAAGCTCGTCGCGCTGGGGTCGATTATGAACGGGGTGTCCTGCGGCAAATCGCCCAGGAACGCGCGCATGTCCGCCACGTAGTCGGCGTCGGTCTTCTGGTGGCCCGTGTCGCGCCCGCTGTAGCGGTACTCCCTCACGACGTGCCACACGCCGTCCGCATGGGCCCACAGAAGCGCCGCGAAGGCGTTCTGGGTGCCGTAGTCGCACGACACCGCCCAACGGTCAGCGTCGCCCGCATAGCGCGGCTCCTCGGCGTCGTGGGCGTCTTGGTACACAAGCCCCTCGGCCTGCGTCCACAGGCCCTTGATGTACCTGTCGTAGTAGATGGTGCCCGCGTAGTCGGCTTCGAGCTGTGCCACGACCTCGGGAAGCAGGGCGCCGTCCCAAATGGTGTAATCCTGGCGATATATGTCGATGCCCTCGCTGTCGAGGAATTTCTTGAACCAGTGGTTGGGGCTGTCGGGGTTGCACGTGCCGTCGAAATGGCTGTGCGGGCAGCGCATGCGGCTCTTGAGCATCTGGAAAACCGGCTCCGCCCACGTGGTCACCTCGTCGCCGTAGACCCACTCGAACGTGGCGCCCTGAATCTTGGAAACGCTGTTGGACTTGTCGGCCCCCAGGCAGTACACCTTCTTTCCGAAGATGACGGCCGTGTTGTCCGCTCGGATGCTCCCCACCACGTCCTCGGTGTACAGCGAGCGCATGGGCTCCAAGATGTTGCGCTCCAAAGTCGAACGCGTGTTCCCAATCATCACAAGCAGGCCTTCGCCCTTGGCCGCCATGATGCGCTGGGGAATGGTCACGGCTATGTCAACGTACGATTTGCCGCTGCCCGTCGCGCCGCACTTGACGTTCCAGCGGTGCGTGCAGCTCTTCAGGTATTCGGATTGCATTCTGGTAAGCATGGGCTACTCTATCGCGCTCTGCACCGACGACACGAGCTCCTTGGCGGCCTTCAGCACGGCCGTGTCGGTGTCGTCCTGCTTGGGGCGGTCGCGCCACAGCTCGGGCTGGCGGTTCTTCAGCCAGTAAATCATCGCCGTGGTGTCGGGCGGCAATGTCTCCTCGGTTACCTCGGTGAGGGTCACCTTGCGCCCGTCGCTGTCCAGCACGTCGCGCTTCTTCTTGGTGACGCGTTTAGCGTTGCCGCAGGCCCGCGCATACAGGCTGTCCACTACCGCCTCGTCGGCCTGGCTCCTGGATTCCTTTAAGGCGTGACATAATTCGGGATGCGCCTTCTGCCACCTGTACAGCGTGCGCTCGGCGATTCCGAACGCCTCCGCTATCTCCCCAGCTGTGCAGCCCCTTCTTGCGAGCGACGAGGCCCACGGCACGTGGCTCTTCGCATCGTAGCCCGTCGGCTTTCCCCTATGTTTCGCGTCAGTCTTCATGACACCGATTGTGCCGCCTCGGTCACAGCAAAGAAAAAGCCCCGCGTGATTGCGGGGCCGTGACATGCTGGGTGGGAGCCAGCGCTTGAATTTATGCCATCGCGTGATACAATGGTTTTGCTTCGCTGGGGCCTGGTTTTATCCAAGCCCCCTTTTTCTTTTAGTCCTTCAAGGTTTCGATGATGGTTTCGAGCTTGCGCTTCCATGCCTCGGGGTCGCTTTCCAATCCCTTCAGCTCTTCGAGATGCAGCACGAGCATCTTCTTGAAGGTTTCGAACTCTTGGTTGTTCATTTCCTCTTGCCTCTCGTCCATGGCTCGGGCCTTTCCCTTGCCTCTGGCTATATTATACTATATAGCACCAGGCAAGTATATAGTTTACTATACGTTTTCTCGAATTTCTTTCCGCACCAGCCGCTTGATTTCGGCGTTCACGTTCCCGCATTCCTGCAGGTACCGTATCACGTCCGCGTCGGTCTCGTTGTTGCACCTGCACACGAACGTTCGCATGTGGTTCTTGATGTACTTGGTTGTCGCCTTCACCTGTGCCGCAGTCGCCATGCAAGCCTCCTTTGCCGTTGTGTATAGTATACCATATATTTCAGGCATAAATAAAGCCCTCCGAAGAGGGCTTGCGATCTATATCTCAGGAAGCGCCTTCACTTTCTTGATGATGCCTTGGGTGACGGGATACATTACCACCTCGTACAAAACCTTGGCGAGGCCGTAGGTGATTACCGTGCCCGCGATGACTTCCCACGGCAGAACGAAAGAGAACATGCACAGGTTGAAAACCGCCGTGTCGGACAACTAGCCGAATAGCGTGGACACCACGCAACGGCGCATTAGGTGCGGCTCTCCGTCGCGGTCATGCATGACCTGCATAATCTTGGCGTTGAGCGTTGGACCTACCAGGTACCCAGCGAATGAGGGCGTGCAGGCTCGGAAAATTGCCCGTTCGTCGTTGTCGTAGCCAGCAAAATGAACCTTAACGTTACTCGGACTGAAACTCACGTCCGCACTCCGGGCATACCACCGTCTTAGTCTGCTGTTGCTCCGGCTCGCCCTTTACGACCGGTTCGGGGTCGTCGAACAGCGAATCTGGGGCATAGTCGAAGCTCTCGAACCCGAAGTCCCCCATGTCGAGCTCGCCCGCCAGCTCGTCCAATTCCGCGTCGAGCTTGGCGAAGTCCCAGCCCGTGTTCATGGTGAGCTTGTTGTGCACGACGCCGTATGCGCGGCGCTGCTCGTCGCTCAGGTGGTCGAGTCGCACGACTGGCACGACATCGAGCCCCAGCTTCTTCGCCGCCATCACGCGGCCGTGGCCCTCGATTATCTCGGGGCCGTCGGGGCCGTCCCACACGGCCACGGGGTCGTTGAAGCCGAACTCCCCGATGCTCTCGCATATCTGATCGATCTGCTCGTTGGTGTGGATTTTCGCGTTGCGCGCGTACGGTATGAGCGATTCGGTGGGAACCTCTTCCACCGTCAACTCGGGCTGCTGCTTCATGGCCGTTCCCTTCCTGCGTTTTACCTGATAGGTATATTTTCGCATGGCGGTCACAGATGAGCCGAATCATCCAAGCCGCTTCGCTCTGTACTTCTCGGCCGCCGTGCTTATGTCGGCCAGCACCACGTCGTAGGGCTTGCCCGTCAGCCGCGCGAGAACCTGCGTCGCGTAGCGGCCCTCGGCCCTGGCGCTCCCCCGGTTGTCATAGCTGAATCCCATGCTCGACGCCTCAAGCCTCTCGCAGATGTCCATGCGCTGCGCCAGCAGCTCTATGGCTTCCCAATAGCTCATTGCCTTCCCCAATCTCTCGGTTGGTGGAATTATATCGGCTCTGGCCTGGGGTTTTGTTAACGGCGCGTTTCAGTATGCCGCCAAACTCGGGGGCTGTTTCCCGAATCGTAAAGTTGAGCGGGCCGTTACGGTCGGCAAACGGCCCGAAAAAACGACGCCCCCGGGCATGAGCGAACCCGGGGGCCAGGAAGGGAACCGCTCTCGCATCGCGGCTCCCCCTCATTATCGCAGACGTGTCACAGCCCAGCGCACGCGCTTTCCGCGTATCTGCTTGCCTCCTCCTCGAACACCGTCGTCCGCATGTCTGCGATCTCGTCGACGATGACCTGATCCGCTTTGGTTCCAAACAGGCGGTCGCTAGTCATCGGAGGCCTCCTTCGCCTCTTTGTCCCTCAAGCGCTTGATTGCATCGTCCATCGAGCCAAGGAGATTATTCTTCGCATTCTCGACGAGCTTCGCCTCCTGCTCCGCGAGGCACCACTTCCCCTGCTCCATGTCGCCGAGCTCGTCGAGCTTGCAATCGCCGTCCACAAGGTAGCTCCTGACTTTCCCGATGGTCTTGACTTCGATGAGCATCGTGAAGGTCTTCCGACTAACGCTCAGAGCCTTCTCGTACCCGCGCGACGGCCACTTGGCCGCGTTGTCCACATCCGCCTTCTTGCCCTCGATGTACGAGGACGGCTTTCCGTCGAAGATGTACTCGCGAAGCGTATAGCTGCCCGCGCTGGTGACCTTCACCGCCTCGACCTCGGTGCCGACGATTCGCGCGTCGAGCAGCCCCGCAGCTCCGTCCGGCTTGGAAAGCTCTGCCACTTGCAGCTTGAGCTTCTCGTTCTCGTCCTTGAGCTTTTCGTATTCAGCAATGAAGAAATCTTCGAGATTCATCGCTTGGCCTCCGCTTCCTTTATGCGCTGCTCCACAGTCTTCGCGATATTCTTCTCCCAAGTGTGGAGCTCGCGCATCGTTCTCCTGTGGCTCGATTTGACCACTTCTTTGAATTGAATAATGTGCAAGAGCTGGTCCAATGACCTGTCGTTGCCTATGCCGCAGCTCTTCGCCCTCTCGTTTAGCTCTACATAGTCTTCGAACCTCATTCGACCACCTCCGCGCCGCAGTATGGGCAGTACGTCAGGTCGTCGTACTCGACATTGACCCAAAGCTCGCGGGCGTTGTACCACACGCCCGCGTCGTCCTGTTCAATCGCCCGCCTGCCGAAGTGGCAGGCCGTGCAATCCAGGTAGTGCTGCTCCCTCTCGCCGTCCCATGCTTCGACGAGCTTGCATGTGGGGCGGTCGATGAGGTCGGCTAGCTTGGTCAATATCTCTACCTCTCTAACGTTGCCCCACTCGTCATGCATCGTTTCGCCTATGCAACCTACGATGATTTCTTCAACAAACACATGCTCTCTTAGCTTGTCGTTAGCTGCATCTTCTCGAAGCTTGCGCGCCACCTTGCGGCGCTCGGCATCACTAATCATCGGTAATCACCGCCCCGCACTTCGGGCAGTAGCCCCACCGCATATCGCCGATTGAATAGCCGCAGACCTCGCAGCACGGGGTCTCCCTGCCGTACTTGGTCCTGAACTTTCCGTGGCGGGTGGTGGTCGGGCGGTCGATGAGGTCGGCCAAGCGATCGAACGCTTGCGCCTTTCTCAAGTTGTCCAAGCGTCCACTACCAAGGATGATGTTGCAGAAAGCTCGCCAGTCAGGCGTTTCGTACTTTTTCAGGTATTGCCGAAGATTAGCCGCAACTATCTTCCGCTCTTCATCGCTAATCATCGTCCACCTCCGCGCGGTCAATCAGCCCAGCAAGGCGCATGAACAGCGAGCGCGGGTCGGGGAAGTCGTCCTCGCCAGTGGCAATGCATTGCAGCCTCGCCCACCACTCGGTCAGCGTCGCGCCTTCGCCGTAGGTCGCGTAATGGCGAAGCTCTTGCGCGATCTCTTTACGCTCTTCGTCGCTAATCATTTCGACCTCCATCCTGGGTGTTCGTCGTCCATGAAGCATTCGAAATAGGCCTCCGTGTTCTCGCACTCGCCACCACACCACTTCCAGAACTCGTCGATGTATGGAACACAGCGCGAACACGCGTAGGCGCGGAACGGGCCATAAAGACCAAAACCGCTCTCGCATACCGTCCCGTCGGCTCCTGCCGGGATTGTGTCGCCGCAGTAGGAGCACCAATGAGCTTTCCTTGTCTTCACGGGCTTTCGCTCGCTAATCATCTCCGCACCATCCTTTTGGCATGTCATCGATTCTGCGCTTACTCGTATATGTGATCTCGGTATGCACTTCAAGGATAAACTTCTTTCCACACTCCGGGCATTCGTACTCATCGTCGTATTCGCCCTCGAACTCCCAGCTGTCGGAATCTTCGTAACCGCACCACGGGCACGTGATTTCATCTTTGTACAGCTGTTCGTTCTCCCATTTACGCTCTCGATTGGACTCCGCAATGCACTCGTCGCACC
>OKRW01001595.1_pt1 | contig 18696 bp, 18 predicted proteins | sample 1601151 | NCBI WGS metagenome assembly OKRW01 (sample SAMEA3541471, study PRJEB24748) | human gut metagenome | biome: human gut; feature: human-associated habitat; material: faeces | place: China | collected 2012 | reverse complement strand
TCTTTGCAATTCTGTCGCAGCAGCTCTCAATCAGCTCCTTATCATGGGTGATCACAAGAATGGTTCTGCCGCGCCGCGCTTCGCTTTTCAGTTTTTCTGCGATCAGGCGCATATTCTGCCCGTCAAGGCCGCTGGTGGGTTCGTCGAGGATCAGTATCCTGCGGTCGGAAAAGATGGCGCAGGCAATAAAAAGCGAGCCATAACTCACTTCGATGTAGAGGTGATGTGTAGTGAACAATCCGCTGGATCTATTTGCATGGAAGGTGCGTTCAGAACGGAAGCGGCAGCATCTGACGCAGAGGCAGTTAGCTGAACGCCTCGGTATGAACCCCCGCACAATCATAGATTTGGAAACTGGCAAGAGTAATCCGAAATTTGAAATGGTGGTCCTTGTCGCCAAAGAATTGAATATCAGCGTGGACGCCGCCATCTTCCCGAAAATGGTAAATCAGACCGTTTCGAAAACTGTCGCGGACTTCTTTGCCGGGAAAAGCGAAGCAGAAATCGAAAAATATATCGCGCTCTGCAAACAGGCGGAAGCCTTCCAGAAAGACGAGTAACGCGGTCGGGTTCGATATGCCCGACCGCGTTACTGTTTTACCCGTTTACCATGCGGGCAGATCATTCTTTTTTTGCTTTGTAGGCATCGCGCAGACACCTGAAGGACTCCTGGCTGATGACGTGCTCCATCCGGCAGGCGTCCCGTTCTGCTGTTTTCGGAGCTACGCCGGCCTCGGTGAGCAGATTCGTGAAAAAGCGGTGCTTCTCATAGGTCTGCTCGGCCACCTCCCGCCCTAAATCAGTCAGATGAAGAAAGAAATCATCATCCATTGTAAGGAACCCGCCCTCCTTCAAAGTGGTCACGGCACGGCTCACGCTTGGCTTTGACACCTCCATGTGCCGGGCAACATCCACGGAGCGCACCATACCCTTTTGTTTTTGGAGAACAAGGATAGCCTCCAGATAGTCCTCTCTGGACGCATGAAGGGTTGCTTTATCCATTTCCGCACCTGATCCTCGTAACCTTTGGTTACTGCGGTGTCAATCGTGCCACATCAAAGAAGCAGGGTGCACTGTCAAATTCGTATCCAGCAATTTTTCCGCTGTTGTAAACAATGACATCCTTGTAGTAGTTCAGAGGAATATCGATCACATTGCCGATGTCGTAGTTGTAAAGGTAGGTAAAGAGTTCTGTCAGCCGCTCCTCATCATCAGTCACAGTCGTTTCCGCAATGGCGTCCAAAAATTCCTGCGAGTCAGACAAGCCCATCAGCGCCGGAGTCTGCGGCGTCATGCTGGACATGGGGTTGAACCAGCAGTTTGGATTTGCAAAGGCATAGTTTCCCGGCCAAAGGGTCAAATCAAATTCTCCCGCCATATAGCCGTTCATCCAATCCATCTTTTCCATTCCATTGATGCTTACCTCAATGCCAACCTTGGATAACTGGTCTTTGATTACAGTTGCAACAGAGTGATCGAAACTGCCATAGGCGGAATCCAGTGTCAATACCAAACTCAGGGACTGCCCATCCTTCTCACGGATGCCGGTGGAGTCATTCATAACCCAGCCGGCTTCATCCAGAAGCAAATTCGACTGTTCCTGGTCATAGGAATAAGTCTGTTCCAAAACTATATCCATATAGGGAGAGTCCTCGGTGAAGGGTAATTCTGCAGCTTTCTCATAGCCGTAAGTAAGGTTTTCCGAGAGTGATTCCTTATCAATGGCATAGGCGATGGCCTGCCGCACCTTAAGGTCTGTGAGTAACGGTCGGCTAGCGTTGACCACCAAATCTCGGACGCGGGTATCGGATTCTGATATCTGACCCGCCATGCCGTCCATTGCTGTGACCTGCACATATTCGTCATAGGACAAAAGGGCGCTACCAAAAATCATGTCAATCTCCCCATTTTGTAGCGCCTGGATGCGAGAGGTGGACTCCGGGATGTATTTCACAATGATCTCATCGTAATACGGAGCATCTCCCCAGTAGTCCTCATTGCGTACAAAACGGGTGTACTGACCCGATTCCCGATGGTCAAACGCATAGGGGCCAGTGCCGGAAATGCCGGAAAAGTTCATATAATCACCTTCGATAAAGACTGTGGGTGACACTATAATCATTACATCCGGCCAGCAGAAATCTGCCAGATAAGCGTAGTACGGTGCGGGATAGTGGATGATCAGGGTCGTTTCGTCCACCACCTCTATGCTCTGAATTGCGGTAATCGCCTTGAGGGCCATGAAGCCGGGGTTGTTCTGCTTATATTCCAAATTGGCTTTAACAGCCTCGGCATCACAGGCGGTTCCATCATGAAATTTGACTCCAGCTCGGAGTTGGAAGGTTAACGTTTTCCCGTCATCACTGAATTCCCAGGACTCCGCTAAGCCTGGGACAAATTCGCCGTTCTCATACTTCACCAGAGTATCATATACCAGTTTAATGGTGGGCATGTTGTCCGTCCCCATGTAAATGGAGGCCAACACATCCGATTCACCGGACGCAGCCAGGGTTAGGGCCTTTGTTTCTGCTTCGTCCCCGCTGACCGTCTCCGTGCCTTCTTTTGATCCGCAAGCGGATAGTAGTAGCAATGCGCAAAGGCACACAGCCAGTGCGGCGGTCCAGATCTTTTTGTTCATTTAAGATCCCCTTTCTTGTTTAATCGTAGTTTTATTCAGAAAGCGGTTTGACCCGCCTTCTTCCGTGTTGTATGATCTTCCCCTTTTCCATAACGAGAATATGGTCAGAAATTCGATAAGCTGCTTGCCGGTCATGGGTAATCAGGAGATAAGAACACCCATAATGAGTGTGATAATTCTCCAGCAGTGTTAGTACCGCATCTGCTGACACCACATCAAGTCCGCTGGTCACTTCGTCAAGAACCAGAAAATCCGGTTTGATGGATAACGCCCGTAGCAGGGAAAGCCTGCGCTGCTCACCTCCAGAGAGCTGTTTAACAGGGACCTCCAGCAGATGCTGATCCATCCGAGTCAGTTCCATCAGTTCCAGAATCGTTTTTTTCCGCTGCGCGGAGTTGAGCGTTGTTAGATTTCTCAGCGTTTCCTCCATATTACGGTATACAGAATATGCGGGATCCATGGTCCCAGCCGCATCCTGAAAGACTGCTTGAATATGATGGCGGGCCTTGCGCCAGCGCCGAAAGTTCCACCTCGCAATATTCTCGCCATCCAATGTAATTTCACCCAAGGTCGGAGGTTCAATTCCAATCAACAGCCGGGCCAGCGTACTTTTGCCCGACCCACTCTCGCCAGTTACAGCGAGATTTGTTCCTCGATCCCAGGTAAAGGATACTTGATCCAACGCATGGAACGGGTTATCTTTGGCATCAAGGTAGCGTTTAGAAACCTTGGCTACTATGACACGCTCCATTCCCAATCGCCTCCCTTCTGTACCGAGGTATAACGCACAAAATCTGTTGTCCATTCGGTGCGCGGATACCGAAAAAGAGAGTCCGCCTCTGCACGCTCAATAATCACACCATTTTGCATGACCATAATCTCCCCACATAAGGAATGCAGCGCGGCCGCATCATGGGAAATAAATAATATCCCAGTTTCCTTCGTATGTTTCTGGAACATTCTCAGCAGAATATCACGGTTTGCTTCATCCAGGGCCGAGGTTGGCTCATCAGCCAAGATATAAGAGGGGTTTAATGCCAGCAGAATGGAAAATGCGATCCGTTGAAGCATCCCGCCTGACAGTTCTGGCGGATATGCATTTAAGATGCGTTCTTTATCAGGGAGATTGACCTTTTCTAAATTCTCTACAGCAATCACTTTGGCCTCATGGCGTGATACACCCAACCTGGCAGTGATCGTTTCCATAAGCTGTGTACCCATCTTCATATTGCGGTTAAATGCTGTCATAGGATTCTGCGGTACAAAGCCCAGGGTCGTGCCACAAAGAGCCCGCCTGCAGGAAGGACTGAGCATCGACAGATCTTCCCCATCTAATAGAAGTTCACCGCCGGTTATGGTGCAGGTATCATCCAGTACCCCCATTACCGATTTCAGCAGTGTTGTCTTGCCGGAACCGCTGGCTCCGGTAAGGCCTAAACACTGCCCCTGCTCCAAGGTAAAAGAAATATTGCGCAGTAGGGGAATTTGCTGTTTTCCGCAAACCGACAGGTTTTTGATCTCAAGCATGATCGGTGTTCTCCTTTTGAAACAGCCTGCCAAGCATATTGAAAGAAACTGTGCTCAAGAAAATAAACAGGCTGGGGTAAAACAGCAAGGACGGTTTGACGCCCATCAGTTTACGGGCAGAGGCCAGCATGCTGCCCCAATCGATTACCTCGTCTCCTAATGTAAAACCGATAAAGGAAAAGGCGGATATCCCAACAATCATCTCTGCGCAGGACAAACAGAGAAAATGGACAATCTCCCCTGCGATATTCGGGAGAACATGAGCAAACAGGATTCCATTTTTCGTTGCACCGGAGGAAACCATACACATAATGTAGGCTTTTCCCATTTCAATCTCCGTCAGAGTTTTGACCAGCTTGACCATGCGCAGGATCAGCGAGGCGGTCAGCGCCACCATCATCGTCGGAATGGAATTGCCCCATATTCCGTTAAAAATGACAAGATAGGCGATTGGCGGAATTGCCGTAGCCGCATTGATTGCACTATCCACAACGACCCGCTTGCCAGAGCCAGCGTGTCCAAGGAGCAGTCCAGCCGCAGTACCTGCCACCGCAACGATGGCGGCGCTGCATAGCGCCATCCCAAGCGTGACATATCCGCCCATCAATATCCTGGAGAAAATGCAGTGCCCGAGTTCGTCTGTTCCAAAGGGGTAACTCATACATGGAGAAAGCAGTTTGGCTTCCAGGGTGAGTGCTTTTGGATCATTGGGAGCCAGAAGGAACCCCGTAGAACAAAAAATTAGAAAGGCAATAGACAGTACAGCGTAAATTGGCAACTTTCGTTTTTTCTGCATGTCACACCTCCTTTGCGGCACCACCGGGTAATACACGCTGTAAAATATCCGAAAGCGTATTAAACAGAACGATGGAAAATGCCAGATACACGATGGCGGCGTGGATCATCGGCGCATCGCGGTTCAGTACGCTTTCAATCACCAAATATCCTAAGCCCGGCAGGGAGAAGATGCGCTCCACGATGATGGAACCGGCCAAACTCAGCGCCATAACCTGCATGAAGCTGGGTACAACTTCAGAAACGGCTTGCGGGAATGCGTGAAAAATCAGTATGCGCCGTTCGCTCAGCCCGCGGCACCGGCAATAAAACGCACTCTCCTCCTGCATCCCTCGTTCTAATCCTTTTGCCAGCATCTGGCTGAAAAAAGCAATCCCATTAAGCGAAATGCAAAGCGCCGCCGGAAGATATCGCTTGAGTCCTACATTTCCTGATATGGATATCCATCCTAATTTGAGTGCAAACAGATCCAAGAACCAGCTCGCAACAAAAAAGGTGGGTATGGTAAAAATAATAAAGCAAATAATCTCCATGAAACGACCGCTGAGCCGTTTCCGTTTCCAATAGAGCGGACAGGCTACCAGTACACTTCCAATCGCCTCAATGATCATTGCGAGCAGTACGGTGGTAAGTGTAAATAAAAAAGCCTGTGTCACTTCGGAATAGACATTCCGGCCATTGACAATTGATGTGCCGAAATCCAAATGCACCGCGTCTTTCAGCCATCTGATATACTGCATCGGAAGCGGGTCGTTGAGCCCCATTTCCTCCCGCAGTTGTGCGATGTATTCCGGCGTGGCGTTCATCAGACGCTGCGCCTGAGCAACAGCCGGGTCGATAGGAGATATTTTCATAAGAACGAAAGAGATGACCGTCACGATAAACAGCGTCAACATACATTCGCAAAGTTTGCGTAAGATGAAATTTCGTGTTCCAGTCTGCGATAAAGCAGATTTCTTTTGCCTCAAGGCTTTCTGAGCCTCCTCTCGCTATGATTTGACCGTCCAGTTCAAACTCTCATTCTGCAAAGAATATAGAGTGTGGTAAAGCCCCTCATGGCTCATCAGCTCGTCATGGGTGCCCTTTTCCTCCAACTGTCCTTCTTTTAGCACGACGATTTGATCACACTCCACGATGGAACGCAGCTTGTGCGCTATAATCAGGACTGTCTTGTCCTGAATGAGAGTTCCGATGGCCTGTTGGATCTTTGTCTCATTCTCCGGGTCAATGGAAGCTGTACTTTCATCCAACAGGATGATGGGAGCATCTTTCAAAAACGCCCGTGCGATGGATAGCCGCTGGCGTTCACCGCCAGAAAGCGTCTTGCCGTTTTCTCCGATTACAGTGTTATACCCTTGCGGTAAGCGTCGGATGAATTCGTCGCACTGCGCCAGTTTCGCCGCTGCTATAATCTCCTCTTGGGTGGCGTTTTCTTTTCCAATTTTGATATTGTTGTAGATGGTATCGTTAAACAACACTACATCCTGGAACACGATGGAAACATTCCGAAGAAGCGTTTCCGGGTCGATCTCATTGACATTGACCCCGCCGATTCTGACGCTACCCCGCTCCACATCCCAAAAACGGGCCGCCAATTTGCACAGGGTGCTTTTCCCGCAGCCGGAAGGCCCCACCAGAGCCGTAATCTCCCCCTGTCTTGCAGTAAAGGACACATCGTGTATTACATCATCCTCGTTGTAGCCAAAACTCACATGGTCGAAGGTGATGTCAAACTGTTCCAGAGGATAATCGGCCGTGCCGGTCTGCTCCGGGTAGTGCAGAATCGTTCCGATTCGCCCGGCGCTGACCAGAGAAAAGATCAGTTCTCCCAGCATCTCACACGCCTTGGAAAAGGGCTCGTAGATCCTCACTGCCACAAACAAGAATAAAATGAATAAAAAGGTACTGATCTCTCCGGCGATCAGCAGGCCTGATCCAATGATGATCACCGCGCCCAGCCCCAGCCGCATCACATTGTACGAGGTGGAGATGGAAAAGCCTGCGAGGAACTCATACAGCACCAGACCGGGGATAACTTTCTTGATTTTTGCGGTCAATCCCTTTTGGTAGAGGCCCATTTTCTCTGAAGTCCGCAGGACCTTGATATTCTCCAAGTATTCTTGCAGACCATCACTAATATTGAGCTTTTTTTGCTTGTTTTTCTTATTGGTCCCCTCCGAAATCCCCCGACACAACGCCATCACCAGAGCAACCACCGGAAGGCAGAGTCCAAGGCTCAAACCCAGGCGCCAGTCACAAAGAAGTAGAAGCAGAATGGAGATTAGTCCGGAGAGAGCTCCTCCGATAAATTCTGTTACTCCGTTGGTCAAGGCCCCTTCCACAGCGGAAACATCGTCCATGATAGCCGTGGTTAAGTCACTCAGATCTCGCCGTCCTAGATAGGACAAGGGGAGCTTGCGGATCTTGTCGGCCAAATTCATCCTCAGTTTCCTGTTTTCCTGCCCGGAAGTCAGGTACTTGTTCCGATATGTCATACGATAGGTTAAAAAAATCAGGAGTAACAAAATGAGAGCAGTTCCCCAATACCCCCAAAGCGGGATGCTCCCTTGTACTGTACCAAAGTAGCGTTCCAGCATTTCATCTGCGACCATGGCCAGCAGTATGACCGGGAGTAGGCAGGCAAGATTATAAAGGCACATACAAAGACCGGCTTTTACGAGCCGACGGCTCCCCTCATCGCTGAGATGATAGATTTTTTTAAGCATACTGTTTCCCTCCAATCTTCCAGGAGATACTACTCTGATACTCGTGGAACATCCTGGCATAGACACCGCCCCTGTTCATGAGTTCCGGGTGCGTTCCACACTCTACAATTTTCCCGTGTTCCAGCACGCAAATCTGATCCGCATGGAGGATAGTAGACAAGCGATGGGCAATCATTAAAACGGTCTTCCCGCGCAGCAACTCATCCAGCGCCTTTTGGATCAGATACTCGTTCTCTGCATCCGCAAAGGCGGTGGCTTCGTCTAATAAAATCACGGGAGCATCCTTGAGGATGGCCCGTGCCAGGGCGATTCGTTGCATCTCGCCACCGGAGAGATAGATGCCCTTCGTCCCAATCACAGTATCAACACCGTCAGGAAGTTTTTCCAAAATATCATCGCACTGGGCCAGGTGGAGGGCACGCAGAATTTCTTCTCTTGTGGCATCGGGGCAGAAGGTCGCCACATTTTCCAAGATGGACATTTTGAACAGACTGGTATCCTGAAAAACGATGCTGACCCGTTTCATCCACTCCCCGTAGTCCATATCGCAGACATCCACACCGCCAATATTGACGGTTCCTTCCTGAACGTCCCAAAATCGTGCGATCAAATTAGCAATCGTACTCTTGCCGCCGCCGGACTCGCCTACCAAAGCGGTAACAGTTCCCTGCCTGACGGTAAGGGAAACATCATCCAGGGCTTTCTCTGCGTTTTCATCATAGGCAAAGGAGACATGCTCCAGTTGAATGTCATAGCTTTGTGGCTGTCGGGGCGACTCCGTTTTAGGCAGGGGATGCTCTGCCAAAATCTTGTCGATGGCTTCCAGCGATGCTTTCCCTATCATCAAATTTGAAGAACTTTTCATAATACGGGATAAGATCGTAACCACAGAGGGAATCAGCACAGCGAAAAAAATAAAACTTAAAATAACTTTCTCCACGCTTTGACTGGCATTGAACAGGATGATGCCGCCGGGCAGCAGGAAAAAGAAGATGCCGTTGATGATGGCGTTATAGGCGCTATCTGTATTCTCCATAGAGAGCGCATACTTCGTCATATAGTCGCTATATTCCTGTACTGCGGTTTTGTAGCGGCGGAAGGAATTTGCGGTCTGTCCAAATACCTTTACTACGGAGATTCCCCGGACATATTCCGTAGCTGCATTGTTGATATCCTCCGCTGATTTCTGGTATTGCCTGGCAAAGCCCTCGCTTTCATCTTTAAGCATCCAAGCCAAAATCATAAAGCCAAGGGAAATAGGTATCAGGCAGGTCAGAGAGAGTCGCCAATCATATAGGAACATGAATACCAAAAACGCAAAGGGCATTGCGGCGGATTGAACAAAGTCCGGCATTTGGTGCGCAATGATCGTTTCCAGATTGTCCGTATTCTTCTCAATAATTTTTCTCTGCTTGCCACTGGGATTGTTGGAGTGATAGCCCAAGGGGAGGTTTCCAATATGCCGAATCAACTGAATGCGCAGTCTTGCAACCGTATTGAAGGCCGTAATGTGGGAAAAGAGTAGCGCCATCCCGTAAAGGCCAAAAGCCGCAGAGATCAGAAACACAGCCCTCCACCCCAGTTCAATCAGATATGCCTGATCCAATGAGGCAAAGTTCCCGTGAGATGTAACGATCTCTTTTGCCACATTGTAAATACAGGTGTAGGCGCTTAAATTGACCACGGCAGAAATAGCCGCCAGTACAAAAGAAATTGCCATTGTGATCTTGAATATGCCCATGTACTGAAACAACCGCGATATAACACCCTTTTCTTTCATATGAACATTCCTCCTTCGGTTAGCGTTCGCTAACGACTACCTTCAAAAAAACGGCCCTCAATTGAAACGCCGTTTCAATACATATTCTAATCTGTTACATCCAAAATGTCAACCCCTTCATTTTGCCTTGACATATAGCGGGAGTTACCCTTAAAATGAATGCATAGATGTTCTGACACGAGGAGGGATTATCATGCCAAAGCGCATCAGCGGTGTTTCTGCTCGGCTGTTGGAATGTGCAAAATCAGAGTTTCTTGAAAAAGGTTTTCAGGACGCATCCATCCGGGAGATTGCGAAAAAGGCCGATACCAGTTCCAGGGCAGTCTATACGCGATTTCCCAATAAAGAGGGACTATTTGATGCCATCGTTGGTCCCGCTACGGAGAAATTGATCGCACTCTACCGTGATTATGGAGACACATATTGGGCGGAGTACCAAACCACCCTTGAAGTACCTTCCTTTTCTTCTGACCCTACTGAGATCTATTCTAAAATGATGGATCATATTTTTGACCATGCCGACGAGTTCCGCTTGGCTATACGGTGCTTGGAAGGAACAAGGTATAAGGCGATGGTGGAGGCCCTTACCGAAATAAACTGCAGGCATTTAAGCAAGTTTTTTGCCATGCGCGGTGCAGAAAATCAGGAGATCACATTAAAGATTCTACATTTACTGACGCACACTTTTTACTCTGGAATATTTGAACCGCTGCAGCACGGCATGAACCGTGAGGAAGCACAATTCTATGTGAAGAAGTTGTGTGATTTTTTTGTAAGTGGAGTACAGGGAGCACATCTTTCGTAGTGGTAATCATTCATCAAATTATTTTTTACTGGACGGTGCGACAAAAAATCGACACCGTCCTTTTTTCTTATAAGCCAAAATCTCCGTTTCAAATTGTAGTATTGATAGAGGGAAAAACGAGGGAAAGGTTACGATAGCAAGCACAGCAAGCGAGTACCCGCTTGCGGATTTTGCGCTGTTCAGGTCCCTTGCCCGAACAGTCAAAATTGCTTGCTGGGATATCCCAGACCCTTATAAGAAACGGAGGCTGCCCATGGCGAACCGAAAGCGGAACATTCAGATGAAATTCTATGTGACGGAGGAGGAAAAACGGCTCATAGATGAAAAGATGGCGCAGCTCCCCACACGGCGGTACGGCGCGTATCTGCGGAAGATGGCGATAGACGGGTATATCATCCAGCTTGACACCACGGATATCAAGCGGATGAACGCCGCCCTGTCCGCCATTGGTCGGAACGTCAACCAGATCGCCAAGCGTGTCAACGCCGGAGGCGGCGCGTACAAAGCGGATATGCAGGAGATACAGGAGAGGCTGGATGAGATATGGCAGTTACAAAGACGCATCCTATCAAGTCAACGCTGAAAGCGGCCATTGACTATATCTGCAACCCGGAAAAGACGGACGGAAAACTGCTTGTATCCTCCTATGGCTGCGCCGCCGAGACTGCGGATATCGAATTTGCCTGGACCCGCCGCCATGCCATCGACAAGGGAACGAACCTGGGCCGTCACCTGATCCAAGCCTTTCAGCCTGGGGAGGTCACGCCGGAGCAGGCCCATGAGATCGGCATGGAGCTGGCAAGGGAGATCCTGGGCGGCAGGTATGAGTTTGTACTTACCACTCACACAGACAAAGATCATGTTCATAACCACCTGATCTTCAACGCCGTCAGCTTTGCAGATCACAAGCACTACCATTCCAACAAGCGCAGCTATCACTTCATCCGCCGCACCTCAGACCGGCTTTGCAAAGAACACGGCCTGTCCATCATCGTTCCCGGACAGGACAAGGGCAAAAGCTACATCGAGCATCAGGCGGAGCGGACCGGCACCAGCTATAAGGCGAAGCTGCGCGCCGCCATCGACCGGCTGCTGCCCGGCTGCCATGACTTAGAGGAGCTGCTGGTGCGGTTGCAGCGGGAAGGCTACGAGTTCAAGCGTGGCAAATACATTTCCGCCAGAGCGCCGGGACAGGAACGGTTCACAAGGCTAAAGGCCCTGGGCGCGGACTACGCCGAGGACGCCCTGACCGCACGGATGGCCGGACGCGCCAGACCCTCCCGCCAGCCGAAACAGCGCGGAGGCAGGGTCAGCCTGCTCATAGATATCCAGAACAATATCAAGGCGCAGCAGAGCGCGGGCTACCGCCATTGGGCGACCATCGAGAATCTGAAACGCATCGCCGAGACCAGCAACTTCCTGACGGAACACGGCATCGGCAGCATGGAGGAGCTGACGGAGCGCTGCGAGGCGGCGTCCGCCTCCGCCGTCCGGCTGAAAGCGGAGCTGCGGGAGACCGGGGCGCGGATCGAGGAGCTGACGCTGAAAATGAAGCACGTCGCCGCCTACCGTCAGCTCAAGCCAATCTACGACCGTTATCAGGCGTCGAAGGACAAGGAGAAGTTCTTGCGGGGCTATGAGAGGGAGATCATTCTCTTTGAGGCCGCCGCCAGGGAGTGCAAGCGTCTGGGTGCCGTGCCCCTGCCGTCCGCGGAGCGGATGCAGGCGGAAATGGACGCGCTCACCGCCCGGAGGGCGGCGCTGACCGCCGAGCGTCAGAAGGCGCGGCGGGAGGAGCAGGACTACGCCGCCGTGCGCCGGAACGTGGAGGAGTTCCTATCCCCGCCCCGGCAGGCGCCGGCACGGCAGAGGGATATGGAGCTGGAATGACCCCTGGGACAAACTTTTTGCCGCGATCTGCGTTTTCCCCTGGGCTTTTGCCGAAACGTCAGATATAATGAAGATACAAACGATTTTGAAGGAGGCGAACCCCATGACAAGAGGCGAGGCCTTAAAAGATTTTTTCCGCAAGACCATCCTGCCGGTGGCGTCGGCCGCGCTGCTGTACTGCATCTTCCGCTCCGCCTGCGTAAAGAACGGGGAGTTGGATTATCTCTGGCTCTGGATCCTCTGCGGGCTGCCGTTTGGGATCTGGCGGCTGCGGCTCTGGATCATACCGGGCGGCGGCTCTCTGGGCGGCGGGATCGCCCTGTTCCTTCTGAACTTCGTCTTTGCCGGCCTTATCGGCGGCTGCGTCCTTGTCTGGCGGCTGCTGGTGGCGGCGTGGTATGTGCCGCTGACGCTGTACCGCCTGCTGACGGCGGGCTGTGAGTGTGTCGTCACGGAGGACTGAAAGCTGCGCCATGGAACGATGGAAAACGGCCGCTTTGCCGATGGAAAAGCCATTCACCCCCTGATGGAAAAGGACAGGCCTTTCCCACAGGACGGCAAACCGCTTTCCCACAGCGCCGCCCGGCTTGGCCGTTTGCCCACAGTCCCACAGCGCCTACGACTGCTGCTGCCGCAAAAATCGCATTCCCTGATAGAAAAAATCATCATTTCATGGTAGAATGGGGACAGCCCATCAAAGGAGGGAAAAGCTTATGGACGAAAATAACTCCATCCAGCTTTTTGAAGATAGAAAAATCCGCACTGCCTGGGACGAGGAAAAGGAAGAATGGTATTTCTCCGTAGTGGATGTGATCGCCGTTCTGACCGATCAGCCAACGGCAAGAAGCGCCAGCACCTATTGGGCGGTTTTGAAAAAGCGTCTGAAAGAGGAGGGCGCAAGTGAACTGCTTACAAATTGTAAGCAGTTGAAAATGCGGGCAACAGACGGAAAGATGCGTCTAACGGACGTTGCCAGCACGGAACAGCTTCTGCGCATCATCCAGTCCATCCCGTCGCCCAAGGCAGAGCCGTTCAAGCGTTGGCTGGCACAGGTTGGCCGGGAGCGCATCGAGGAGACCATCGACCCGGAGCAGGCCATCGACCGGGCGCTGGAGACCTATCAGAAGAAGGGCTATGACGCTGACTGGATCCACCAGCGCATTCTCTCCATCCGCGTCCGCAACGAGCTCACCGCCGAATGGCAGCAGCGGGGCGTGGAGAAGGGACGGGAGTACGCCATCCTCACCGACGAGATCACAAAGGCCTGGTCCGGCATGACCACCCGGCAATACAAAAACCTGAAAGGTCTCAAAAAGGAAAACCTCCGGGACAACATGAGCACATTGGAGATCGTGCTGAACATGCTGGCCGAAACCACGACCACGGAGCTTTCCAAGGCCCACCGACCGGAGGGCTTTGAGGAAAGCCGGATCGTCGCCCGGCGCGGCGGCAAGGTGGCGGGAGACGCGCGGCGCGCCATCGAAGCGGACACCGGGCGGCCCGCCGTCACAGCGCAGAACGCCGCCCAGCTCAACGCCGTGGTGACGGATGTGATCGAGGGCGTGGCGGAAGCGGACAAGCCCAACGAGGACGAAAAATAAGCAAAAAAAGAAGCGGGGACGCAGCCAACGGATATACCGAAGGCCGCGTCCCCGCTTTTGCTATGGGCGCGCATGGGAAAGTGTCAAGAACCGCTGCTTTTTCGCCGCAGGAGCGCGGAGAAAAGCGCGGATGGGAAATCATAAGGGCAGGGTCTGAAAACGCCGCCACGGAGGACTATTTTGCCCGTTTCCCACCCTTATCCACGCCTTTTTTCACACGCTGGGACTGGAAGTGCGGGCAGTCCAATACCACCGCCCGGAAGCTCTGCTTGCAGGGATGGACACAGCCCTTGCAGAGCCGGTTGTACTGCCGCCTGCCATTCTCCCCCAGGAAGAAGGCCCATTCCAGCCGCCACTTCACGCCCCGGCTCATCGTTCCCCCAACTCCGGGGGCTTTTTCTCCGGGGCTGGCCTGGGCTGCTGCTTCGCGCACTCCTGCTTTGCCGCCGCCAGCCGTTCCCGGATGGAGGGCTTTTTCTCCGGCTGCGTCCGCTCCGCGTGCTCCCTGGCCTTTTCCAGTTCCTCGCCCCGTCTGCCGTTGTTGATAACGCCGTCGATCATGCCGTAGTCGTCCTCCAGCGTCATTTCAGCGGTGCGGAGAGGATTGTCCTTTTCCGGCGCATCAGCTCTGACCGCATACGCCTGGGTCCCATTTGCCATAATGAGATATTTTCCATCCTCAGAGGCGTGATGAAAACCGTATCCGTCCGCCTCCATCTGCTCCCTTGTCATGCCGCAGAGATAGAAGCTGCCCCTGGGTGTCTGGATGCGCTCGGTGATATCGAGGCTTTTCTGCGCCGGCTGCAAAAACTCCGGCACTTCGGAAAAGCCAGCGCGGTCGCAGTAATGGGCGGTATCCTTCCCGTCCTGATGCAGCACCACGATATCCGATACCGACAGGGAGTGCCCGGTGAAATCTGCCGGACGATCCACATTGAACCGGGTATAAATGCTTTCAAGGTTGTCCTTTTCCGTCAGCGGGGCGGTGTAAACCTGCTCATAGTTCTCCGGCTTCACAGAAAGACCGTTGCGGTGGATGCTGTCCAGCGGCTCAAAGCGATAATCCAGCGTTTCATTGCCGCCCTTGAGCTGGTAGATGGAGAAACTGCCCACCGGCTCGCCCTGCGCCGCCCGCGCCTGCTCCACGATAGCAGCGGGGGTCTGCACATAGGCGGCCGCCTCCGCCGCGTACTCCCGTTCCGCTTTTTCCGCGGCGGCCAGCATTTCATCCACACGGGATCTGTTCGGATCCTCCAAGGCCGCCTTGACCTCCGCTGGGTCAAAATCCAGAAACTCCTCGTAGCCCGTGGCATCCTTGAACTTTTCGATCTCGGAGGGAAGATAGTCCTCCTGGGTCTGGCCCAGTGCCGCCAGCTTTTCATCCAGAGCGGAGATGCGCCCGGCCATCAGATTTTCATAAAGCGCTTCCTTTGCGGCGTGCGCCTCCGGGTGCTCCGCCGCGTACTGCGGATCGTTCTGACGGAAAAACTCGTCCATGTCAAAGGCGATATCCATAGCCCATTCAGATTTTTCTTCTTCGGGAAGATCATCCTGGAAAGTCATCACCTGGTATTCGTCGGGGATGCTGCCGCGTTCGCCGTCATAAAACTCATGGAAGCTGCTTCCGGTATCCCAGACATACCCCTGATCGGTGAAGGTGCCGTTTTCATCCATAGCGATATCCCGACCGTAGGCTTCATAGTCGATATAGTTCTTCAGATGCTCCGGCACTTGCATGGCATCCAGTTCTTCGATATAATAGCGCCCCAGATCGTCATAGTCCTCAATGTTGGGGTAAATCTCATAGCAGTCCAGATTTTCCGTCAGGTTGATGATCTCCTGCACGCTGCCGCAATGGTCGCCCATCTCCATACCGGCCTGGAACCGCGCATAATCGCTCTGGTCCATTTCATCCAACTTGGACGCCAGATAGTTCAGCTCGTCCAGATTCTCGTATTCGCCCAGCTTATCGTAGAGGCCGTCCACATAGCAGTCATAGTCGGTGATGAACCATTCCTCATAGGGATTGCCGAAGTCATCCTTCTGGCCGATCCCGATACGCTTAAATACTTCCTTCAATTCCTCGGCGGTGGTGGGAAACTTCACCCACTCGCCCACAAGCTCGCCCTCATTGTACTTCCCAAGATTGGTGATAAAGGCGGCAAAGGGATAATCCTTGTTGTGATCGTAATATGGCATATCAGCACCTCCTTACAGTTCCGGCGCAGACTTTTCCTTATGGGGCTGCGCCTTGCTTTTCTCTGCACATTCCTTCTTGCCCTGTTCCAGCCGTTCCCGGATGGAAGGCGTTTTTTTCGGCTCCGCAGGGCGTTCATGATTCCACTCGTCGCCGGAAAGAGAAATATATCCGTGTTCCGTAAAATAGCCCTGTTCCTCCTGCATGGCGTACTTGCCAAACGGAACAGGGTCGATTGCTTTCAGAAGTTCCGGGGGCAGCAGCATATCCATGTGCTGTGCCAGATACCGCCAGCCCAGATCGTTCAAATCGTGGATGTTGGGCTCAAATACGAAATAGTCGATGTTGTCCGTAAACTCCTTAAACTGCTCCGGCGTTGTCAGCTTGAAGGGCGATGCCTGCACCGCCATCAGTAGCTCCCGGTCCTCCGGGGAGAGGGCAGCCACCGCCGCCCTCACTTCGGGTAAATGTTCCAAAGTCTTATTTTCTGCCATTGACACCTTCCTTTCTTTTCGGAAATTCCAGTTTGAAGTTGATGTATTTGCCACTCGTGTCATCCAGGATCACCGCAGCGTCATAAGTGGCCTGTTTCTTTTCAGACCACATTCCCTTGACATTGGTGCGACCCTTTTTCAGAAGGTCCGTTGCCATCTTCTTTGTCAGCTCCTTCTTGCGGCTCGTCCAGAAGCGGTCATTTTTCCAGAGGACGAAACCGCAGGACCGATCCGAACACGCAAAGTTCTTCTTGCCCTCATAGACCGGCTGGCCGCAGCGTGGGCAGGTGCCGATCACTTCCTTCTCCGGGGCAAACAGCTTTTTGCCATCCTCGGAAATGCAGGAATAGGTGGATACGATCTCTTGAACCATCGTGCGGATACCGTCCATGAAGGTATCCGGGTCAGCGCCACCTTTTGCGATCTCCGTCAATTTCTGTTCCCATTCCGCCGTCAGCATGGGAGAGGTCAGCGGCTCCGGCAGGATCGTGACAAGGTTGATACCGGCTTTTGTGGGGATCAGGCTCTTGCCCTTACGTTCCACAAATCCGGCTGTCACCAGCTTTTCGATGATAGCAGCGCGGGTGGCGGGCGTACCCAGTCCCTTCCGCTCGGCATCCTCCGGCGTATCCTCCTTGCCCGCATTCTCCATAGCGGACAGGAGGGTATCTTCGGTATAGGGCTTCGGCGGCTGGGTGAAATGCTCGGTAACAGCAATCTTCGCACCATCAAAAATCTGCCCTTCGGTGAAGTCCGGGAGCGTGCCGCCGTCCCCATCCGCAGGCTTTTCCTTCAAGAAGGTACGGAAAATGCGGTCGATTTCCCGCCAGCCTTCGGCAAGGATGCGCTTGCCCTTTGCGGTGAAGGCGTGTTCGCCGCAGTCAAAAGTTGCTGTGACCGCCTCATACTCATACGGTTCCGCCGACGCACACAGTAGCTTGCAGCAGACCAACAGCAGAAGGTTTCGTTCACCAACGGGGAGCAATTTCAAATCCGCTTTTTCAATCTCCATAGTCGGGATGATAGCGTGATGGTCAGATACATCCTTGTCGGAGATCATGGCCTCCACCAGCGGGAAGAAGTTGCCGCAGCCATCAAAGGGCGGCAGCTTTGCTACCAGGTGGATCACGCAGGATGCCGTTTCTGCCATATCGGAAGTCAGATAGCGGCTGTCCGTGCGGGGATAGGTCAGCAGCTTCTTTTCGTAGAGGCTCTGGGCGTAGTCAAGGGTCTGCTTTGCTGTGTATCCGAACAGGCGGTTTGCCTCCCGCTGCAAGGTGGTAAGGTCATAGAGCTTCGGCGGCTGTTCCTTCTTCTGCTCACAGGTGACGGAGGTACAGGTAACGGTTGCGCCCTTGCACATGGCCGCTGCCTGTTCCGCCTCCGCCGGATCGGTGAACTTTTCCGAAACTGCTTCGGCTCCGTCCAGCATCAGGCGCAGCAGATGATATTTCTCTTTGTGGAACAGTGTGATTTTTGCATCACGCTCCGCCAGCATTGCCAGCGTGGGTGTCTGCACACGGCCCACATTCAAGGTGCGGTGATAGAGAACGGAGAAAAGGCGCGTATCTTTACATATACCTTTAGGTCTCCGCTTTAAGCCTGTCAGCTTGAACACGCCTGTAACGTGCTATGGTGTTTCATAACATCAATTTTTACTCCACCACACTGATTAGCGATGAACGCTACCGGCACATTTCTATGCCGTCATGGTATAGACCCTTACATTCGCGGTTTTCGTCAGTCATATTTCAAACATTCTGACCTTGGGTATTTTGTAGACCTCCGGCCTATAGGTAGCACCGTCCACCTCTGGACAGCTTTCGTGGGGCTGGTAATTATCCAGCAATCCAGACGGCTACTCTCAGCCGACTTCACCGAGCTTCTGACAAGTCAGTTTTCACTTACACCTGCCAGTCGGAGTATTAAGGGGGCGTTTCAGGGCGTTAAGATATCCTTCTCTGACCGGATGTAGGACAGCGGGTTGTATTTCATGGATTTTCGGAAGTTTATCAGGTTGAGGCATTTGATACGGTATTTTTTCCGCTCCAGGAAAGTGCCGATCTCCGGCAGCAAGGTCCCTTTCGGATCGGTGCAGACATAGGACGAATGGGCTTGCAGCAGAGATGGCTTACAGAAGAACCGCGTCTTGCCGCTGCCGGAACCACCGATCACCAGGATGTTTTTGTTTCTGGCATACTTCGGCTGCTTTGGACGGCTCGCCATTGTGATCCGCTCCGTCT
>OKRW01001594.1_pt1 | contig 18699 bp, 14 predicted proteins | sample 1601151 | NCBI WGS metagenome assembly OKRW01 (sample SAMEA3541471, study PRJEB24748) | human gut metagenome | biome: human gut; feature: human-associated habitat; material: faeces | place: China | collected 2012 | reverse complement strand
AAAAGAAAGCTGTGCCACAGCCTTGGCAGGCCATCGCGCAGCGATTTTGTTCAATCAAAATTTATCAATCAGCTTTTATAGAAAATGGAATTATATATGTCACGTTACAATCGAGAAAGTGAAATAAAGCAAAAGAAATGTTTTACGGAGATACGTGAGAGAAATTACTTACTACGAGGGGGGATGAAATTTACAATGGTATATTTTCAGAAGAGGGTTAAATATGCAAAATGAAATAATCTTATTTGAAACTGCTGATAAGGAAATAAAATTAACTGTGTCTGTCAAAAATAATACCGTATGGCTTAATAGAAATCAGCTAGCTAAATTATTTGGAAGAGATGTAAAGACAATTGGTAAACATATTAATAATGCATTAAAAGAAGAACTGGATAATTCAGTTGTCGCAAATTTTGCGACAACTGCTTCAGATGGAAAAGTGTATCAAGTAGAACATTATAATTTAGATATGATTATTTCTATAGGCTATAGAGTCAAATCTAACAGAGGTGTAGAATTTAGAAAATGGGCAAATAATGTTCTGAAACAGTATATCCTACAAGGCTATGCAATCAATAAAAAAAGATTAGAAGCCTTACAGTGAACAGTAAATATTCAAACCAAAATGCTTGCATGTACTTTGGAAATAGATGAAGCAGAGGTGCTAAAAGCTGTTGATTTATATACAAATGCCTTGATGTTATTAGACCAGTATGATCACCAGTCGATTAAAAAGCCTGCAGGAAATAAAGCCATATACAGAATTACATACGAGGATTGTAGAAATATGGTGAATGCAATGGAAGATTCATTTCATTCGGATGTCTTTGGTGTTGAAAAAGAAACGGGGAAAGTTGAAGGTATTCTTGCAGCAATTTACCAAAATGTTTTCGGAGGAGAGGTTTATCCTTCTTTAGAAGAGAAAGCCGCTAATCTTTTGTATTTTATGATAAAAGATCATCCCTATGCTGATGGATGTAAGAGAATTGCTGCATCGTTATTTTTGGAATTTTTAGCTCGCAATGATGTACTCTACAAAGATGGACAGAAAAGGATAAGTGATGGTGCATTAGTAGCAATTACATTGATGATTGCAGAGTCAGATCCAAAAGAAAAAGATATTATGGTTAATTTGGTAATGAATTTATTGTCAATGTAAAGTGAAAGTAAAAGAGGGAGGTTTCACAATGGTAACAAACTTTGATTACTTAAAAAATGAATCAAAATTCTCTGCATTTGCGAATGTTGCCATCTCTGCAGAGAAAATTATATTGGCAGATCCGGATGCGAGTATTCTTAACAGCCGGCGGGCTATGGAATTTGCTGTGAAATGGTTGTATTCTGTGGAGAACAGTTTGCAGATTCCGTACCAGGATAACCTTCACACTTTGATGAATACAGAGGAATTCAGACAGTTAGTGGGACCGGATCTTTGGAAACGGATGGATTATATCCGCAGATGTGGAAATAGTGTGGCACATAGTAATAAAAAACCTGGCAGAGATGCAGCGATGCTCTGTCTTGAAAATCTGTCGATTTTTTTAGATTACGTTGCATATTGTTATGGAGAACAGTATCAGGAACATCCATTTGACAAATCGATTATTGATGGCAGAATTGAGAAGGCAAAGGCATCCAGGGAAACAGCCAGAAAAACAAAGGAAACACTTCTGAAAGAACAGGAAAAAACTGCCCAGCAGGAACTGGATCTACAAAAACTGATGGCAGAAAATACTTTTCTCAGGGAAGAACTGTCCGCACGCCACGAGAAACAGCAGCAGACATATGTTCCGAAACCTCTGGATCTGTCTGAATATGAAACCAGAAAACTTTACATAGATTCCATGCTTATTGATGCAGGATGGACACAGGGAAAAGACTGGTTAAATGAGATGACTGTGACAGGAATGCCGAATAAATCAGGGATTGGACGTATTGATTATGTTCTCTATGATGATATGAATAAACCTCTGGCAATTATAGAAGCAAAACGTACCTGCAAGGATATTGCTGAGGGCAGGCAGCAGGCGAAACTTTACGCAGATCTGCTGGAACAGGAATACAAACGGCGTCCGGTAATTTTCCTTACCAATGGTTTTGAAACCCGGATCATAGACGGACAATATCCGGAAAGAAAATGTTCAGTTATTTATTCCAAACGGGATCTGGAGAAATGGTTTAACCTTTTGAGTATGCGTACAAGCCTGCAAAATATTTCTGTAGATAAAAAGATAGCAGACCGCTATTATCAGGAAGCCGCGATAAAAGCAGTATGCCAGAGCTTTGATGAAAAGAATCGGAGAAAAGCCCTGCTTGTTATGGCCACAGGTTCCGGAAAAACCAGAACAGTAATGGCTTTGTGCAAGGTACTGGTTGATGCGGGCTGGGTGAAGAATATACTTTTTCTGGCGGACAGAAATTCACTGGTAACACAGGCGAAAAGAAGTTTTGTAAACTGGATGCAGAATTTTTCCTGTACAAATCTGGTTGAAGAAAAGAATAATTATATGTCGCGATGTGTTTTCTCCACATATCAGACCATGATAAACTGTATTGATACGATAAATGATAAAGAAGGAAAAGTTTTTACCTGTGGTCATTTTGATCTGATCATTTGTGATGAAGCGCACAGATCTATTTATAATAAGTATAAAGATATTTTTACATATTTTGATGCACTGCTTGTAGGACTTACTGCAACACCGAAAGATGAGATTGACAAAAATACATATGAAGTATTTGAACTGGCAAACGGAGATCCCACTTATGGATATGATCTGGCGCAGGCGGTTAAGGATGGATATCTGGTTGATTATCTTTCGGTAGAATCCAGGGTGAAATTTATTGATCAGGGAATTGTATATGATGAACTTTCAGAAGCAGATAAAGAAATTTATGAAAATACTTTTGAAGACGAAAATGGAAAGCTTCCGGAAGCGATAAATTCGGCTGCATTGAATACCTGGATTTTTAACGAAGATACCATTAAAAAAATTCTTCATGTCCTGATGAGTGATGGAATTAAAATTGAATACGGACAGAAGATTGGAAAAACAATTATTTTTGCGAAAAATCATGATCATGCGGAAAAAATCCTTGAGATTTTTAATAAGGAATATCCGCATTTAAAGAATTATGCTATGGTGATCGATAACAGAATGAAATATGCACAGAGTGCAATTGATGAGTTTTCAGATCCGAAAAAACTACCGCAGATCGCAATTTCTGTAGATATGTTAGATACCGGAATTGATGTACCTGAAGTTCTTAATCTTGTATTCTTTAAGAAAGTTATGAGTAAAGCAAAATTCTGGCAGATGATCGGACGAGGAACAAGACTATGCCCGGGATTGTTGGATGGGGAAGATAAGAAAAAGTTTTACATTTTTGATTTTTGTGGAAATTTTGAGTTTTTCCGAATGAATAAAGGAAAAGCAAGCGCAAATCTGATGGCGTTGCAAAGTGCAGTTTTTAATCTTCAGTTTGAGATTTCGTACAAGCTTCAGGATATTAAATATCAGACAGATAAATTAACTGCGTACAGGACTGCACTTGTAAAGCACATGACTGAAAAAGTAAAAGAGCTCCCAAGAGATAGTTTTACAGTTCGCCAACATTTGAAATATGTAGAATTATATTCAGAAGAGTCGAACTATCAGATGCTTACTTATGAAGATACTTTACTTGTACGGGAAGAGGTTGCACCCTTGATTTTGCCTGAAAGTGATGAAGTAACAGCAGTACGTTTTGATGCACTTATGTATGGAATAGAACTTGCATCTCTGGTTGGAAAGAAATATACAAGTGCGCGAAAAGATCTTTTAAAAAAGGTTTCCGGAATTGCCGGAGTGGCAAATATACCGGAGATTCAGGCACAGACAGAGCTGATCAATCAGATTTTGCATACAGATTATGTGGAAAATGCAGGAATTGATGAATTTGAAAATATCAGGAAAAATCTGAGAGATCTTATGAAGTATATTCCGGATAAGAGCAGGAATAAATATATGACCAATTTTACAGACGAAATTCTTTCAACGGAATGGAAAGAAGCAGAATTGGAAAACGATGATCTGGAAAATTATAAAGTACGAGTAGAATATTATGTCCGACAGCATCAGGATAATTATGTGATATCAAAGCTGAAAAAGAATCAGCCACTTACAGAAAAAGATGTAGATGAACTGGAAAAAATTCTCTGGAGAGAGCTTGGTACAAAAGAGGATTATGAAGCAGAATTTGGCAGAAAGCCATTGGGAGAATTTGTCAGAGAAATGGTAGGTCTTGATATGAATGCAGCAAAGGAAGCTTTTTCAAAGTATCTTGAGGATGTAAATCTGGACAGCAGGCAGATTTATTTTGTAAATCAGATCATTGAGTATATTGTTCATAATGGAATGATGAAAGATCTTTCTGTTTTGCTGGAATCTCCGTTTACGGATCGTGGGGGCATTTCGGAAATCTTTACAGATATGGGTGTTTGGCTTGGAATAAAAAAAGTCATTGATACGATCAACGCAAATGCTGCTGCATAAACATCCACCTCTGTAAAACATAAAATTTCAACCGGATTTACAATAAATTTAACCATAAATCCGGTTGACAAAACCCGGCTGGGAACGTTATAATGGCCGGGTTGATAAGATATTTTAAGAAAAAAGGCAGGTGAACAGAATGGACAGTTGTGATTCTCATGGGCGAAGTTGTAGCTCTCGGAGTGAAAGATGGAAAAAACAGAGAGGGATGAGGCTGTTCCATTCTGTTTTAAGTGTACGGAATATCTGTGGGAATATTATATCTATATATCAGAAGGATATATTTGACAGGATGTATCGGTGTCATCAGAATCTGTACGGTATTATTACATTATAATTTCAGCAGGATTATGATAGATATATTTTTCATTCTTCTCATTCTGAGAATCTTACAGTAAGGCGATCATGTATAAATTCATTTCGCTTTATACTCAAATCCCAAGGAAACACAATCGAAAATCAAACAGCACATAGACATGCTTTAACATGTCTGTTTTTGGTGTGCGTGTTTTGTGCGAAACTATGTGAGGAGGATGAGAAAATGACAAAAAGAAATCAGGATTTTTCAAAAGATATTCTGAGTCTGATCCGAAGCAGTGTTTCTCCGGCAGTTTTAAGTGAAAGGCTGCAGGATTTCCACGAAAACGATCTGGCGGAAGTATTAAGAGAATTAAGCACTGCGGAGCGCAGCAGACTATACCGTATCCTGGAAAGCAGTATGCTGGCAGATGTTTTTGAATATCTGGAGGAAGAAGAAACTGTACAATATCTGGAAGAGATGGATGTAAAAAAAGCGGCAGCCATTCTTTCCAAAATGGAAACCGATGCCCTGGCAGATGTTTTAAAGCAGATCGATAAAGAAAAACGCAAGCTTCTGATCCAGCTTCTGGATGAACAGGTGCGGAAAGATATTGAAATGATCCGCTCCTTTGATGAGGATGAGATCGGAAGCAGAATGACAACGAACTGCATTGTGATTCGTGAAAATCTGACCGTAAAGCAGGCCATGAGTGAGCTGATTTCCCAGGCGGCAGATAATGATAATATTTCTACGATCTTTGCAGTGACGGACAGAGGGGAGTTTTATGGAGCCCTGGATCTGAAGGATCTGATCACAGCAAGACAGGACCACCCTATGGAAGAGCTGATCGTAACTTCCTATCCATATGTGTATGGTACTGAGCAGATCGACGACTGTATGGAACGGCTGAAGGATTATTCTGAAGATTCCATTCCTGTACTGGACGATGACAATCGTTTCCTTGGAGTGATCACATCCGCAGGGATCATCGATCTGGTAGACGATGAGATGGGAGAGGATTATGCAAAGCTGGCCGGTCTGACTGCAGAGGAAGATCTGAAAGAACCTCTTTTTGAAAGCATGAAAAAAAGAATGCCCTGGCTGATCGTTCTTCTGGGCCTTGGTATGGTGGTATCTTCTGTTGTGGGAATGTTTGAAAAAGTAGTTACCTGTCTGCCGATCATCATGTGCTTTCAGTCTCTGATCCTGGATATGGCAGGAAATGTTGGAACCCAGTCCCTGGCTGTAACCATCCGTGTACTGATGGATGAGACGCTGACGGGCAGACAGAAAGCAGAGCTTGTGCTGAAGGAAATGCGGATCGGTCTTTGCAACGGTGGTCTGCTCGGTATTCTGTCTTTTGTACTGATCGGATTGTATATTTTCTTATTCAAAGGAAAAACACTCGTATTTGCCTATGCGGTATCCGGCTGTATCGGATTATCCCTGCTGGTGGCCATGCTGGTATCCAGTGCAGTGGGAACCTGCATACCGCTGTTTTTCAAAAAGGTTGGTGTGGACCCGGCAGTAGCCTCAGGTCCTCTGATCACTACGATGAATGACCTTGTAGCCGTGATAACATACTATGGAATGAGCTGGATATTCCTGATCGAGATGTTCCACCTGGCTGGCTGAGAGTAAAATGCAGCTATGCTCATAAAAACAGACAGATATCAGAAATCTGTCGAATAACAGAAAAGTTACCAATACAAAAAAATTCCGGATCGAAAGATTCGGGATTTTTCTTTACATACAAACAGAAAGCTATTATAATGAAAGATACGCTTTGCCCGTTTAAAACGTTGCAGAAATAAATACAAACAACGGGCAGAAAAAGAGAACAAAACGATCACATGGGGTGATTGGGGAAAGGAAACAGTAACATGATAGTAACAATGATCGAAAAGGTCTATACATTTCTGTGGGGAGATCTGATAAGGATCCCGCTTCCGGGAGGAAGTACGCTGGGAATCTCACTTCTGATCCTGCTTCTGATTCCGACCGGTATCTATTTTACCATCAGGACAAAGCTTCTGCCGATCCGTCTTTTTCCGGATATGGTACGAGCCCTGTCAGAAAAGAAAAGTGACAAAAATAATCTTTCAGCATTTCAGACGCTGATCGTATCTACAGCTACCCGTGTGGGAATGGGAAACCTGGTCGGTGTGGTAGCTGCGATCTCGGCAGGAGGTGCAGGAGCGGTATTCTGGATGTGGATCACGGCGCTGATCGGTTCCTCCACTGCTTTTATCGAAGCAACCCTGGCACAGCTCTATAAAGAAAAGGATCCTCTTTATGGTGGCTACAGGGGCGGTCCTGCCTACTATATCCACCGCTACTGGGAAGAAAAACAGGGCAGAAAACGAAAAAAGGTTCTGCTTTCCGTTCTGTTTGCCATTTCCGGCCTGATCTGCTGGTGTGGGATCAGTCAGGTTATCAGCAATTCCGTCACGGCGTCTTTCAAAAATGCTTTTGATATTCCGCCGCTGTATACTACCATCGTGCTGGTAGTGATCGCAGCTGTGATCGTGCTTCGGAAGAATGCAACGGTTAAAGTTCTGGATCTTCTGGTGCCGGTGATGGCAGTGCTTTATTTTGTGATCACGCTATTTATTATATTTACAAATCTTGGAAGTATGCCGGGAGTATTTAAACGGATTTTTGAAGAAGCTTTCGGATTTCGTCAGGCTGTTGCCGGCGGATTTGGCGTCGTGCTGATGAACGGAGTAAAAAGAGGCCTTTTTTCCAATGAGGCGGGAAGCGGCTCCGCTCCCTGTGCAGCAGCGGCAGCAGAATGTGACAGTCCGGTAAAAGCCGGATTTGTCCAGGCCCTGGGTGTATTTGTGGATACGATCGTGATCTGCAGCTGTACAGCTATGATCATGCTTCTGGCCCCGGAAGATCTGGTACAGGGGCTTTCCGGAATGGAACTTCTTCAGACTGCCATGCATTATCATATGGGGCAGTTTGGAGTGATCTTTATTGCTGCAACATTGTTTATGTTCAGCTTTTCCACATTCCTGGGAATCCTGTTTTATGCAAGAGGCAATGTGGCTTATCTTTTTGGTGATAACTGGGGTTCACAGACAGGATATAAGGTGCTGGCACTGGTGATGCTGTTTATCGGTGGGATCGCGGCTTACACATTTGTATGGGATCTGGGAGATGTAGGAATCGGCCTGATGACGATCTTTAATATTTTCATGCTGTATCCTCTTGGGGAAAAAGCACTGAAAGAGCTGAAGATCTATGAATCGGAAAAGAAGAAAAAATAAAACTGTTTACAGACCTTGAGAGCATATGGTAATATCAGGGTAAAGCGCTAAAAGATTAAAGAGTTCTGACAGCCGGAAGGAGTCAGACTCTGTGAAATATCAACGGTAAGTTGGATCAAGAGGAGGATATGAAAGATGTATATTACATGTCTGGACGTAGAAGGTGTACTGGTACCGGAGATCTGGATCGCATTTGCAGAGGCAAGCGGAATCCCGGAGCTCAAGAGAACAACCCGTGATGAGCCGGATTATGATAAGCTGATGAACTGGAGACTTGGAATTCTGAAGGAGCATGGTCTGGGACTGAAAGAGATCCAGGAGACTATTGCAAAGATCGATCCCCTTCCGGGAGCAAAGGAATTTCTGGATGAGCTGAGATCTTTTTCCCAGGTGATACTGATCAGTGATACCTTTACACAGTTTGCAACTCCGCTGATGGAGAAGCTTGGACGGCCGACACTTTTCTGTAATTCCCTGGAAGTGGCAGAGAACGGAGAGATCACAGGCTTTAAGATGCGCTGTGAAAAATCCAAGCTGACAACTGTGAAGGCACTGCAGTCCATGGGATTTGAGACTATCGCAAGTGGAGATTCCTACAATGATCTCGGAATGATCCAGGCAAGCAAAGCAGGCTTCCTCTTCCGCAGTACAGAACAGATCCGTGCAGATCATCCGGAAATTCCTGCTTACGAAGAGTACGATGAACTTCTTGCAGCGATCAGAGAAGTAATGAAATGAAGAAGGGAAAGTCGGAATGATCAACGAAAGAATTGTGATCGAAGAAAAAACAAAGGACTATAATGAGGCATGGATAGAGACCTATTTCTGGCAGGAGTCGGAAGAACTCTATCCGGGACAGAAGCGTCCGGTCATAGTGATCTGTCCGGGCGGAGCTTATGGCATGACTTCAGACAGAGAGGCAGAAGCCATTGCTGTCCGGTTTATGGGAATGGGCTATCACGCAGTGGTGCTTCGTTACAGTGTGGCACCTGCCAGATATCCGGTGGCCCTCCGTCAGCTGGCAAAAACAGTAGCTCTTCTCAGAGAGAACAGCGATAAGTGGCATATTGAAAAAAATAAGATTATTGTGTCAGGTTTTTCGGCAGGTGGCCATCTGGCAGCTTCTTTGGGAGTATTCTGGAATACGGAGGAGCTTGCCGGGATCACGGGAATGGAAAACGAGAGGATCCGTCCCAATGGCATGATCCTGAATTATCCGGTGATCACTTCAGGGGAAGCTGGTCATGAAGAAAGCTTTCGAAATCTTCTGGGAGATCGTTATGAGGAGCTGAAAGATCGGATGTCTCTGGAATTTCAGGTTACGGAAGATACACCCAGAACCTTTATCTGGCATACCTTTGAGGATCAGACGGTGCTGCTGGATAATACACTTCTCTTTGTTCAGGCACTCTATAAAAAGGGCATTCCAGTGGAGTATCATGTTTTTCCGCAGGGACCCCATGGGATCGGCCTGGCAAATGAGCTGACTGCCAACGAAAACGGCAGAGGGATCGCAAGAGCCTGTGAACCATGGAGTGAGCTTGCAGGAAAATGGCTGAACCGAGAATTCCCATGGTGGAACGGGGCAAAGATCGAAAGATAATACGAGACTGCTGTGTCGGATAAAATATCCTTTTTACCGGGAAACCGGTAGAGAGGGTATTTTTTATGATTGTGATGATTGTGATGACTGCTGTATTTGTCGGCTGTTTTGTCTGGCTTATCTGATGATAAAAGCTTTGCAGGGCTTTGGTGTGGATCTGGATCAACATTCACATTGCAGAAAGAAAGGAATTTTGATAATTATGGATAAAAATCAGATTTTTATTACCAGTGGTACGGAATATAAAAGAATGACAAAGGAGCTTCTGGAAAAAGCGGATCTTCAGTCCCATATCGGGGACAGAAAGAAAAAAATCGGGATCAAGCCGAATCTGGTTTCTCCTTCAGAGGCTTCCTGGGGTGCAACGACTCATCCGGAAGTGGTTGCAGGAATTATCGAGTATCTGAAGGAGCATGGCTTCCGGGATATGGTGATGCTGGAGGGATCCTGGGTAGGAGATAAGACAAGGGAGGCTTTTGAGACCTGTGGCTTTGACAGGCTTGAGGAAGAGTATCAGGTGCCGTTCTGGGATATGCAGAAGGATAAGGGTATTTCTGTGGACTGCGGCGGAATGGAGCTGAATGTCTGTGAGCGGGTAAAGGAGCTTGATTTTCTGATCAATGTGCCAGTTCTGAAAGGCCATTGTCAGACAAAGATCACCTGTGCCCTTAAGAATATGAAGGGGTTGATCCCAAATAAGGAAAAGAGACGGTTTCATTCTCTGGGGCTTCATAAACCCATTGCTCATCTGAATATGGGGATACAGCAGGACTTTATTGTTGTGGATAATATCTGCGGGGATCTGGATTTTGAGGATGGCGGAAATCCTGTCGTGATGAACCGGGTGATGGCTGCCTGTGATCCGGTTCTTGTGGATGCATATGTGTGTCAGATGATGCATTATGAGGTAGCTGAGGTTCCTTATGTGAAGCTGGCAGGTGAGCTTGGCGTGGGCTGCTCAGATATTTCTAAAGCAGATGTCAGATTTCTGGAGGATGGTGCGGATCAGAGGATGCCGGTATCCAGAAAGGTTGTGGAGCTTGCGGATGCCGTGGAGGAAGTGGAATCCTGCAGTGCCTGCTACGGGTATCTGATCCCGGCATTGGAGATGTTGAAGGAAGAGGGGCTTTTTGAGAAGCTGGATGAAAAGATCTGCATCGGACAGGGGTATCGTGGTAAGACGGGAGTGCTTGGTGTGGGACACTGTACCTGTAAGTTTCAGAATTATGTGGAGGGGTGTCCGCCGTTGGAGGGGGATATATATGAGTTTTTGAAGGGGTATATTGGCGAACGGACGCCGGGGAAGTGACAGTCCTCCGGGCCGGACTCCGTCGGGGGATGCTGCTAAGGTTCCGTGAGCCGGCTAAAACCATTGCGGAAGGGCCCAGAACTCGCCTTCGGCTCAAACAGCTGGGCCCTTCCGCAATAACGCCGTCTCCCGCAACCTAACCATCATCACCCCTCCTCCGTAGCAGCCCGGAGGACTGTCACTTCCCCGGCTGACGTTTCAGACGGAGAGGTGGAAGCGGACGCGTGGTGTCCTGTCCTTACGTTTTGATGAGTTGAGCGTCCGCAGTTGGAGGTGTGGGAAGAATAGCGTCTGGTCAATAAATATTTTGGTGTTGCTCAATGTGTTGGAATGGTGGGAAGGATACGTCTTCTTGTTGAAAGGTGTTATGCCGATGAGATTGGCACAGTCTGGCGTCTTAAACAAACGCAGAATCCATCACCCTGTCAACAACGTAACATAACCAAAACGTACGGTTCATAGCGGGGCCTGAGGGAAGGGGTGCAGGGGAGGGGAAACGGCCTTTCGCAACTACGAGTGCTTCCCCTCCCCTGCGGTTTCACTTACGCTTCCAAAGCGTAAAAACATTTTTCAGAAAAAAATTTTCAGAAAAAAAGAATCCTAAAGACATCTCTTTACAATCTCAATAATCTGCTCCATAGAAAACCGGCTGCTGTCAATACAGAGATCATACTGTGTCATATCCAGCCATTTGCTGTCTGTAAAGTATTCATAGTAAGCTTTTCTCTCTTTATCCATTTTTTTGACCAGTTTCCGTGCGCTGGCTTCTTCTCTGCCGGTACGGCGTATCACATTCTGAACTCTTTCCTCAAAAGGTGCATGGATAAAAAGTTTAAGTGATTTATCCTTCAGGATACTGGTTGCACAGCGGCCGACAATTACGCAGTCCTCTCTCTGCGGAAGGGACAGGATGATCTTTCTCTGGAGATCATAGAGCACATCGTTCATTGGTACAAAAGAGAAATTATCTGTAAACTGCAGCTCACTGTCAACGGGAAATACCCACTGACTGGCTTTTTTCTCGTCTACCTTTGCTAGGGTGTCGAAGGGGATATTGTTTTTCTTGGCAGCCATGTCGATCAGTTCTTTATCATAAAAACCGATGTCCAGGTTTTCAGCCAGAGTCTTGCCGATAAGGCGTCCGTTGCTTCCAAACATACGATTGATGGTGATAATACGTTTTGCCATAAAGATACCTCCTTTATCTCGGACCGGAAGCAGGAATATCTGATTTCCGGTAGTTTTTCTTACTTCTTTTATAACATATTTCGGTAAAAAATACCAGAAAATAATATATAATTTTTAAAATAATATTTAATATATACAAAAAATAATGGTAGCAGACAGAAAATATAATTAATTATTTGTATTTGTATATAAAAAACAGGATGCCTTTTTCACAGATCACACAAAGACTTTACACATTTTTTTTAAAATATTTTTAAAACAGAGAGAACATACACAGCATATTTGGAGGTTAAGGAAAATGAAACGACGGTGTAAAAGGCTTATGGTGATCATCCCGGTGGCGGCTGTCTGTGTGGCAGGTGCGGGAACTGTGGGATATTTTAAAGTGGCGCATACGAAGCTGGCGCAGAAAACAGCAGCGAAAACGCAATCGGCGGAGGCGAAAAAAGGGAACCTTTCCAAGACGAGTGTGGGTACCGGTAAGCTGGATCTGGCAGAAAATGCGTTTACAGAGCTCCTGATGGAACGCTTTGAGCAGGACGAAGACGCTTTTTCCATTGTGGATCAGTCAGAGATCATGGAAGCCATGTCCGGTGTCACCAACACCATGTCTCTGATGATCAGAACAAATCGCGTTTTTTTATCTGGAAATCCGCACATTGATAAGGTATAATCTATAACAGTTAGAGGAATATCTCTGCCGGGAGGACGGAACTGCCGGCAGGGAACTGCCGAGAAAGGGATGACAGTAAATTTGAACATCGTGGAGAAATGTGTTTCATGCCTGAATATAAAAGAATCTTATGATCTGGCCAGGCGCATGGAGCAGGAAAAAACAAATCCGGTTCTGGGATACCGTACAGCAGGCTCCCTGGCAGAGCGAAAAACCGGAGATATGCTTTTGGAAGAAATGAAAAAAGCCGGTCTCACACAGGTAGAAAAAGATAAGATCCGTGTGGATGCATGGGAATTTAAAAAAGCGGTGATGCGCTGCCATGACAGAGAGGGAACCTGCCGGGAGATCCAGCTTGGCGCATATCAGACGGATTTTAAGACCAATGGCTTTCAGAGGTTTGATCTTGTATATCTTGGAAAGGGTACAGCTGACGAATATAAGGATATCGATGTGAAAGGAAAGCTGGTTCTTATCGAGATCAATCAGAGAGAAGAATGGTGGATCAACTACCCGGTGTATCAGGCACACCTGAAGGGTGCAGCAGCTCTGATCGCCGTACAGAGCAGAGGATACGCACAGATCGATGATACGGCTTTGAATGCACAGGATATCGCAGGACCTTCCTGTGCGCCTGCATTTTCCATGTCACGGGCAGATTTTCTTATGATCCGTCAGCTGATGGAGGAAAAAAATGAGAATGGGAATCGTGTTCCGGAGCTTTCCGTGGAATTTGATGCGGACACAGAGGTGATCAAAGACCAGTATACCTACAATATCGTTGGCAAAATCCCGGGAACTGATTCGGATTCCATGATCTTGTTAAGTGCTCACTATGATTCCTATTTTGAGGGATTTCAGGACGATAATGCGGCAGTGGCCATGATCATTGGAATTGCCAGGGCGCTGCTCCGTGGTGGCTATAAACCTCGCCATACTATTGTGGTATGTGCTCTTGCAGCAGAAGAATGGGGGATTTCCGACACAAAATATGACTGGTCCACAGGTGCTTACCGCCAGGTATTTGAGGCGAGACCGGAGTGGCAGGGGCACGTGATCGCAGATCTGAATTTTGAGCTTCCGGCTCATGCACACAGTACCAGAGATGCAGTACGATGTACCTATGAGTATGCGGATTTTGTGCGCAGCTTCGTGGATGCTGTGCAGATGCCGGAGGGGATTTATCCGGAGGGCATGACCACGTTGTATCCCATTGAAACCTGGTCTGATGATTTTACCATGGCTATTTCCGGGATCCCGTCCATGGTCAATGATTTCAGCGGTGGCCCGTTTATGGAAAATTATTATCATTCCCAATACGATAACCAGGATGTTTATGAGGAAGAGGTATACAGATTCCATCATGAATTTTATCTGAAACTTCTTCTGGCTATTGACAGCCTTGCTCTGCCGCCAATGGATTTCGGGCGGGTACTGGACCAAAGTATTAAGACCCTGGATACGGATTTGTGTATGCAGACCGGTGCCGACAGTACACTCCTTCTGAAAAAAACAGAAGAGGCAAAAAAAGCGGCCGCCATCCTTGCAGAGCAGGTACGGCGCTTCAACAGCCTTCCGGAAGAAAAACGTGACTGGAAAAAAGCTGATGCCATTACCGAAAAGCTTCTCGGTGTATTCCGGAAATCCCAGGATTATCTGGTACGTCTGGACTGGGATGACAATGTGATCTTTCCGCAGCAGGCAGTGCAGAACAATCTTTATGCACTGAAGAAAGCGATGGGATATCTGGAAAAAGGAGAGATCGCCCTTGCGCTGGAGGCTTTTTACAGTATTGACAACAACTGTTATGCCTTTCAGTTTGAGCGGGAAGTCTTTTATCATTTTACGGAATATATCTTGAAGCAGTCCCCGGATCGCCTGATGTGGGGAAAGGGCAGGATCATCCATCATGAGAACCTTTATGATCTTGTGGAAAGGCTGAAGGAAAAGAAGCCGGGTGACAGTCTGGAGGCGGAAAAGCAGAGCCTCAAGGAAGCCTGGGAAAGACAGAAGCGTTATTATGCGGATGATATTGAATATCTGATCCGTGCAGCGGAAAAGCTCAGGAATCTGATCTGCGAGGTCAGTGATATGTTTGAAAAAGGAACAGAATAAAACCATACCTGGAGGAAAGAATGGAAAGCCATAATTTATACCGAGTGAAAGAAGAAGATCTGGATAAGCTGATCCGGATATTGACCGTATGTTTTTCGGAGGATCCTCTGTATCATGCACTGATCCCGGACAGGGATACCAGAGAACGGCTGATGCCGGAGCTTTTTACCTGTGATCTTACGGAGTTTTTTGAGACCTGCGAGATCTATGCAGACAGCAGTGAGCTGAACAGTATCCTGGTAGTATCCGACGGAACGGAGCATGAAGCAGCCTTACATAATCTGATGGTGGATTTTTTTGCCCTTCTGAAAACAGATGGCTATCTGATCAAAGAGGATCCAAGTCTTGCGACCCTGCGGAAATTCATCCAGGGAAAAGACTATCTGAATTCCAGCTGGACTTCCCAGCTTCATACAGCAGAAAGGCTTCATGTGATCTATCTGGCAGTGGCGCCGAAGATGCAGCATCACGGTCTTGCTGAAAAGCTGATGGATGAGGTGATCGATTATGCGGACAGGCATAAGCTGATGATCTCTCTGGAAACCCATAATCCGGCAAATGTTTCCATGTATGAGAAATTCGGATTTAAATTATACGGCATTGTACAGAAAAAAGGATTTGATCTGAAGCAGTACTGCATGATCAAACAGGCATAGGAGGAATTACGATGAAACGAAAATGGTGGCATGACAAAGTGGTATATCAGATATACCCCAAGAGCTTTTATGATTCCAACGGAGACGGGATCGGAGACATCCCGGGAATCATCAGCAAGCTTGATTATCTTAAGGAACTGGGAGCAGATATCCTCTGGCTTTCCCCAATCTATAAATCTCCCCTTGCAGACCAGGGATATGATATTGCAGATTATTATGCGATTGATCCGAGGTTTGGGACCATGGAGGATATGGATCGTCTGATCGCAGAAGCGAAAAAAAGAGAAATGTACATCCTTATGGATCTGGTGGTAAATCACTGCTCCGATGAGCATGAGTGGTTTCAGCAGGCCATTAAGGATCCGGACGGAAAGTATGGAAATTTCTTTTATATCCGGGACAAAAAGGATGGCAAAGCTCCCTGCAACTGGAGAAGCTATTTCGGTGGTCCGGTATGGGAAGAGCTTCCGGGACATCCGGATAAACAGTATCTCCATGTATTCCACAAGAAGCAGCCGGATCTCAACTGGGAGAATCCTGAAGTAAGAGAGGAAGTCTATAAAAACATCCGCTGGTGGATGGAAAAAGGGCTTGGCGGATTCCGTATTGATGCCATTATCAATATCAAGAAGAAGCTTCCGTTTTCCGATTATCCTGCCGATCGTGCAGATGGGCTCTGCAGCGTCGAGAGGATGCTGGAGGAGGCAGAAGGGATTGGAGAATTTCTGGGAGAGATGGCTGAGAAGTGCTTTCATCCCTATGATGCTTTTACTGTAGGAGAGGTCTTCAATGAAAAGGAAGATGAGATCAAAGATTTTATCGGAGAAAACGGATATTTTTCATCCATGTTTGATTTTGAAGAAACCTGTTACGGAAAGAGCGAGGATGGCTGGTATGCATCCAAACCGTACCTGACTCCGGAAGAGTACAAGAAGTGTATTTTCCATACGCAGAAAAAGATTGGGGATACCGGCATGATCTCCAACATTATTGAGAATCATGATGAGCCAAGAGGTGTCTGTCACTATATTTCTCCGGAAGACCGCTGTCCGGATTCAAGGAAGCTTCTGGCAGGTGTTTATTTCCTGCTGAAGGGAATTCCGTTTATTTATCAGGGGCAGGAGATCGGTATGGAAAATATGGAGTTTACTTCTATGGATCAGATCGATGACATCAGTACCATCGATGAATACCAGGTAGCGCTCCGTGCCGGATGCAGTGAAAAAGAAGCGCTTGATGCTGCTTCCGCATTTTCCAGAGACAATGCCAGAACTCCGGTACAGTGGAGCGCAGAGAAAAATGCGGGATTTTCAGAAGGAGAGCCGTGGCTTGGGGTTAATCCGAATTATAAGGAGATCAATATAGAGTCTCAATTAACGGATAGTAACTCCCTCCTTTCTTTCTACAAAAAGCTGACTGCATTGAGAAAAGCTCCGGAATATAAAGAAACGCTTGTATACGGAACATTCGCTCCATATCAGGAAGAACAGAAGAATCTGATCGCATATACAAGAAACGGTGAGAAAAATCTTCTGATCCTGGGAAATATGCAGGCACAGTCACAGAAGGTATCTTTGCCGGGAGAAGTAAAAGAGGTGCTTCTGAATAATCAGAAAGCTGTGGAGATCACAGAAAAAGAAATCATTTTGAAACCGTATCAGTTTATCGTTCTGGAGACCGCTGACTGATGCGGCATCAGAACAGCAGAGAAAAAAACAATAGCTATTTAGCTGACAGTCTGTTAAAATAAATGCTCGGCTGAAAAAACAGCCGTAAAGAAAGAGAATGAGAATTCAGAAGGGAATAAAGTATGCTGAAGATAAAGAATTACATAAAGGCAGAAAGCCTTGAACAGGCATATGAACTGAACCAGAAAAGAACAGCCTGTGTGCTGGGCGGTATGGTCTGGCTGAAAATGGGAAACAGGAACATCATGACAGCCATTGACCTGTCAGGTCTTGGGCTGGATACTATTACAGAAACAGAAGAAGCATTTGTGATCGGCTGCATGACACCACTTCATGCGCTGGAAACCCACAAAGAGCTGAATGCCTATACAAACAGTGCTATCCGTGAAAGTGTACGGCACATTGTGGGTGTGCAGTTTCGAAACTGTGCCACAGTGGGCGGAAGTATTTTCGGAAGATTCGGATTTTCCGATGTACTGACCATGTTTCTGGCACTGGATACCTGGGTGGAGCTGTACAATGGCGGAACCATTCCGCTGGCACAGTTTGCATCCATGGAAAAGGATAACGATATCCTGGTAAATATCATTGTAAAAAAACAGCCGCTGAACAGTGTGTACTTAAGTCAGCGGAACAATTCCACAGATTTTCCCGTGCTCACCTGTGCGGCCGCTCTTATTGACGGAAAAGCAAGAACTGTCATTGGGGCCAGACCCGGAAAAGCAATGATCGTGGAAGATGAAGAGGAAATCTTAAAAGATTTTGTACAGATGAATGCACAGCAGAAAAAGGATGCAGCAGCATCTTTTGCCGCATATGCGGCGGAACATGTTCCTACAGACAAGAACATGCGTGCTTCAAAAGAATACAGAAGTCTTCTTGTGAAAGTCCTTACAAGAAGAGCCTGGGAAGAGATCGGAGGGAGAGCAGAATGAATATCACTTTCTGGCTGAATGGTGTAAAACGGCAGGCAGAGGTACGTCCGGATGAACTGCTTCTGGATTTCCTGCGGAAAAACAGCTGTTACAGCGTAAAACGTGGCTGTGAGACTGCAAACTGTGGTCTCTGTACTGTGCTGATGGATGAACGTCCGGTACTGTCCTGCTCCATGCTGGCTGCCCGCGCAGACGGGAAACGGATCGTGACTCTGGAGGGAATGCAGGAGGAAGCAAAGGAATTCGGCGCTTTTATGGCAAATGAGGGAGCAGAGCAGTGTGGCTTCTGCAATCCGGGATTTATCATGAATGTATTTGCCATGTTAAAGGAACTGGAAGATCCCACAGAAGAGGATATCCTGGAGTATCTTTCCGGAAATCTGTGCCATGATCCGGTGGCCGCCGGCGAGCTCCACTTTGA
>OKRW01001593.1_pt1 | contig 18704 bp, 22 predicted proteins | sample 1601151 | NCBI WGS metagenome assembly OKRW01 (sample SAMEA3541471, study PRJEB24748) | human gut metagenome | biome: human gut; feature: human-associated habitat; material: faeces | place: China | collected 2012 | reverse complement strand
TCGGCGTCCACCGAGAGCGAGAAGAAGCCCGACAGGGGCGCGGTCACGCCAGAGTCGCCTCGCTCGCCCTGCTCGCCCTTCGGCCCTTGGATGCCCTGCGGGCCGCGCTCGCCCTGCGTGCCCTTGACGCCCTGCGGTCCCGTGGCCCCCGTCGCGCCCTTCGCGCCAGCTGCGCCCGTCGCGCCCGTCGGGCCCTGCAAGCCCTGCGGGCCCGTGGCCCCCGTGGCTCCCTTCGGGCCTTGCGGTCCAGTGGAACCATCCGCGCCGGTCGCGCCGATTGGGCCTTGCGGGCCGATGGGGCCCTGCTCGCCCTTGACGCCCGTGGCGCCGCTCATGTCGGCGATGAGCGAGTAGCCGCTCGCGGATTTAACGTACAGTTCGGCGTTGTGCGGGTCTTCGACATTCGAGCCGATGACCGCGAAGCCGCCGACCTTCACGCCGTCGGTCTTCCATCCCGCCTGCATGGCCTCGTAGCTGGTGTACACCTTCGAGATGGAGAAGCCCTCGCCCGTCTCGCCCTTGGGGCCTTGGATGCCCTGCAAGCCCTGGGGGCCGCGCGGACCCGCCTCGCCCTGGATTCCCTGGGGGCCCTGCTTCCCCTGGATTCCCTGCGGGCCCTGCTCGCCAGCGTCCCCCTTGGGGCCTTGCGGGCCCGTCTCGCCCTTGGGGCCTTGCGGGCCGATTGGGCCCTTGGGGCCCGTGTCGCCCTTCTCGCCCTGCAAGCCCTGCGGGCCGCGCTCGCCAACGGCTCCCTGCTCGCCCTTGGGGCCTTGGATGCCCGTGGCGCCGCGCGGGATGCCGAGCGAGAGCGTCTTCTTCAAACCCTCGCCAGAGAGCGACGCGGTGGCCTCCGCGCCCTCCGCGAGGGTCGAGACCTCGCCCATGGCGATGCTGGCCTGCGCCCAGGTCTGCAAGGATTCCGAAGCGTCGGCCTTGGCCTTGTCGGCCTTGGCCTCGACGGCCTTGAGCGATTCGGCGTCCACGTCGGCATTGAAGGTGTAGCCTTCGAGCGTCAGGCCCTTGCCCGCCAGGTACGCGCGGCCGCCGTTGCCGCCGCCAGACGCATTCGAGAGCGACACGCCAGATGCGGTGCCGCCCGCCTCGTAGCGCACGTCCGTCTCGCCGTCGCCGTCAATGAGCACGGTCTTGCGGGTGAGCGTTGCCGTGGTGTAGATGCCCGTGACCGGCTCGCGGCCTCCAACCACGTCGCCTATCTCGTATTCCGAATCGTCAGGCAGCGTGACCTGTATCTCGTCCGCGGCCTGCAGCTCCTCGAGCTTCTTCCTGCCGTCCTTCTCGAGCGTCTCGGCATCCGCGCTGCTGTAGTCGTACACGGCGCCGCGGTGCTTCGCGCCGAAGATGCTTTGCGTCTTGGAGACATTGCCGGACTCGTCGGCGTAGAGGTCGAGGCGGATGCGGTCTTTGAGCTCGCCGCTGCCGAAGCATGCCAGGTGGTTTACGGGCCTCCAATCGCGCTCGATCTTGACCGATATCCGGTCTCCGTCGAGCTCTTCGGTGGAGTAGTCGCCCTTCGGCGCGGCGGACAGCACGCACTTGCGCGACGCGGAGTCGAAGCGCGTCCGCAGCTTCGCGCCGCTGCCAGAGAGCATGTCGACGAGGCCTTGGTAGCCAGTGGCCGCGGGCCTGCCGAATTGGTGCGACACGCGCACGCCCGAGTCTGCAGGATCGGCGGCGAAGAGGTCGGAAATGCCCATCTCCGCGATGAGCGAGCCGATGGCCGCATTCGCCTCGCCATCGACCGTCTTGTAGTCCTGGCCCGCTGCAGGCGCGATGAGGTTGCCGTCGAGCACGCCGTGCCACGTGCGGCCGCTGAAGGTCACGGTTCCTTCGCCCGTGTCTGGCGCGATGCCGTCGACCACGCCGCCGATCTCGCCGCCGTCGCAGTAGAGCAGCGAGCCGTCTGACATGGCCGGCGCATCGTCGGCGGGGCATTCGAGCTGCCACGAATTGCGCGAGCCTGGGCCGAATTCGCAATCGAGCTCGCAGCCCGCGACCACGGCGAGGTCGCGCCATTGCGCGTCGGTGTAGATCAGCTCCATGGCGGCGTGCTCCTCTCGTCGTAGGTGATGAGGTCGAATCCGAAAGAGCCGTCCCATTCGAGGCTGCTCACGCCGCGCGGCACGCGCTCGAACACGTACGAGCCGCTTCCCTTCGAGCCTCGCGTGCGCTGGTCGAATGCGTCGATGGAATCGCCGCCCGCCGTGATGAGCGTCACGGTTTTGGCGCGCCCGTCGATTTCGAGTCGGTCCCCTTCCGCGAGCGTGGCCTTCGCGCCGTAGGCGTTGCCCGCCACTTTTATGTACGGGTTCACGGCCGGCCCGAAGATTCGAAGCAGGAACGGCGCGTCTTCTCCCGTGGCCTCCACGGTTATCTCCGTCGCCTTGGGCGGCGACGAGAGGTCGTAGGGCAAGTCGTACGGGAGGTCGAGGAATTCGCCTTGGCTGGGATCGTCGAGCTTCGGCTCGTAGCTGTGGGACTCGCCGCGCACCCATGCGCCGTCGGTGGGCTGCACCGTGGCGTCGTCGCGCAGGTATCCCGGGCGCAGCAGGTATTTCGTGAAAGAATGGCCGACCACGAAGCACTCGAGCTCGTAGCCGTTGGCCGTCACGAAGCGGCCAGGAGTCTGCGCCATGCAGTCGCGCTCCATAAGCGACACGATTCTGTCGCGCTCCTCGTATCCGCCCGCATCGGGGACGCAGAGGCGCAGCGGCACGGTGCGCTGGCTGCGCGAGCGGCGCAGCTTCCACCGCTTGCCGCTCGCGCTGTAGCTCCACTCGATGTCGCGGAGGTCGCTCTCGTTGGCGTACGCGCCGCTGCCGAAGGTCGCGACCTCCCCCGTCGCGCTGATGTATGTCAGCTCATCAAGCATCGGCCACCAACCTCGCAATCTCGCGCCCGCGCGACTTCACCGCAAGTCCGCCGTCGAGCATGTCCTCCATCGTGGCGAGAATGGTAGCCAAGAGGTCACGCACCTCGGCCAGCTGCGCGTCGCGCACCGCCTGCGCCTGGGCCTCGCGCGTGTCGGCCTGGCGCGCTGCCGCCGCCTGCGCCCCGCCGTCGTAGACCGGCTTCGCCGCGAATTCCGGCGCAGGCCCCTCGGCGGCGTCGAGAGCCGCCGCGGCCATGGTCCGCGCGGCGGCTGCGGCGTCGGCGGCTCCCGCCTCGATGTTGAGCGCGTAGCCCTGGGCGAACCAGTCGCCAAGCTTTCGAGTCTCCTTGGACGGCGATGCGGAGTCCTGCTCGCGCTTCGCCGCGTCGATGGCCGAGCGCGCCATGTTGCGCGCCGCCTCGGCCACCCTGCCGACGAGCGAGCCGATGCCGTTGGCGAAGCCCTGGGTGAAGTCCTGGCCCTTGCTGTAGCTGTCGGCTCCGTCGAGGCCGCTCTCGGCCTTTCCCCTCACGTCCTGCGCCGCCCATTTCGCGGCTGGCCCCTTGGCGGATATGGCGTTGGCGAATGCCGCCGTGGCCGCGTCGCCCGACACGCCGGCCGCAGAAGCCGCCGCGTCGAATTCGCTTTGCGACATGCCCGTGACCGCCAGCGCGGCGTTGACTGCGGCCTGCGTCTCGGACGAGAGGCCGGCGGCGAAGTTCGCGCCTGCGGCCTGGCCGCTGCCCATCACGGTGATGCCGAAGCCGCTCAGGGTGTCGACTATGCTCTGCGTGGTGCCGTCGTAGCTGCTCGCGAGCTGCGCGAGCTGCGCGTCGTTCAGGCTCGCGAAGGTCTCGGCGCTCACGCCCGTGTCGGCGAGCGATTGGCGGAAGGACTCGAGCGAGGTGCCGTTTCCCGCGAGGGTCGACTGCAAGAGCTGGTTGGAGCTGATGAGCGCGGCGTAGCCGCCGTCCATGCCCTCCATGGCCATCTTCGCGATGGTCATCTTCTCGCCGTAGCCGTCAACTGCCGCGGTTGCCGCGTCGTATGCCTCCTGCGCCTTGCGCACTTCGGCTTCGGCCACGGCTTGGTCGACCGCCGCAGCCTGGACGGCATCGGCTCCGTACTTGCTTGCGTCTGCGTTGCGCTCGGTCGTCTCCTGCAGGTTCTTCTGTGCCGCGGCCAAGGCGTCTGCCGCCTCCGTCTGCCGCTGCAGGCCTTCCTCGTAGCTCGACTTGCTCGCGTCGAGCTGCAGCTGGTACTCCTGCGCCTCGACGAGCTTGAGAATCTCATCCTTGGCCACGGTCGCGCCGTCGGCCATGACCTGGTACGCGCCGCCGGCGTCCTGCGCCACGGTGTAGCTCGTGCCGCATTTGTCGTTCACGCCGTCAACGGCCAGCTGCAGGTCCGCCAATTCTGAAGCGCTCAAGTCGGAACGGCCGGCGAGCGCCTCTATGGCGTCGCCGTAACCCTCGAGCACCTGCACGCCAGCCGCCGTCTCGTCGGCGCGGTCATTGAGCGCTTGCACCCATTCCGCCTGCTTCTTTATCACCGCGTCGAGCGAGGCGGCGGCCGTGGCGCAGCCGCCCGAGATTCCTGCCACGGAATCGCAAGCCTGCGTGGCGGCGTTCGGCACCCTCGCGAGCGCGCCGCGCAGGCCGTCGGTGGCCGCGCTGAATTCCTTCTGCCTCGCGCGAGCCTCGACCACGGTGGACGCGAAGAGCGCGATGCCTGCGATGGCCGCGCCCGCAGCCGCGGATGGCCCGAGCGATGCGAGCTTCGTGGCGAGGTTGCCCGTGCCGGTCTTGGCCACGGCCATCGCCGCGCCGAGCCCCTTGGCTCCGCCCGCCGCCGCCTTCGCCTTCACCGTCCACTCGGCCATCTTCGCCGCGCATTTCGCGAAGCCGCCCACGAGCTTGCCCGTGGAGGACACGAGCCTGCCGCCGACAGAGAGCACGGGGCCGAGAGCCGCGGCCATAGCCACGGCCTTGATGATGCCCGCCTGCTCCTCCTTGCTCAGGTCGCTGAATGCCTTCGCGCCGTCCTCGATTGACTGAATCACGGGCGACGCGGCGTCTACGGCATCGAGCGCGGCATCGACCAGGGGTCCGCCGACCTCCTCGGCCACCGCGGTGACGCGGTTCTGCAGCATCTGCCATTTCGCGGCCATGCTGTCGTTCTTGTTGGCCACCTCGTCCGACAGCGCGCTGCCGTCCTTCCACTGCTCGTTCGCGAGCTGCACGGCGTTGCCCAGAAGGTCGGTGTTGCCCGCGAGGCGGCGCAGAGCGTCTGACTGGCGAAGCTCTGTCACGCCCAATTCGTCGAGCGTCACGTTCATGTTCTCGGCTTGGCTCAAGCCGCCGAGGAACGCCTCGAAGGCGCCCGCCGCGTCGCTCTTCCACGCCTCCGCGAACTGCTCGGCGCTCATGCCCGCGACTTCGGCGAACGCCTCGAGCGAGTCGCCGCCCATGGCCACGGACTTGTCGATGTTGGTGATGACCGTGGAGACGGCGGAGCCGCCCGCCTCGGCCTCCATGCCCAAGGACGAGAGCGCGCCAGCGATGCCCATGATTTGCGGCTGCGTCATGCCCGCCTGCGTGCCGGCCGACGCGATGCGCATCGACATGTCCGAGATTTCGGATTCGGTCGTGGCCAGGTTGTTGCCCAGGCCTACGATGACGTTGCCGTAGGCGCGGTAATCTTCGGCCGACATGCGCGTGATGTTCGCGAAACGCGCCAGGTTGGTCGATGCCTGCTCCACGTCCATGTTCGTGGCGATGTCGAGGCCCGTGGTTATTTCCGCGAATTCCTGCAGGTTGTCCTTGGCGATGCCGAGCTGCCCGCCGAGCTCTTCCGCGGCGAGGATGTCCTCGGCCTTGACGGCGTTGGTCTTGCTGTAGTCGAGGGCGGCTTCCTTGAGCGCCTCGTACTCCTCGGCGGTCATGTCGACGGTCTTCTTCACGCCCGTGAGCGCGCTGTCGATTTTCACGGCCGACGCCATCGAGGCGGCTGCTGCTGCCGCGATGGGGGCGGTCACGCCCTTGGTGTAGCTGTCGCCCAGGTCGGTGAGCTTGCCGCCCGCTTTCTCTAGGTTTCCCGAAAGCCTGTCGGCTTGGATGGATGCCTTGGCGAGCGCGTCGGCGGCCGCGGAGGACGCCTGCATCTTCTCGGCTTTCGCCTGGAAGCCTTCCAGGGCCTTCGTCGCGGCCTTCGTGCCCTTGTCGTCGAATGCGCTCGTGATCGTGAGCTTCACCGTGCCACGCCTGGCCATCAATCCACCTTCCTCTGCAGCTCTGCGGCGGCGTTCGCCACGATGTCCTCGACGGCCTTGCGGTACGCGTCCTCCTTGGCGTCGTACGCCGCCCACATGACGCGGCCCCCGCCGGGACCGCCCTTCTTCTCGTAGTACTTGTTCAGCCCCTCAACGAGGGCCTTGCCGCTCGCCGTCTCGCCCTTGGCGGCGAATTCGGTGATGGCCGCGCCCTTGTCGGTCGCGTACACGCCAACCGACAGAAGCGACTTCTTGCGCGTCGAGTAGCCCGGCCGCGCGCCGCCTCGGTAGAGGCCGTGCGGGTGCGGCGTCGCCATGGAGCGCGCGCTCGACGCGATGTCGCGGCCCACCGCGACTAGCTCCTTCGACACCTTTCGCTTGATATCGATAGGGGCGTCCGCCAGTCCCTTGACCGACGCGACGCCCCTATCCATTTCGATTTTGAATCTGATCACTGGCCCTCCTAACGGGCGGCTCCAGCGAGCCGCCTTGCCATCTGCACGGCCCTCGACTCGCTGTCGCTGCGCCCGCCATGAGCCTGCCCAGCCTGGCGCGCGATGGCCGCGTCCTCGAGCGCCGAGTACACCTCAGCTCCCATGTCGAGGCCGTCGAGGCCGAGCATTCGCATGAGGTGCCACACGGGCTGCCCGCTCGCGAGCGAGACGCGCACCAGGTATTGGGCCGTTAGGCCAAAGGGCTTTGGGCCTCTTCCGCCTCTTCGCCCTCGGCGATCTCCTCGTAGTCCCACTTCTCGAAGAAGTCGGAGGCCGTCTTGACGAGGGCTGGGCCCTTGAGGGCCTTGGCCGACGGATGCGCCGCGATGTACGCCATCACGAGAGACTTCGTGAATGCGTCGGCGGTCGGCGCGAGCGCGTAGTTGACGAAGAGCAGGTGCCCCTTGGTGAGGTACACGATGCGCTCGTCTCCGGTCTCGAATTCGGTCAGCTTTACCTTGGTGCGCGTTGCCATTTCTTTTCCTCCTGCTTTTGCCTGTTTAGTAGCTGGCCACGTCGTTGGTCAGCGTGATGGTGATGGGGCCTGCCTCGTATGTGCCGAGCAGGTTGTCAGCCGCGAGCTCGAGCTCGACGGCTCCGCCGCCCGCGTCGGACTCGGGCCAGTTGACGGCGAAGGGCACGCGCGACGCCTCGATTTCGAGGCTCGCGTCGCCCTGCTTCACCTTGACCTTGAAGGCGCCCTCCACCACGTCGCCGAGGACGGTGGTTCCGTTCGCCTTGCCCGTGATGGACTTTCGGAAGTCGTCGAGGTTCGACGGCTTCACGGTGATGGTGGTCTTGCCCTCGAATTTGCCCATGGACAGATCGCCTGGCAGCGGCGAGCCGCTGAAATACTCGGGATTGACGTTTCGGCTCATCTCGAGCTCGAACTTCGTGATCTTGCGTGCCTCCAAGGACGCGCCCGCCACGTCGAGGGACACCTCGCAGCCGTTGGGCGTGAGGTACTTCATGCCCGCCATCTCGGTGCCGCCCTTGGGGCGCGCGGCGTCGGCCCCGAAGGATGCGCCCAGCGCGGCGTAGGTGGTGGCGATTTCAAGCGGCTTGTTGCCCTCGAAGGAAATCTTGATCGCGCCGACCTTCGCGTCGGTGGTCTTCACCTCGTCGGCTTCCATGTTTCCCCAGATGGTGCACCAAGGGGTCGCCATGTCCGTCGGGGACACGGTGAAGACGTGCTTGTAGAGGCTGCCCGAATCGCCCGCAGCCGTGGTCTTGACGGTGCCGAGCAGGCCCTTGAGCAGCAGGCCGAGCACTGGCGGATACGCGCGCGTCGGCGCGTCGAAGCCGGTGGCCACCTCTTCCACGTAGGCGTTGATGGCGTAGGTCTGCCCCGTCTCCTCGTCGATGGTCACGGTCGGGCTCACGCCCGCGACCGCGCCGGAGCCGACGAGCGGGACGATGTAGGTCGGAGCGGTGGCAGGCGTTCCCTGCGCGGTCTGCTCCGCGATTGCCAGGTTGGAGATCAGCTTATTGAGCGACATCCGCAGGCTCCTTCTTCTCGCGTTTCTTCTCGGCGGGGCCGAAGTCCTCGCCGACCAGCAGGGCTATGTTCTTCGGAACGTCACCCAGGCGCTCGCCCTTCGCCCAGGCGTACTCGACGCGCCCGGAGGACACGGACACGGCTCGCTTCGCCGTGAGGTCTTGCGTCTCTACCATTGGTCGACCTCCACTTTCATCTCGATAGTCGATTCGTGCTTGTTGTCGTCTGCGCGCCCCGAGTAGAGCGTGGCCGAGGCCAGCCGGGCATGGCTCACGGCGCCGCCGAGGCTCATGTCTGCCTCGATGGCGGCCTTGAATGCGTCCATGGCCAGAAGCGCGCGCTCCGCCGTGCCCATGTCCCCCGAGCGGCTGCCCGTCTCGCCGAAGCAGGCGTAGAGCGTCAGCGTGGCCGCGCGGTCGCTCTCCCCGCCCGACTCCTCGAAGTCGAAGGCGATGGGAACCTCATTGAGCAGCACGCCGCAGCATCCCGCCTTGATGGCGTCTGGCAGGCCGTCGGCGGGCTTGAGGCCGGTGGCCTCCGCCAGCATCGGCGATATCGCGTCGGCGGCATCCATCAGCCAGCTCATGCGACCACCAGTCTCTTGAGGCCGTGGCCGCCAGCCGCCTCGTCGCTCGAGAGGAATGCGTCGACCTCGGGGATGCCCGTCGCGCCGTCCTTGCCGGCGACGCTGAATTGCATGTAGCCGAACTCGCCGGACTGGCCAGTCGCGCGCGGGTTTGTCGCGGGCTGGCCGACGATGGCGTCGGCGTAGAGCAGCGCGTTGTGCAGCAGCGCGGCCGGCGGGATGCGGTAGCCGTACTCGAGCCACAGCTCCACGATGGAGCCGCGCGAGATGATGGCGGGGAACGACACGTTCCAGCCGTAGGCCGCGGCTCCCTCGAACTCCACGCCGTCGACCAGGCATTTCGTGACTCTGCACGGAGCGAGGTGGTCTGGCCTGATGCTGTTGGTGCCGTTGCCCACGTGCCGCTCGTACGCGCCGCGCGGCGCGAACGCCGTGCCGCTCGCGCGGTCGAACACGTCCTCGACGTGCTCGCGCACCTTCGCGATGTCCGCATCGGTGATGCCGTCGGACAGCTGCGGGTCGTACGCTCGCAAGTCTTCGGCGGTGAAATACGGCTCGCTGCGGAATTCGAGCGGCTGAATCTGGCCGTCGCTCCACTCGGCGGTGTACTCGCCAAGGCGCGGCGGCTTCACCGTGGCCACGGCCTCGCCCGCCTCGACCGTCGCGGCGAACTCGCCGCAGGCGCGCAGCGATGCGTCGAGCAGGCGCACGCTGGCCTCGGCGGCGTCTGTCTTGACCGACAGCGCGAAGCTCGCGCCGTCGCTTCGGTAGAAGAACATCCGTTCTCCTTTCAATCGAAAAAGGGGCCGCGACTCCTCGCGGCCCCAGAGCGTTACTCGGGCTTCTTCGCCGGCGGCTTCTTGGCCGCGGGCTTCGCCGCGCATCCCTGCGCGATGAGGGCCGCGGCGAACTCTCCCAGCTCGACCGTCTCGCCCTCCTCGCCGGAGATGCGCACCACGCCCTTAGCGGTGCACGCCTGGAAGTCGAGCTTGAGCAGGAGCTTGGCCTTCATTAGGCGCTCGCCTCGGTGGACAGGAGCACGGCGGCGTTGGTGTCCCATGCCTTGCCGCCGATGCGGCCGCAGGCGTAGAAGCGAATCTTCGGCGTGGCCGTGTACGGGTCGCGCAGGATGGACGTGTTCTTGTGGATGCCCACCGCGTACGCCTTGGCGATGTCGCCGAAGGCGATGGGCGTGGTCTTCGTGCCGATGGCGGGCGCGTTCTCGCACTCCTCGACGGGGCGGCCGAGGATGTACGGCTTGTCGCCGACCATAGTCACGAACGGGATGGTGCCGGCGGCCGCGGGGTGCGTCAGCTGCATGAGCTGGCACAAGGTGTCGCTGTTCACCAGGAAGGTGGAGTTCGCGCGGTACGCGGGGGCGAGCTTGAAGTACATGGCCATGATGTCGGCCGCGGTCACGGTGCCGGCGGTCTTGACCTTCGCGCTCTTGTAGGGCTCGGTGAAGAGGCCCTTGATCTTGTCCACGCCGTCGCCCGCCACGGCGTCCTTCTCGGCCTGCTCGTAGATGTCCTCGTAGATCCAATTCATGAGCATGGACTCGGCGCCGGCGACCTCATCGAGGTATAGCTGCGTGGCTCGCTGGTCGGAGTAGTAGTCGTACGCGGTCAGCGTGGAGTTGCCGATGGTCGGCGCGTTCTGCTCAGTGCGCTCGCCGGTCTCGGCCGCGTTGGCGACCGCGCCGTTGGTCGCCTTGACGGGCAGCTCGATGGAGTTCGAGCCGGTCATGTTGAAGGTGGTGGCCATGCGCATGATGGGGTTCACCGCGCGCACCGGCTCAACGAGCTTCGCGTGCAGGTTCTCGGGCACAAGGTATCCGCCGTTCGCGTCGGCGCCGGCGATGAGGGACTCTCGCTTCTCGACGCGCTCGACGCCGCCCTTGAGGAAGTCGCGGAAGGCGACCTCCGCGCCGTCGGGCTCGGCGCCTCCCTTGCCCTGCTTCTTCATCGCGGCGATGGCGCTGCGCAGCTCGTCGAGCTCGGCGTTCTTCGCGTCGCGGATTGCGCCCTCGACGCCGTGCAATTCGGCCTCGATGCGGTTGAATTTCTCCACGTTCTCGGAGCCGAGCTCGCCGTTGACGGTGAGCGCCTCGAGGTCTTTCCGCAGCTGCGCGCTGCGCTCTTCCAACTTCTGCAAAACAGTCATTAGTTCTCGCTCTCTACGATTCGGATTGCGCCCAGTCGGGACGCCACATAGCGCGCTTCCGCACCAGACCCCGGGTCTTCGCCGCCGCAGCCCTGCTGCTCGGCCGCTTCCGCCGCTTCGCCCATGTTCTCGGGATGGTCACCCGCGAGCGCGGCCATCGCGTCGCGCGCCTCGGCCGTGGTCGTCGGGTATGCGGGGATGCCCGTCACCGTGAGGCTGTATACGTGGCAGTCCTTGACATGGCGCACCGCCACGCCGTCCTTGGTGCTCCACTCGTCGTCGAACACCCGCATGGCGAAGCTGCAGCCCGACACGTATCCGCCGCGCATCATCGCCATCACGTCGGCCGCCCACGAGGTCTCGGGCGGCACGGCCTCGAAGCTCACGCCGTCTTCGCGCACGTCGACCACCAAGGTGCCGTTCGACTGCCTGCCGAGGATGCGCGCGCTGTCGTGGGCGAAGTCGATGTAGAGGTCGTCGTCCAAAGTCACCGCGTCGCGGTCGATCACCTCGACCCAGCCGCCGAGGTCGCGCGAGGCCTCGCCGAAGGCGATTGCGCGGCCCGAGATCTTGCCTTCTTCCGCCCTGCCCCCGTCGAGCGAGAAAGAGCGGATTTCGATTTTCTGATTGTCCTGGTTACTCAATGCATGCCTCCACGAACTCGTCCACCGTCCCTACGATTCCCGCCAGCGCGAGCGACTCAACCACGGGAGCCGCAACCGTTCTGGCGAATTCCCAGCTGCGCTCGGTCGGCCCGTCCTTGGCGAAGCGCGCGGCGATTCTCGAGCGCGCGTCTTTGGCCACGGGCTCCACCACGTTGGGGTTCACCACGGAGCCGTCTTCGGACACGGTGCCGTTCGCGAGCGAGATGAGCGGCTCGTCCAAACCCGGCAGCGGATTGAGGTTCTCCTTGCGGCGAACCTCGTTCCTCGTCATGATTCCGCCGCTCGTCATGCGCAGGTAGCCGGCCGTGCGCGAGTTGTAGTCGCCTCGCTGCAGGCCGTCCATGTTGAATTCGGCGTAGCTGCCGCGCGGGAAGAGGCCCAGCGAAAGCACTTGCTCGGTCGCTTTGCACACCGGCGTCATGGTGTATTGCGCGAGCCAGATGCTCGCCTGCTCGGAATTCGTGTACGTGCCGTGCGTCAGGTCGTTGATGATCGGCAGCGGCACGCGCCAGATTCGCGACACCTGCTCGAGGTTCCACCGCAGCTGCGGCGAGAAGTCCATCTCCTGCAGGGTCATCTTGTTCTGCTCAGGCCGAAGCCCGGGGCCGAAAACCAGCGTCTCGCCCGCATGCCAAAGGCCAGCCTTGCCCTTCAATTGGGCCTTGAAGTCCTCCACCGCGCGAGGGCTCGTGCCAGGCTCGGCCGTGATGTAGGTCGGGAAGTGGTTGCCGTTGTTGAGCAGCATGTCGAAGAACTGCTCGGCCTCTTTGCCGAGCTTGAGCGTGCCCTTCGTCAGACGCACGAGGCTCTCGCCCTCGAACGGGTCTTTGAGGATTGAGCCTTTGAAATGAAGCAGGTCGCTCGGATGGATGAGCTGCGCGGGGATGTCCTCGTCCCCGGCGTACTGGTAGGCCATCTTGCCGCCGACGTGCTTCACCGTCATGGCGGTCGCGTTGAGCGGCCACAGCTGCGTGACCCGCCCGCGCCCGTTGCGGATCTTGAGCGCGTAGGCGTTTCCGTGGATGTCCTCGCTCTGCTGCTTCCAGGCCCAGAATTGGTACGGGGTCATGAAGTCGTTGGGCCTGCGCTCCAAGAGGTCGGCGGCGCCGTCCTCGATTCGGTCGATGCCGCCGTCCCCGTTCGGCCTGTAGGCGTGGCACGGCAGGCTGGCCAGGGTCTCGGCGCGCACGCGGATGCACGCGAGCACGGCCACGCATGTGGTGGCCGTCTCCTCGCTCACGCCTCCATCGAGCACGCCGCCGAGCCAGCCGATTACGGCGGGGTCTGAAAGGTCGACCGCCGCAGCCTGGGCGTCTCGCTTCTCGAGGCCCAGAAATCGCATGATTCGTCCCATGCATCCCCTTTCTCTCGGGGAGGCATGTTCCGCCAAGCGTCACCTACACGGTCATAAGCCCCCAGGCCGCGCCGTCGTCGTTGGCATCGAGCACGAGCGCGGCGATGGCGAGCGCGATGCAGCCGTCGATTTTGGCGCGCGAGGCGGTCTTGCCCAGTCGCCAGCCCCAGGCTCCCGCGTCGTCGCGCGTGGCGTTCGTCATGTGCTCGATAAGCTTCGCCGAATCGGGCCCGTGAATCCTCAAGCGGCCCTCGTCCACGAGCGTCAGGAGGTAGGCCGACGCGGCGCCCATGTTCGAGCCTGATTGCGCGAAGGACTCCACCGGCACGCCCCATTTCTTCTGCAGGTGCTGCGCCATGAGGAGCAGGCGCGCGGGGTCCATCGCGATGCGGCGCATGTCGCGCTCGTCGTAGTACTCGCGCACGAGCTGCTCTATCTGCTCGATGTCGTAGAAGCCGTCCTCGCCCGCCTCGTCGAAGATGATGGGGTACGCGTGCACGACCGAGCTGTTCTCTGGGTCGTTCGCGGCGATGACGATCGCGAAGCTGTCTCCGCTGTTCGCGCCGTCGATGCCCATCGACAGGGGCGCGTCCCACGGGAATTCGCCCGCGTCTGCGCACTTCTTCACGCGCGACGGCTTGAAGGCCATATCCGCGCCGAGGTCGTCGGGCGGGAACACGTTCAGCTCGTAGCGCACGAATTCCGCGAGCGGAAGCGTTCGGTAGAGCTCCTCCATCTGCTGCATCGTGTGCCACGAGGCGAAGACGCACTTGCGCCACAGCCTGCGGTCCGCCGGGTCGAGCTTCGCGCCCGCGAGCTGCTCCTCGAGGGTCTGCGCGCCCTTCCAGATGACGTAGGCGTCGGGGTTGGCCAGCATGGTCGGGATGATGTAGTCCCAAAGCACGCCGCGCCGCTTGCTGCCAGCCGTCGTGATGATGATGAAGAGGCTGTTGCGGTCCTTCATGCCCGACACGATGGCCGAGAAGATGGCCGTCGACTTCCACACGTGCGCCTCGTCGCCGATGCAGCACACGAAGTGGTGGCCTTGGATGGCGGCCTCGTCGGCGGGGTACGTCGAGAGCGTCGCGCCGGTCTCGCGGTGCCTGATTTCCTTCTTCAATACCTCGAAGACCGCCGAGAGCTCGGGGTCGAGGCGCACCATCGCGCAGATCTTGTCGAACACGATTTGCGCCTGCGGCTTGGACGACGCGATGATGCCGTACTCGCCCTCGGGCATCGGCTCCATCATCATCACGGTGAGCATTATTCGCGCGGAAATCTCGGACTTGCCCGTGTAGCGCTTCACGCCGATGAGCGCTTGGCGGTACCTCCTCGTGCCGTCTGGCTTGAGCGTGCCGAAGACGGGCTTCCAGATATCCTCCCACTGCCATTTGTCGAGCAGGAACGGCTTGTCGTACCACTCTCGGTCGGTGTGTCTGACGTGGGTGCGCGCGAAATAGTCGTAGATTTCGGCCTTCTTGCGTCCCTTCGGCGTGACGCGATGCCTAGCCCTTGCCATGCTCTAGCTCGAACATCCGCGCCATGCGCTCGGGGAACGCGGTTGCCATGAGCGAGGCCGACGCGCTGTCGGTCAGGCGCAGCTGCGCGCGGGCCACCGGCGTGAGTCCCGTCTGCTTGGCTATCTTCATCATCTGGTCGCTCGCCTCGCGCATCACCTTGATGTCGGAATTGGCCTTGAATCCTGTGGCCGTCTCCTCGCGGGTGCGCATGCCCTCCGGCTGCGACATGTAGCCCTCGCGCGCGTCGGTGTAGACCTGCCAGAAGTCTGCGTACTGGGCGAGCAGCGGCATGTCCTCGGGCTTGAGCACCTTGAGCGCGGTTCCCGATTCGGAAAGCTGGCGCATGAGCGCTGCCCCTGCGGGCGGCATGCCATCGGTCATGGCCTGCAGCATGGTGGCCATGAGCGCGGCCTCGCGCTCGGCGAGCTCGTCGGCGCGGTCCGGCGCGTTCTTCCCCCTGCCCTTAGCCATGCAGCCCCTCCGATTCGAGCACCGCGAGAACGCCGGCGGCAACGCGCATGAGCACGGGCGCGGCCTTCGGGCTCGCGGCCTCGGCCGCGGCCTGCAGCCCGAGCGCGCAGCTCTCGAGCTCGGCAATGAGGAGCCCCGCCTCTTCATCGCCGAGCGGCTTCGGCTTCGGCGCCTGGATTCCCTTGTATTGCGAATGTATTGCGGCCGCGCGCTCGTCGCGCCTGCGCCTCTTGCTGGCCATCTTGCGGCACGTGTCGCTGCAGTAGGCCATCCTCGGCGAGGCGTTCGGCGGAAGCTCCTTGCCGCATCGGCGGCAGTATCTCGCTGGCATCATTCGGAAACCTCCCCATCCAAGCGCTGAACGATGGCGATTTCCCTTCGGGAAAGATGCCATCGTTCAGCCGCTGCGCGTTCAGCCGCTGCGCGTTCAGCCGCTGCGCGTTCAGCCGCTGCGCGGCTCGAAAGCATAAGCCCTCCGCCGAATATCGCCTTTCCGCGCTTTTTCTGCTCGTCGAGCGCGCTGATCGGCTCGGCGTCCGCCCGCTTGAGCCTGAACGGCGTATGATGCGCCGCGAACCATTGGGCGCGCGCCGCCGTCAGCACGTTGTCGGGGTACTCGTAGTTCCCGACTTGGCGCTTCTGTTCCTTGAGCCTCGCCTTGTTCGCCTCGTTCAGCCTGTCGCCAAGCACGGGGTCGGCCTCGAGCACGTGCTCCTCGTCGAGGTTCGTCACGAAGCCTGTGCGCACAACGGCGCCGTTCGCATACGTGATATTGCAGTCGCAGACGATGTGGTCGACCTTCATCACGACGCGCCTGCCGCCCAAGCACGTGAGCGAGGGGGCGAACAGGAAGAAGCGTATGCCTCGCTGCAGGTAGAATTCCTGAATCTTCGACAGAATCGAGAACGGAGGATTGTCGACAACGCAGCATCCTTCGGGATACTCGAATCCCTCGTAGTCCCCTCCTGGCCAGAACGGGCGCACGACATCATCGGCATCGACGCCCCAGCGCTCTCGCACGTAGTCGAGGATGACCGCGTATATCTCGGGCGGCGTGATGCAGTCGTCCGTTGTCTTCTTCGGCTTGAACTTCTCCACGAACGCGGCGTAGTCCCCGAAGCTCTCCTTCGATTGGCTCATCGTGCTCCTCTCTCTCGGTTGGAGCATGTTCTGCCAAGCGTCACCTGGGCGGCGCGGGCAACCGTCACCCCCGATTTCGATTTTTCGGCTGAAATACCTTCCGTGGGGCGGCGCGCAGGGTCGGCGGGCGGCGTTTCGTGATTTTCCATACCCCTCCCGTCCTCGGCGAACGGCATGGGGCATGAGAAAAGCCGCCCGTGGGCGGCTTCTGTGAGCGGTGTTCTTTTTCATTCCTCGCGCGAGCGGCGGGCATCCCTTCGGCGCAGCGCGGCGTCGGCGAGCGCGTGGCACCTGCCGCACAGGGGGACCAGGTTGCCCCCGCGGTTTCCGCCTCCGCTTCGCAGCGGCTTCGCGTGGTGGACTCCGCAGCCCGGCAGCATGCGCCACTTGCCCGACGCCTGGCGCACGGCCACGGGCTTGCCGCAGCGGGCGCACATGCCCCCGTGCGAGGCGATGGCGCGCTCTCGGTTGGCCCGGTACTCGGCCCCGCCGTAGGCCTTGCGCCACGGCTCGGCGCTCCTGTCCCTGCTCCTGTCTCGCTCCTTGGCCCGCGCGATCGCGGCGGGGCTCGCGGCCCTCGCGCTGCATTGGCAGCGGCCGCCTGGCGGCACGGGCTTCTTGCATCTCGGGCATGTCCGCCACATCTTCGGCCTCATCGCGTCTCCTTCCGCAAAGGCCCGGGGAGGAGGGAAACCCGGGCCGCGGAAGGCATGATGCCTACCTGGTCACCGCCTTGGCCGTCTCGACCTCTTCGGACTCTCCCGGGTAGCAGAACTCGCAGGCGATGCCTTCGGCCTCCAGCGCGTCGGCCACTCGGCGGGCGTTGGCGTTGCTGATGCCGAATAGGGGATTCGCAAAAAGAAAAGGGGCCGCGAACGGCCCCTCCCCTTATTTCCTCCGCATCAGCAGCTGGCACAGCTCGCGCGCCTGGGCCAGCTTCTCCAGGGTAGAGAGCAGCACGAGCAGGGTCGCCGCCCACCCGAGGCAGAGAAGCGCGATGCACGACAGCGCCGCCATCATGCCAGCCACCTGACCTCGTGGCCCCGGTACGCCACCGCCTCGCCGACCTTCGCGCCGCTTCGGCTGCGCAGGCTCGCGAGCGCCTGCCTCGGGAAGCCCTCGGCGGTCGCGGCCTCCGCCTGCGACTCGTAGCGCCTACCGTCGACCTCGACGGGCCTGCCCGGGTAGCCGCGGCGCTTCTTCATTGCCTCGATTCCGCGCTTGGACGCCTCGCGCATCTGCGCCGCCATGGTGCCGCGCTCCAATACCACGGCCGATGCGGGCTTGCCGCGCCCGTCGCGCCTGATTCCAGCGCGCCCGTCGGCGTGCAGCGGCGCGCACTTGGTCGGGGACGGCTCGCCCGTGCGGGGGTCGAAGTAGCTGATTTCGAGTGGCGGGAGCTTGCGCCCGTTCTCGCGCGGCTCCATGACCGCGGAAGTGCCAGACATGCGGTAGTCGCTACTGTGTGTCATTCGCGGCCTCCTTCGCAAGCTCGGCGGCCATGTCGTAATACTTTCTCGCATTGAGCGTCGCTTCGCAAGCTGCGTCGATGGACGTGCCGGCAGTTGCGCCGCCTTTGTCGTGCAGCGCCACGAGAAGCCCGCTAACCACGGCGATATCGAAGTGCAATGCGCGCAAGAGCGCTGTTGTCTCCGTCATTTCTCCTCCTGTCTGTCTCCGAAATCCACGAGCGGGATTTTCTTCGCTTCGCTGCCCTCGTAGTCCCATATCGGCCCGTACTCGTCGTACTGGCGCGTCTCTCGCTTCGCCGCGCACTCTTCGGCTCGGGCCTTGTCGGTGAAGGCGATTACGGGCCGCTCCCACGCGTCTTCCCAATCGCCGCCGAAGTCGGTCACTAGGTAGATTGCGCGCTTTCGCGCCTTCGGCTTCTGCGCGCACACATCCTGATGCCCGCTCGCGTTGTGGCATGTGCGCTCGTTGTTCGGAATGAATTCAACCGATTCAAGCGGAACGGCGAAAACTTCCGTTTCGTCTACCCCGCACGTGATGACGCTCACGAGATTCACGAGACCACCTGTGTGCAAGTACTCGCCTTTTGCGGTAACAAGCGGCACATCTCGGTATGTGTTCCCCCTGTATGCCTTTATGCACTTGTGAATAAAAAAATCGTTTGGCCCGATAAAATTTTTCATCTCGATGCGGCAATATCGTCCGAAAACATCCGAACCCGTCAACCTGAATTCGCTATTCCCCATCGTCCACCTCCGCGCGGTCAATCAGCCCCGCAAGGCGCATGAACAGCGAGCGCGGGTCGGGGAAGTCGTCCTCTCCAGTGGCGATGGATTGCAGTCTCGCCCACCACTCGGAAAGCGTCGCGCCTTCGCCGTAGACCGCGTAATGGCGAAGCTCTTGCGCAATCTCTTTGCGCTCTTCGTAGCTAATCATCTCCGCACCATCCTTCCGGCATGTCATCGATTCTGCGCTTGCTCGTGTATGTGATCTCGGTATGCACTTCGAGGATGAACCTCTTTCCGCACTCCGGGCATTCGTACTCATCGTCGTATTCGCCATCGAACTCCCAGCTGTCGGAATCTTCGTAGCCGCACCACGGGCACGTGATTTCATCTTTGTACAGTTGTTCGTTCTCCCATTTACGCTCTCGATTGGACTCCGCAATGCACTCGTCGCACC
>OKRW01001587.1_pt1 | contig 18754 bp, 22 predicted proteins | sample 1601151 | NCBI WGS metagenome assembly OKRW01 (sample SAMEA3541471, study PRJEB24748) | human gut metagenome | biome: human gut; feature: human-associated habitat; material: faeces | place: China | collected 2012 | reverse complement strand
AAACCGCACCTCCGAATCTTGGTTTGTCTTGCCCAAGATTCGGGGTGCAGTTCACTGCCGGGGCTTTCGCGATTCACTCTTGCGCAAAGTCGATTCGACGCAAAACTACTTGATGTTGTAGAACGCATCCTTGCCAGCATATGCGCCAGACATGCCGAGTTCTTCCTCGATGCGGATGAGCTGGTTGTATTTAGCGATGCGGTCGCTGCGGCATGGAGCGCCCGTCTTGATTTGGCCGGTATTCATGGCAACGGCCAAATCGGCGATCGTGGTATCTTCGCTCTCGCCAGAGCGGTGGCTCATGACGCACGCGTAGCCAGCTTCCTTGGCCATCTCGATAGCCTCGAGCGCCTCGGTAAGGCTGCCAATCTGGTTCACCTTCACCAAAATGGCGTTGGCGACGCCCATCTCGATGCCCTTCTTCAGACGCTCGGTGTTCGTGACGAACAGGTCGTCGCCGACAAGCTGCACGCGGTCGCCAATGCGATCGGTAAGAAGCTTCCAACCATCCCAGTCTTCCTCGGCCATGCCGTCTTCGATGGAGATGATGGGGTACTTATCGACGAGCTTCTCCCAGTAATCGACCATTTGCTCGCTCGTGTACTCAACGCCTTCGCCTGCGAGGCAATACATGCCGCGCTCAGCGTCGTAGTATTCCGTGGAAGCAGGGTCCATGGCAAACATGATGTCACTGCCCGGCTTGTAGCCCGCGACCTCGCATGCCTGAACGATGTACTTCAGAGGCTCTTCGTTAGTCTTCAGGTTGGGAGCGAAACCGCCCTCGTCACCCACGCCGCCACCGAGGCCAGCTTCATGCAGAACCTTTTTCAACGTGTGATAAATCTCGGCGCACCAACGCAGGCCCTCGGCGAACGATTCGGCGCCAACAGGCATAATCATGAATTCCTGGAAGTCAACGTTGTTGTCGGCATGCACGCCGCCGTTGAGAATGTTCATCATGGGCGTCGGCAGCACATGGGCGTTTGCGCCGCCAACGTAGCGATACAGCGGCAGCTCGCTCGACTGGGCAGCGGCACGTGCGCAAGCGAGAGAAGCACCCAAAACGGCGTTCGCGCCCAGGTTGCCCTTATTCGGAGTGCCGTCGACGTCAATCATTTCGGCATCGATAGCGCGCTGGTCGCGAGCGTCCATGCCGATAATCGCTTCGGCAATTTCCTCATTCACATGGGCGACGGCCTTCTGAACGCCCTTGCCAAGGTAGCGGTCCTTATCGCCGTCACGCAGCTCAACAGCCTCGAATGCGCCAGTAGATGCGCCAGACGGAACAATCGCGCGTGCGAACGAACCGTCGTCGAGGGTAACCTCGACCTCAACCGTGGGGTTGCCGCGGGAATCGAGAACCTCTCGGCCGTAGACGTCGAAGATGATGCTCATGAAGTTTCCTCCTATGATGAACGATCCGGGGCCTACAAGCCCCGCCCTAACAGCGAAATTGTATACCACACACGAAAGGGCGATGCGGCAAACGGCACAACTTAGCCGGCAAAGGGGCACAAGCGACGGAGACTGGCGTGCGAAGCATCGTCCAAAGGCGCTTTTGGCCCCTTGCAAACAGTCTACTTTACAAGAGAACGCCCATAAAAATGCAGAAGGTGGAAAATGCCGCGACTAAAGCGACCGAACGCGGCCCCACGCGCTGCTCGCCGTGCAAGCATGTACGAACTCCGGGCGCACCATAGCATCGAGCCTCCATGGCACATGCCAATACGCTCGCATGGCGAAACAATCCTACGAGCATCGGAACGAAAGCCCGGCCCCGCTGCACTACCTTGTTCACAAGGCCACCGTTGTCGAAATGTGCACACCGCGAACGTTGCGCCTGGCACACAATCACATATTCGTCAAAACACGCCGGAATGAAGCGAAGAGCGAGCGAGAACGTCGTCGAAATATCGTCAACAGGAACCCCAAGATTCCGAAGGGGGCTCATCAAGCCCGAAAATGCGCGAGTGAACTGCGCACTGTCATACGCGAGGGAGACCGAAAGCGCAGCCAAAGCAAGAACGATGATGCGTGCTGCATAGAAAAGCCCAGCACCAATGCCATGGGGAATTTGGGCGACGACGGTACACGCGAGAATGAATGCAAGCGGAGCTATGCATGCGCCCATATTGCGCAACGAAATACGAAAATGCAGAAGCGCCGCGAGCAAGAGCAGAACAAATACGCCCAACCCCAGCCACGTCGTCACGAAAAATAGCGAAACCGAATACGCAAATAAGCCCACAAGGGTGAAGCGAGCGTCAAGCGGAGTCGAATTATGTTGTGCGGACATGAGCATGCCGCAAGTATAAAAGAGGAAGGCCGAAGCCCTCCTCTTGAAATGCGCATTCCATTGTTTTCGCTCCGAGAAAGCCCGGGCAAGAATCGAGAGAACCTACTCCCCCACCTTATTCGCATTGCGCTGCGATACTTCCTTGGCCATTTCAGCCGCTTTGTCGCCAACTTCTTTCGCGGTGTCCATGAGCTTATCGCTTACAGCTTTCGCGTCATCCATCGCCTTCTCGGTCGCATTCTTCGCCTCGTCGATAAGGCCCGGAATATTTTCGCGCGCCTGGTCGGTCAACGCCTGGCGCTTTTCGCGAGCGCTTGCAACGACGCTTGGGGCCTGCTCTTGAGCGGTATCAATCATTTTGTCGGTCGCAGCTTTCATATCGCCAGCTAATTCCTGCGCGGCGTCGATTGCGCTATTGAGGATTTTTCCAAACTCAGACATGAGATGCCTCCTTGCAATAGGTTCCCCTCGTCTTTATATGGTAACGCAAAAACGCCGCCCCGAAGGACGGCGTTTGTATTGCTATATTCCCGTTGAAAAGCGAGTTATTCGGCTTTTTCCTCGGTAGCAGCTTCAGCCTCGACGGCTTCTTCAGCCTTGGGCTCTTCGACGGTCTCTTCGGCCTTGGCCTCTTCAACCTTCTTCGGAGCAGCCTTAACAGCTTCGGCCTTCTTCTCAGCCTTCTTCACGGGCTCGGTCACGAGCTCCATGATAACCATGCTAGCGTTGTCGCCCTTGCGGGTGCCAAGCTTCATGATGCGAGTGTAGCCACCCTGGCGGTCGGCCCACATGCCCTGCTGAACCTTCTCAAAGATCTCGCGAACGAGCTCTTTGTCGCCGAGAGCGGCGATAGCGAGACGGCGAGAATGCAGGTCGCCACGCTTGGCCCAGGTGATGATGCGGTCGACGTCGGGACGAATCTCCTTAGCGCGGGCTTCAATGGTCTTAATGCGATCATTGGTGAACAGCGCCTGCACCAGGGACTTCTTCATGGCCTTAGTATGGCTGGCATCGGTGCCCAGCTTGCGGCCCTTCTTGTAATGCCTCATCGTGTAGTCTCCTAGTTATTGCTTCAAGTTGAGGTCCATAGAGATCAGCTTGTCCTTGACCTCTTCGATGGACTTCGCGCCAAAGTTGCGGATGTTGAGCAGGTCGTTCTCGGAGAACTCGACCAGCTGACGCACCGAATGGATGCCTGCGCGCTTCAAGCAGTTGTAAGAGCGGACGGAAAGGTCCAGGTCCTCAATCTGCTTGTCGAGCTCGGCGTTGGCCTCCTGGCCCTCCGGTGCGAAGATGGACGGAATCTCGCCCTCTTCCTCGTCGACAATATCAGCCAGCGAAAGGAAGGCACCCATGTACTGGTCGATGATGTTCGACGCACGGCACACCGCTTCGTTAGGAGCGATGGAGCCATCAGTCTCAACTTCGAGAACCAGCTTGTCGAAGTCGGTGCGCTGACCCACACGGGTGTCGCTCACTGCGAGAGTGCAACGACGCACGGGAGAGAACAAGCTGTCGACGTGGATGATGCCAATGGGGTCCTCGGTGCGCTTGTTGCGCTCAGCCGAGACGTACCCACGGCCCACGCCAATGCGGATGCTCATGTTCAGCGTGCCGCCATCGGCAACGGTGCAAATGACGTGCTCGGGGTTAATGAGCGTGAACTCGGCGGGAACCTTCACATCGGCGCCGGTCACCGTGCACGGGCCCTCGACCGAAATGGTGGCCGTGGCTTCCGTGTAGTCCTCAGAGAGGGCCGAGAAAACAAGGCCCTTCACGTTGAGGACGATATCGGTGACGTCTTCGATGACGCCTTCAGCGGTCGTGAACTCGTGCTGAACGCCTTCGATCTGGATAGCCGTGGCTTTGGCTCCGTCCAGCGACGACAGCAGAACGCGACGCATGCAGTTACCCAGCGTGTATCCGAAACCACGCTCAAGCGGCTCGACGATGAAGCGGGCGACGGTGTCGTTCACTTCTTCGGTAGTAACGGTTGGCCTCATGAACTCTGCCATAGTTTGTAAGCCTCCTTAAGCCGCGGTTAATTACTTCGAGTAGAGCTCGACGATAAGCTGCTCGTTGATGTCCAAATCGATCTGGTCGCGGTTGGGGAGAGACAGCACGTTGCCCTGAAGCTTCTCGATGTCAACCTCGAGCCATGCAGGAACCTGCATACGCTCGTTGGAAACGAGAGCGCTCTTGATAACGAGCATCTCCTTGGCCTTGTCGGCCACAGCAACGACATCGCCGGGGCGAACGCGGTAAGACGGAATGTCGACGCGCTTGCCGTTAACGGTGATGTGACCATGGGAAACAGTCTGACGGGCTTCCTTGCGGGTGCGAGCAAAGCCCAGACGGAACACGACGTTGTCGAGACGCGACTCAAGGATGCGCATCAGGTTCTCGCCGGTGATGCCGGGCTGACGCTTAGCCTTGTTGAAGTAGCCGCGGAACTGCTTCTCCAGAACGCCATAGATGAACTTGGCCTTCTGCTTCTCGCGCAGCTGCATGCCGTACTCAGATTCCTTACGGCGACGCTTGGGCTGGCGAATGGATTCCTTCTTAGAGCTGTAGCCGAGCACGACCGGATCAATACCGAGCTGGCGGCAGCGCTTAAGAACCGGAGTTCTGTTGATTGCCATAGTGATTCGATCCTCTCTTAATTAGCAGCGGCGACGCTTGCAGGGGCGGCAGCCGTTGTGCGGGATGGGCGTGCAATCCTGAATGCTAGAGACCTCGAGGCCAGCAGCCTGCAGGGAGCGGATAGCGGTCTCGCGACCAGAGCCGGGGCCCTTCACGAAGACAGCGACCTTTTTCAGGCCATGCTCCATAGCGGTCTTGGCAGCCTGCTCGGCAGCCATCTGCGCAGCAAACGGGGTGGACTTACGAGAGCCCTTGAAGCCCACGGTGCCAGCAGAATTCCAGGAAATCACGTTGCCCTGAGGGTCGGTGATGGAAACGATGGTGTTGTTGAAAGTGCTCTTGATGTGAGCCTGTCCCACCGCAATGTTCTTGCGCTCGGAGCGCTTGATGCGGGTGCGAACGTTCTTTTTAGCCATGTGTCAAACCCCTACTTCTTCTTGCCGCCGATTTGCTTACGCGGGCCCTTGCGGGTGCGAGCATTGGTGTGGGTGCGCTGGCCACGAACAGGCAGACCCTTGCGGTGACGGAGGCCACGGTAGCAGCCAATCTCCATCAGGCGCTTGATGTTCTGCGAAACCTCGCGGTGCAGGTCACCTTCGACGGTGAGGTTCTTGTCGATGTATTCGCGGATCTTCTGCAGATCGTCTTCGGAGATATCCTTGACACGGATGTCAGGGTTAACGCCGGTCTCTGCAATGATCTTCTTGGCGGTCGTGTTGCCGATGCCGTAAATGTAGGTCAAACCGATCTCGATGCGCTTCTCGCGAGGGAGGTCGACGCCGAAAAGACGAGCCATGGTATATCTTCCTCTCTCTCTTTTTAGCCCTGGCGCTGCTTGTGACGAGGGTTCTCGCAAATGACGAGGACCTTGCCATGACGCCTAATGATCTTGCACTTGTCGCACATCTTCTTGACCGAAGGACGGACCTTCATGCTTGTCTCCTTTGAATGTGCGGCTTCCCTTCGGCTGACGGATTTGCCTCTGGGGAACCATTTACTCTTCACTCTATGAAACACGCCCAGCCGCAGGCGATGTTTTCACTTTTTGCGCCCCGAAGGGCATGCGCTCGAGAGCGCACTAAAGCACCCTGCCGGCTCACTTGCGCGATATGGCGGGTGCAACGTACCGCTTATTTAAAGCGATAGGTGATACGGCCACGGCTCAGGTCATAGATCGAAAGCTCGACCGTGACTTTGTCGCCAGGCAGAATCTTGATGTAATGCATGCGCATCTTGCCAGAGATATGAGCGAGAATCTCATGGCCGTTCTCGAGCTCGACTTTGAACATTGCGTTCGGGAGAGCCTCCAGAACGGTGCCCTCAAGTTCGATGACGTCTTCTTTAGCCAAGAATCTTCCTCTTCCCAAACTCTGTCGATTACGCTGTGCGCACTGCAAACGCAGCGACCGAATACTTTACCAGAGGTAAGGCAGAATCGCACGCATATTGAGCAAGCTTTCACGAGGACACCACAACCCATGGCGCCTTCGCGTCGCACGTCGTGCATATTACCACGTTTTTCCCGTCTCCTTAGAACGTTCACCTGCGTTTTTCGTCTTTTTGTGAAACTTTATTTTAAGGAACTGCATACCGTTTTGGATATTGGTTTCTCATAGGAACCTATACCCTTTTCGGAAGGGTTGCCACAAGACCGAAACGGAGACGCTCGGGCGCGTTGAAAGACTTTAAAAGCCTCGCCCAATACCCCAGTGTTACAATAGAGCCATCGAAGGCGCGCATACCAATGCACGGCAAACTCAAGGGATTGGAGCCGTTATGTCAATGCAATACAAGCGTATTTTCGCTGCTCTCGATGGTGCGAAAACTCAGGAAATGGTCGCCGAACGCGCGATTGAGCTCGCTGCAAGCGAGCATGCCGATTTGGTGTTTGGCCACGTGGTCGATTCCGTGCCCTATGAGGCAGCCGGCACCGACTTCGCCGCACTGGCAATGGACATGAAGGAAAAGCTCGAAGAATCGCTCGGCGATATTTTGGAAGCTGCCCGCAACAACCCCGACATCCCCTCTGTTGGCGTCGTCGTGAAAGCCGGTCGCATTACCGAGACCTTGAACGAGGAGCTCATCCAGCCGTTCGATCCCGATTTGGTCATTTGCGGCGAGCGCGGCCTGAGCAACATCAAGTATGTGTTCGTTGGCAGCGTTTCCACGTACCTCATTCGTAATTTGCGCTGCGACGTCCTTGTCGTAAAGCAGGATTAATTCAGCACGAACAACGGGAGCCCCTGCGGCTCCCGTTTCTTTTTGGTATCTTAGTATCTTCTCGATACTCACTTTCTTCTTCGCTGCTTGTCTTTTTCTTTATGCTCGTATTTTTACAGCACAATGCACTTCGCTTTATTCAAATAGCCCTTCCCTCATAAGGGGCATTCGTTTTGGCCCTTGCCCGTTTCGCTCTACACCGCAATCACGGGCGCGATTCTTAGCTCAATGAAGGCAGGCGCAGAATCACTGGAGTGCTCAAAGCAAAGCAAACCGCCACAGCGATTGCTTGAATCGCGTAGCTGGAACCGACGAGCTTCCAAAAACAATTGGCAAGGAATTCGCATACGCGCGACAAGGCTCGCCGAACCGATAGAGGGTTCGGCGCATTGGCTCATTGTCTGATTACAAACGTGAATCAATCAGAATGAATTATCAGTCGAGTTGAATTGCCAATATCACCTGTTTATTAACATTAGTTTCTCTTAGCAATCTAACAACTATTTAATACTAGAGCGCTCTTCTATACTTGATTTTTATTTAGCACTTATTCCCTATAAGTTATTTAGGATATTTGCAACTGCAAGAAACTAAAACAGACCGTCGACCAACTCGCGGGCACGCTCCCCCGTCGCATTTGCATGAATCGTGCGCGTACCATCCTCAGACACCTTGAAATCGAGTACGAGACAATCGTCGGGTGCGGCCTCTTCAAATTTATCGCCCCATTCTACAAGCGACACGCCATCGCCTTCGGTAATGCCGTAATAGTCGATATCTTCGAGCTCTTCGGGCTCTTCCAAACGATACAAATCGAAGTGATACAGCGGCAAGCGGCCATCGTGGTATTCGCACACCAAATTGAACGTGGGGCTTGTGGGAACTTCGGCAATGCCGAGTCCCGCAGCGAAGCCTTGCGTGAAGTGGGTTTTGCCCGCGCCCAAATCTCCCACGAGCAAAATCACATCGCCTGGCTGCACGCGCTCAGAAATCGCGCGAGCAAGTTGCTGGGTTTCTTCAACGCTATGGCTTACGTACGGCATGCAAGTCCCTTTCTGAATGCCATCCCGAACGTCGAAATCGAAGCGTCGGGCAATAAAAAGAAGGCCCCGTTGCCGGGACCTTCCGAACAAACTCTTCGATTGTACGCGAATTCGACTTACAGCGCGAAGTCTTTCTCGCCCTTGAAGACCGCCAGAGCGTCGGCGACGCTGTAGTCGGCGAGGGTGATGGCGGAAATCGCCTTGGTCAAACGCACGGCCTCGTCGAGGGAGCGCTGATGAATGTTGCGACCAGTCGCGTTGCCGCAGGCATGGCCAACATGGATCTGATCATGCAGTTGCGTGAGGAACGTCTCGGCGTCGACGGTGGAGCCGCCAGCGCACACAAGGCCCGTGCGGCCAGCAGCGGCGGAAGCGACTGCGAGGCTCTCAGCGGAGGTGGCTTCGTCGGTAGCCTTCGGCGGGTTCACCTTCACGAAGTCGGCACCCAGGCACAGCGCGACGCCAGCGGCGCCAGCGATGAGGGCAGGAGCCTTCTCATCGGCAACAGCCTTGCCGCGAGGGTAAATCCACAGAACCACGAGCAAGCCGGCGGCGTGGGCCTCGGCGATGAGCTGGCCGGCCTCGGCGAGCATGGTGCTTTCGTATTCAGAACCCAGGTAGATGGTGTAGCCCAAGCCCACCACGTTCACGCCGTTCGCACGCATGTCGAGCACGGCCTCGAGGTCGTGCAACTGCGGGCTGTAGGGATCGTCCTGGGCGGTTTTCACGAGGTTGGTCTTCGAATTCATCTTGACCAGGTAGTTGACCTCGGGATAATCAGCAGCATAACGAGCAACGAGGCCGCGCTGGCCGGCGCACACGCCGCACACGCCTTCGCTGGCAATTTTGAACAGATGCTCGGGATCGAGGTCGGCGGCATCGATGCCTTCGCCATAGAAGTCGCCATTGAGGTGTTCAACCTTCTGGTCGCATGCGAACAGCATCAAACGGCCGGTACCGCGCGTAGCGGCCATATAATTGTCAATGTACGTCTCGCGAGCGTCGGCGCTCACGTCGGCGGGAACCTTCACCTGATCACGGGTGATTTCGGGCATGTCGTTCCTCCTTGTGAAGATACGGTTTGCAAACGTCATCGCTGCAAACGGCACAATAGCCGCTTCGCGTATGGCCAATCAAGTTTAGCCGATGCCGCACAGCTTCAAAGCGCTTTCACAGGAACGGCAGTGACATCGCCGCAGACGGCGTGATTTTGAGGGCAGGCGTCAATATGCCCGCAGGCAACGCTATTCCGCGTATGGAATAACGGGGAATTGCGGCTCGAGGGCGCGCTTGAACGCATACGCCTCCACACGTTTGGTAATGCGTTCGACCTCTGCCGCGTCATAGCCGGCAGCAATGAGTTGCTCGACGCTTTTGCCGCGTTCTTTGTAATCGATGAGCAGCTTGTCGAGCTCGGCATAGGTGGTGCCGAGCGAGGTCTCATCTTGCTGGCCGGGAGCGAGCTCGGCACTCGGCGGCTTCACGAGCACATGTTCGGGAATGGGGGCCACCCGTCCCGCCGCTTCAGCGCGAGCATTCACCCAACGTGAAACTGCATACACGTCGGTTTTATACAAGCCGCCAATAGGGGCATAAGCGCCAGCCGTATCGCCGTAAAGCGTGGAATAGCCCATCATGGCCTCGCTCTTGTTGCCAGTGTTCACCATGGTCCACCCGTAGAAGTTCGCAAGCGCCATGAGCACAATCATGCGGCATCGGGCCTGGGTGTTCTCGCCCGCCGTTGAGCGATCGAAACTCGGGCACAGGATCGACAACCGACTCTCGAACACCCGATATGCCTCCGCGATGCTTACGCGCTCGGCACGAATACCCAGGTTGCGGGCAAGCTCCTGGGCGTCGACCAAGGAATGTTCGGTGGAATAAGGACCGGGCAGCATATAGCCGTGCACGTTTTCGGCGCCGAAGGCATCCACGCACATGCATGCAACCAGGCTCGAATCGATTCCGCCCGAAAGTCCCAAAACAACGCCGTGGCCTCCAATGCCCTCTACGAATTCTTTCAGGCCCGCAACACAGGCCGTATATTGCTGTTCAGAGTTCATAGCACGCACTTCCTTTCACGTTTTTGAAAGTCTAGCTCAAGGCTGTTTCTAAGGCATTTCGAACAACGCATGACAATAAAATAAAGAAAAGCGGCCGCGCACCTTTGCGCAGCCGCTTGAAATCGAGAAAACAATGGCAGTCTCTCAAATGCCACAAGGGGCGCTCCGCTCGATTCGAAAGGAACCGCTCTGGCCAACCTTCGCCCCAGATGATTCCAGCATTACAGGCTTAGGCCTGCTGAAGCGCATGGATGCGATCGCGCAGCCAATTGGCCCAAGCGTCAACGCCCTCACCCTTCGTCGCTGCGATGGGGAAAATAGGTGCCTTCGGATTGAGCTGGGCAACTTCGTCGCGGAAAGCTTTCTCGTCGAAATTGAACACGCTCATGGTGTCGACCTTGTTCAGGATAATGGCCTCGCTCGCCTGGAAAACGCCGGGGTACTTCAGCGGCTTGTCGTCGCCTTCTGGCACGGACAAAATCATGACCTTGGCGCCTTCGCCCAAGTCGAAATCGGTGGGACACACGAGATTGCCCACATTTTCGACAATGATGAGGTCGAGGTTGTCCAAGTCGAGCGCATCGACCGCGCGGCGAATCATGTCGCTTTCAAGATGGCACGCGCCACCCGTGTTGATTTGCACCGCAGCAATGCCCTGAGCGCCAATGCGCTTCGCATCGACGTCGCTCGCGATATCGCCTTCGATAACGGCGATGTTGAACTCGTCGCGCAGCGCTTCAATGGTGGCAAGAATGGTAGACGTTTTGCCTGAGCCGGGGCTTGCAAGCAAATCGAGCACAAATACGCGCTTCTCCTTGAACAGGGCGCGGTTTTCCTGGGCCAGCCGGTCGTTTTTGTCCAGAATGGGTTGTTTCATATCTATTTGCATGGGATTCCTCCTCTTCTAACGCTGCGCTCAGTGTAGTGCATTTCGCGCGCGATGCGACACGCGGAGGCACCGCAGCACACCAATGGCATGTATCGCGCGGAAGCGGTATTGAGGGCGAGATGAACGATTCGTCGGATGTTTCCCTTGGCTTTCTTTCTGCAATGACCACGCCTGGAATGAGCGCTACAATATCTGAAACTATTTTTGCGGCCGATCGCGGCCGCCCGAGCGAAACGAGGATCGCAATGTACGACGGCGAAGGCCAGCCGGGACGCAACGACGAATGCTGGTGCGGCAGCGGCAAGAAGTACAAGAAGTGCCATTGGCAAACCGATGAGCGCCTGCAAGAGCTCTATGACAAGGGCTACGAGGTTCCCACGCGCGACATTCTGAAAGGCCCCGCTGACATCGAGGCCATCAAAGCAAGCGCAGCCATCAACGTGGGCGTGCTCGACATGGTAGCCGAGCGCATTGCGCCGGGCGTGTCCACCGAAGAAATCGACCAGTGGATTTACGATTACACCATCGAACATGGCGGCACGCCGGCCGACCTGGGATACGGCGGCTTCCCGAAAAGCGTGTGCACGTCCATCAACGACGTTATTTGCCACGGCATTCCCTGCAAAGAGGACGTGCTGAAAGAGGGCGATATCGTCAATATTGACTGCTCCACCATTCTTGACGGCTATTACAGCGATTCGTCGCGCATGTTCTGCATTGGCGAAGTCTCGCCCGAACGCCGCCGTCTGGTTGAAGAAACCAAAAAGGCCGTGGAAGCGGGCCTTGCCGCCATTAAGCCCTGGGGACTGTTGGGCGACGTGGGCGCCGCCGTACACGAATACGCCAAAGCGCAGGGCTATTCGGTCGTGCGCGAATACGGCGGACACGGCTGTGGCTTTGAATTCCACGAAGACCCGTTCGTGAGCTTCGTGAGCGAGCCAGGCGAAGGCATGGTGCTCGTACCGGGCATGACGTTCACCATCGAGCCCATGGTGAACGCGGGCGCGCCCGACATTGATTCGAGCGACCCGAACGGCTGGACCGTGCGCACTGCCGACGGCAGCGACACAGCCCAATGGGAAGTTCAGGTTTTGATTACCGAAACTGGATATGAGCTTTTGAGCTGGTAATTTCTTCTATTTCTATCATGGCCGCCATTCATGCGCCCCATACAAAATCGCCCCGAGAAAAACTCGGGGCGATTTCTTTTTACTCTTCGTTTTCGTCGGGAATATCGACTTCGATCGAATCGATTCGCAGCTCCTTGCCTTCGATAAGGTCGGCAAAACCACCGCATTCGGGACACATCACATGGAAGCGATCATGAGTAAATTCATGGCCACACTCCACGCAGCGGCTCTTCGGCGGCACCATGGTGATGTCGAGCTTCGAGCCTGAGAACAGAGGATCGCCGTCGGTAATGGCCTCGTACGCAAAGGTGAGAGCGTCCTCGATGGCCTCGGTCATCTCGCCTACGGAAAGCGACACTTTCAATACCTTGTCGGCATGGTTCGCCTCGGCCGCCTGGCGCACGCTCTCAACGACACCCGTCACCATTCCAAGCTCATGCATGATTGCCCTTTCCGCCGTTCTGCCGAACGGCGGAACGGATTGACGCTACAAAGCTGTCCAGCACGGCATCTTGGCCCTCAGACTTCACCTTGCGTAGCGCTGCTACGCGGCGGCTTGCCTTCAGGCCAACCTGCCGCACCGGACAGCTTTTCGCTGACTTTTCCTATCAAGTAAGAATATCAAAAGCACCACCTTCGCAGATGGCGCTTTCGGTTAGTCGTCCAGGTCCATGTGTTCTTTGAACTTCTTCTTGGCCTTCTTCTTGGTTTCGTCCCATTCGGCAGCAATCTCGGCATCTTCGGCCGCCTCGCGGGCCTCTTCCTCCTGGCGCTTCTTTAAACGGTTGCCCAGAACGATTCGTGCGACCAGCAAGCTGGCCTCGTACAGAACGATCATGGCGCCAAACATGAGCAGCATGGTAACAGGCGAAGCGTCGGGCGTTGCCATAGCGGAAATGACCATAAGCACGATGTAAACCGTACGCCACGAGCTGCGGAGCTTCTTATAGGGAACGATGTCGAAAATAACCAAGTAGAACACGACGAGCGGCAGTTCGAATGCAACGCCGAAACACAGCTCGAAGTTGATGATGACATCGACCCACGATTTGGCGTCGGGCAGGATTTGCGCGAAGCCGCCAGCCTGATCGGTGAGCCACTGCACAGCCGGATGCAAAATGAACAGATAGCAGAACACCGTGCCGAACATGAACAAGAGCACACCCACGGCGAACGTGGGAATGAACCACTTGCGCTCGTTAGGCTTCAAGGCCGGCAAGAAGAACGCGAGAATCTGCCACAGAATAATAGGCATGCATGCGACAACCGACGCCCACAGCGCAACCTTGAAACGAATCGTGAACGAGCCGAACACGTCGAGCACGTTCAAAACCACCAAGCCATCATCGCCCTTGGGCAGGTAATCAGCTACGGGCAGGCACATGAATTGAATGATGGTAGGCGTTGCCATATAGAACACGCACATGGCAATAAATAGGGAAACCACGATGCGCACCAAACGCATGCGCAGCTCACCCAGATGATCAAATAGCGGCATTCTCGCCGGACCGATAGGCATGGGCTACTCCTCCTTCTGGGTCGCGGCGGACTCGTTGGCAGCGTCGGCCGCTGCGGGACGCTTCTTCTTTTTAGCAGGCTTAGCCGTGCCGAGAATCTCGCTCGCGAGCTCGGCTTCGGCAGCGCGCTCGGCGTTGACTTCGGCCTGAGCCTTCTCGGTTGCCTCCATGCGGGCGGCCATAACCTTTTCGTGCACAGTGGCAGGCTTAGTTGCGGCAGCAAGCTCTTCGGCTTTCGCCTTCGCCTTGGCGGCATCGCCGCTCAGGGCCTTGGCGGCCTCGGCGTTCAAGGCGGCATTCGCAGCAGTCGCGGCCGCAATGCCCGCGCCAGCCTCGCCGGGCTTCGCCTGCACTGCGGCGGCAGCGGCGGCTTCGGCTTCCTTCTTGGCGGCTTTGGCAGCTTCAGCTTCGGCAGCGGCTTCGGCGCGCACTTCCTTGGCGGCTTCCATCGCAGCCTCGCGCTTCACCTTGTCGGCGCGCTCTTTGTCGTACTTCGCCTTACGAGAAGCGAACGATTCCTTCTTCTCGATTTTCTGCTTGTTCTCTTTGTCGATTTGCTCCATCGGGTTTTTGACGGAGTCATCGGTCAAGGGGTCGTAGATTTCAGTCTTTACGACCTTGTTCATTTCATCCTGGGCGCTGCGGAACTTCGAAATCGCCTTGCCAACGGTTTTCGCGATGGCAGGCAATTTGTCGGGACCGAAAATCAAAAAGCCGAACAGGAGAATGAGGAAGAGCTCAGTTCCACCGATACCAAACACGGGACGACCTTTCCATTCGTGCATACAACCGTGCCATATTACCACACGCACGGGCGGGGCTAGCGCGCAAGGGGGTGCGAAACGCCCTCCATATTGAACCCATGCCACGTGCATATTTGGTTCACTTCTTACACATATGAGCACGTGGACATAAAGAAAGCCCCATTCTCTCAGAAGAATGGGGCTTGTTCGTTCACGTCAAGAGTCGGCAGACGGCAATCTGGCGAGTGCGGTTCAGGGATTGAAAATACAGCAGCGTTTTCAATCCCTGCCTATACTCCGAGCGGGCCGCAGCTTGAACCCGAAATGCTCCGCAGATTGCCGCGCAGCGTCGGCGGTTAGCGCCGTTTGTCAGAACAGCGCAACCCTATACCGCCCCCTCTCCACTTTCGCCAGTACGGATGCGAACTACCTGCTCCACGGGCGAGACAAAAATCTTGCCGTCGCCTACCTCACCTGTACGAGCGGTATTGCAAATAAGTTCAACGGTGGAATCGACCTTATCATCCTCGACGACCACGGTGAGCATGATCTTCGGCAGCATGTTCACGATGACCTCGCTGCCGCGATAATACTCTTTCCAGCCATGCTGATTTCCACAACCCTGCACCTGGGAAATAGTCATGCCTTTGATGCCAGCTTCGAGAAACGCATCCTTGAGCGCCTCAAGCTTCGCTGGACGAACGATGGCTTCAATCTTTTTCATCGATGACTCCTTTCAAAATACCGAGCTACCAGTTAGTCCAGGCCATTGAACGCGGGGTATGCGCTCTCGCCGTGCTCGCGAGCATCAAGGCCTTCGGCTTCTTCCTCGGCGGAAACGCGCAGGCTGCCCTTAAACAGAACCTTCACCACAAGGCCGATGATGACTGACATCACGGCAACGAACACGATGGTAATAAGAATGCCCTCGATCTGAGCGATGAGCAGCGTGGGATCACCGGTGTACAGCAGGCCGCCGAAGTCGGTCCAGGAGAGGTCGGGCACGCAGAAGATGCCGGTGAGCACGCCGCCCACCATGCCGCCGATGCCATGGCAGCCGAATGCGTCAAGAGCATCGTCGTAGCCAAGCTTCGGCTTGAGGAACGCCATGGCCGAATAGCAAATGGGGGAAACGATGAGGCCCATGACAACAGCGGCCCACACATCAACGAAGCCAGCAGCCGGGGTGATGACGACCAAGCCGGCAACGATGCCCGTGCATGCGCCAACGAGCGTCGCCTTGCCAGAGCGCAGACGCTCAACGAGCATCCAGGAAACCATAGCAGCGGCAGGAGCAACCACGGTATTAAGGAACGCGAGCGCAGCAACACCATCGGCGGCGAATGCAGAAGCGCCGTTGAAACCGAACCAGCCGAACCACAGAAGCGAAGCACCCAAAGCAACAAAGGGAATGTTGTGCGGGCGATAGCTCATCATGCCGTAGCCGCGACGCTTGCCGAGCAGCACGCACAAGATGAGTCCCGTAAGACCAGAAGAGATATGCACAACGTCGCCGCCAGCGAAGTCGAGCGCACCAATGGTGTCGCCGATGAGCGAACCGTCGCCACCCCACACCATATGGGCCAAGGGGGCATACACGAGCAACAGCCAAATAGAGATGAACGCGAGCACCGCACCAAACTTCATGCGGCCAGCCAAGGAGCCCGTGATAATGGCGATGGTGATAATGGCGAACGCAGCCTGGAAAGCAACGTCAACGAGCACGGGGTACGTGTCGTGGGAAAGTGCCAGATCGCTGCCACCCAACATGTTATCGAGCAGCCCCACGCAGAAAATCTGGTCGAAGCCGCCGAAGAACGAACAGCTGCCATCGCCGCCGTAGGCGAACGACCAGCCGGCCACAATCCACAACACGCCCACGAAACCAATTACGGCGATTGACATGAACATGGTGTTCAACACATTTTTGCGACGCGAAAGGCCGCCATAGAAAAACGCCAGGGCCGGTGTCATAAGAAATACCAGCATCGCGCCGAGAATCATGAACGCGGTAGTACCCGTATCAAACATGATTGCTCCCTTCTTCCGATTGCGCGGCTTGTCGGTTGTGGAGCGGCCGTTCCCCTGAACTTCCCGAAAAAGCGGCTCGCGAAACCAGCTTCCCGAAATGGCCTCTCCACACTCGGCGTGCCGTGCGCCCCATGGATATGACGCCTTTCATTATGGGAAGCCGACCCGCGCAAAACGGGGCGCGCCGGCGCAAGTTAACGGCCGAAAAACGAAGCCGTAACACGCGCGAAACTGGCGTTACAAACAGGAAATATCGAGGTAATTGGCGCGAAATATTCGATTGGAAACGCCCGCGCGCCGCCCAAGCAATAAAGAAGGGGCCTTCGCCCCTTCTTCAAACGCGATGCATTACACGGCCTTGCGCACTATTCGCCCTTTTCCACCATGCGCATGAGCTCTTGCTGGTTGTGAATGTCGAGCTTGCGGTAGATATGGCGAATGTGGGTTTTGGCGGTGCCTTCGGAAATGAACAGCTTTTCTTGTATGTAGGCGGAATTGTGCCCCTTGGCCAAATAGAACAGCACCTCGGTTTCGCGGCGCGACAGCATGTAGCGCTGCGACACGGCCTCGCAGTTTTCCTTGAACCAGCGGCGGCCTTTCGTACCAGCATCGACATCGGCCGAAGACGCCTGGGCCTTGACAGCCGCGTATTTTTCAAAGAACGCCTCGGTGTACACCGACTTGCCCAAAAGACCGTCGCTTGTGGCCTTCAGCAGCGGACACGACACCACCACGCTGGTCATGTTGCGCTCGGAAGGCAGCAGACAATAGCCGAACACCGCGATGACCAGCACGGTGAACGCCGCCCACACCTTGTTTAACCCGTAGGCATCGAGCAGCTGGCCTTCGAACAACAGCATGCTGGAACCGGCAAGCGATGCCAGCGCCGCCACGCCGCGGCCCACGCCGAACACCATGACGGGCGACAGGTTGAAGCGCTGCGACACCTCGCCGAAAAACGACCACAGAAGCATTTCGAACATAAGGTAACCGCACAAGGAGCCAATGGTGAACAGGCCGCCCGGCGTGATGGACAGCGGCATGCACAACGCGCCCAGGGCAATAACTGGCATGCCCACGCGGAAGAACACGCTCCACGAATAGTCGGCGGAAAGCGCGATGCCCGTAAGCGCCACCACAAGTGCCGCGACAGCCGCGGCCGCGATGCAGAAGATTTGCATTTCGCCCGATCCTGCTGGCATCACCAGCTGCGCGGACACCTGGCGCATCATGCCGAGCGAAAACGCCAGCAGCGCCACGGGCAGGCCGAAAAGCACGAAGAATTTGCCGCGCTTGGCGGGAATGGGCATGAAGAGAGGCACTTCGCCACGTTCGTAATACGGCTCGGGGGTTTTGCGCGCAAGGATGGCAGCCTCGATAAGCGGCAGCGCGCACACGATGATGCCGGCAACCACCAAAGGCACGTAGTGCAGGATAAGCGCATAGCCCGCCATGGCCATCACCATGGCAACGGCGGTGTTCAACAGAATGGACGTGCCCTCGCAGCGCGCGAATGCCACGCCCCAGGCGATGATGAGAAACGCCGAGCCCACGCCGGTAAACACACCGGCCACCGCATCGAACAGCACACTTTCACCAAACAGCAAGCCGGGGAAAACGGAAACGGCCGTTCCGATGCACGAGAGAGCGGCCGCGCACATGACGAACCTCTTCGTAACGGCGGGCTTCACCACGTGGTCGTCGAGCAGGCCGCACGCAAGCAACGCAACGCCGAAGGCAATGATGGACACCACATACATGATGCTCATGCTGCCATGGCTGCCGGGCACATCGATAATCACCGAAGAAGCCGGGAACAGCATCGCCGAGAACATGCAGGCATAGATCCACATCTGGTGCAGACCATAGCCCACGCCTATAAAGCTCACCTCGCCGAACGAGCCCCCTTCGCCCGATTCGGCCTGCAACGTGATTTTCGGCACCTTAACGCCCACGGCACCCTCCCCTTGGTCCCCTTGCGCATATTATTCTTGAGATAGATTATCACGCACCCCTATGCGCGATGTATCTTTTCACCGGGTTTTGACAGTCCTCCTGCAAACCTTCAATATCGGCGAGCTCGCACAAACCCAAAGCCACCCAAAATAAGAAAGGCCCGCCTGAAAATGAACTGCACCCCAGTTCTTGGACGGAGCTAATAGAAAGCGGCTAAGCCGCA